>Ga0209963_1001557_pt1 | contig 13169 bp, 15 predicted proteins | sample ThiBio_1000_biof_2_FD_183957 | JGI IMG/M metagenome (GOLD analysis project Ga0209963, IMG submission 183957) | Wastewater bioreactor microbial communities from Cape Town, South Africa - Thiocy_cont_1000_biof (SPAdes) | ecosystem: Engineered > Bioreactor > Thiocyanate-remediating >...
CCCGCCACGCCGACGATCCGCGGCCGCTCGACGAGGAAAGCCCGTGGCCTGCCACGAACGGTTACTCGCGGGCCTATCTGCATCATCTCATCAAGTCGGGCGAAGCGCTCGGCGCGATGCTGCTCTCCGAGATCAATATCGCGTACTATCAAGGACTGATGCAGGGCGCGCGCGATGCCATTGCGCGGGGGACGTTCGCCGATTTCAGCACCGGGGTGCGTGAGGCATGGCAGCGCGGCGATCTCGCGCCGCGCTAAGCGACGCGTTCGCCGCGATGGCCTTGCTCAATTGCAGACGATGGCCTTGAACGAATGCTCGGTCACGAAGCCATAGCCGCAGGTGTCGCACGTCCACAGATAGCTGACGGCATTATCCGACAGGAAGGCCGAGGCTTCCGCGGCGATCATCGAGTCGGCGCAAACCGGGCAGGTCGGCAATTCACGCTCGCGTGGCGCGGCATGGACCGGGGTGGTCGACAGGGATTCCGCAATGGCTGGCATCGTGATCTCCTCTGTTGCTGATTTGCGCTGACAGGATACACCGCGATGTTTGACGATGTCGCAACGCAAATGCGTTGGTTTTACGATTTCTAATGCGACGTGATCGGGATGCAGTGAATGTGATCGGTCGTGATTGCTGCTTGCGCGAACCTCGCCACGTCACCTATCTGATCAGGGATTGCATTCGCCTCGCTCCCAACTCAACTGAACCAGGACATGACAATGTCACAACCTCCGCGACGCCCTCGTACGCTGAATGACGCCCGCACCGAGGCGGAGGCGGCCTTCAAAAAGGCGACCACCAAGGCCGCTGCTCCGTTGCCGCAACAAGCGGCGATCCCGGGCGTGAAGGAGCAGGTGACCTTGCGAATCGATCAGGACGTTCTGGAATATTTTCAGCAAGACGGTCCGGGCTGGCAGGACCGCATCAACGCTGCCCTGCGTAAAGCTGCAGGCAAGTAGCTCTACGTCAGGCTGCTGCGCCGCATCGATCCCTTACGAGCGTGAGAGCGAGATCGAGGCGCTCTTGAAGGCGCCCTCGGAGCGGATGGACACACGCTGTTTGTTGCCGGTCGTCGTCATTGAGAGGTTTGCCGTGAAGGAGGGGGCGCTGACGACGACATCGAAATGACCGCTATGAGCCTTGCCCTTCAGGTTGCCGCCGACATTTCGGCTGGATTCGTTCCAGGTGCCGGACAACACGCCGCCCTGGGCAATGACATTGCTCTTGAGGTCGAATTTATAGCTGTCGCTGGCGCAGGTCAGCGTCTGATTGAGGCCGGTGCCGTCGCTGCTGACGGCGTAGGTGGCGCGGCAGCGGATGCGCTCGCTCTGCCCATTGTCGAGCGAGACGGTGCCGCTGCCGGACCAAACTCCCGCCATGCCGGAAAATGCACCCGGTGACTGAGCCGTCGCGACCGATCTCAGGTTCAACAGCGCCGCTCCCGCGACGAGCAATCCTAAAGCCAGACCTCGACGTTTCATCCCGGTTTTCATTTTTCGTTCCTGCTGTTCGTTATTGACGTGAAGCTTGCCAGTTGCCGCTGCAGGGGATGCCGCCGGATGCGCCGTTCCACTTGCCGGAGCCGGCATTGCCGCTTAGCTGGCCGTTGGCGTAAGCGCCTTGGAATGACACCTTGACCAGACCGGCGGGACCAACGCGGCCCGAAATATCCGCGCCGGGCGCGGTAATCTTACCGTCGGCGACAATGAGGGGATACTGAGCGGTAGGCTCGCAGTTACCCGACTTGGTGACGATAGTGACGCTCCATTGCCCGTCGTAAGGGGTCTGGGCGTGGACCGAAGTAGCGGCGATGACAGCAGTGCTAGCGAAGGTTGCGAAGCAAAGGCAAGCGTGTAGGCGGCGAAAACGCATGAATCAAATTCCCGATGGCATGATTGGCGGGCTTATTCCGGAGTAATGTGTCCAAAATTTGCTGCGACGCCACATTGGACGTTTCTATCCATCCGATTATAAACAATCGGTAAGGATAAAGGTTCCGGCCATGAAACAAGCTGGACTAATCCCTTCAGAGCTAGTCCAAGTACGACGTTCCCTAGCATCCTCGATGGGAAAGAGGATACAGGCGCAATAAGCCAAACGATTCAATGGTGAGCGCGGAGGGACTCGAACCCTCGACCCCATGATTAAAAGTCGAAAAATCGCTGTTTTTACCTGTTGTAGCTTGTCTGCCAGTGTATGAAAAATCAATAACTTACGTGTTTATTTGTATCTATTTGTAGAAGGGCGTCCGAGGAATTTGTTTCCCCTGTGTTTCCCGAGCGCCCCTTTCCGCCAGAAAGATCATGTGCTCTATTAGGGTTCCTAGAGCACATGACAGGGGGCGGTCCAATGGCGGAAAAAATCACGCATGAATGGTTGCAGGCGACGACAGCCATGCGGGGCCAGCGTATCGAGCGCATGGACTCGCAGTGCCGAGGGCTTCAGATTCGGATCAGCGAAGGCGCGAAGACGTTCGCCTTTGTGCATCGCCCGAAAGGCGGCAAGCCGATCAAATTGACGCTGGGGCATTACCCCGACATGTCGCTATCAGCCGCCCGGAAACTGGCGGACAAACACCGCGTAGCCGCCGCAGCCGACCGGGACGTGCGGGCCGAGGATCAGGCGAAGCGCCACGCGCGAGCCGCTGCACAAGTGACCTTCAAGGAACTGGCGGACGACTTCGTCCGGCTGCACTGCAAGGTCAAAAAGCGATCATGGGAGGCCGACGAACGTCAGCTTGCCCATTTCGTAGACGGGTGGCCAGACAAGGCCGGGACCAAGCGGCTACCGGCTTGGGGGCGTCGGGCCGTGACGACGATCAGCCGTGCCGAGATCGCCACGGCGCTTTCGACGATAGCGGAGGATGCGCCCATTTCCGCGAATCGTCACCAAGCGAGCCTGAGCAAAATGTTTCGTTGGGCTGTCAGCGAGGGCCGGTTGACCGACAACCCAATGGCGGGGCTTGCCAAGCGCGAGGACGAATCCGGCCGCGCCCGCGAGCGCGCGTTATCAACCGAAGAGTTGAAAGCGTTCTGGCGGGAACTGACAAATCCCGACAGTCCCATCGGCAGCACGACCCGCGCGGCGCTGCGATTCATTCTGTTGACCGGGCAACGGCCGGGCGAGGTGGCCGGGATGATGGTCGACGAACTTGACCTGACCGAGGGCGCGGCGACCTGGACCATTCCGGCCGCGAGGTCGAAGAACAAGCGGAAGCACGCGGTCCCGCTGACCCCGGCCGCGCTCGCAATCATCACGGCCGAGCTTGAAGGCCGCGAGAATGCCGTCGCTGTTTTTCGGTCGCGGACGTTCGGCGACCGCCCCATGAACCGGCACAGCCTGCCGCACGCGTGCGCGGACACTGCCAAGGCGCTAGGCGTCCCGCATTTCGTCGCTCACGACCTACGCCGCACGGCTGCAACGATCATGCGAGCGGCAGGCGTCGCGCCCCATGCGGTCGAAAGCGTGCTGAATCATCTGCCGCCCGCGTTGGTTCGCGTCTATCAGACGCATGACCCGCTGCCTGAGCGCCGCGCCGCGCTTGAAACGCTGGCAGCCGAGATTAATCGGTTCACAGAGACGTGAACGCCCGACGCTGAATTATTTCGGCGATCACGGCTCAAACGAATTTCAAAAGCATTCTCTGTTTGACGGTGCGGCAAATGCGTTGAGTTGCGTTTGTTTGACGGATCGCGACGAACGCCCATAGCCTGAAATTACAGGCTGACACCGCGAGAGCCTGCACACGTCGCCATCCCGGCAACGCCGGATCACCATTCAACGCGAAGACTCTATCTTCGCGAGGGGGAAGTTATGCCTGCAAACACGACGGCGACCGCCGAGTCGCCCTACATGACCATGTCCGAAATTTCAGCGCGCTACGCTGGCGCATCTCGTTCGTGGATTTATTCGTCGTCGAAGAGCGGCGACCTACCGCCGATGCTGAAAATCGGGGGAAAGCTGTTGTTCTCACGCGCTGCGGTGATCGCCAAGGACGCCGAGCGTGAGGCAATCGCTGAACGTCGCGCCGCCGAACGGCTGGCCGAGCAAGAGGCCGCCTAGTGAAACGTCTTGAAGTATTGGCCGACGTTGCCCGTCGCTTTCTGGCGGGCAGGGCGTTGCCGAATACGATCGGGGGCGAATCCTTGCTTGATTGGCTGAGCGGCTTTTCAGGCGAGCGCGGGGACTTCCCGCATACTGAACTTGCGCTCCTACTCGATGCGACCGAACAGCCCGCTACTACGCGCGCATTCGCGACGGCGCTTCGCAATCGAATTGCCGAACGGCTGTAGCGTGGCATTGGGGCACGATGCACTTATCACCAATGCGCCGCGCCGAGCATCGGGCAGCGGCGAAAGCTACGCGGCGCGATACAGACGCGGCCGACGAATGGGCGAAATCGCAGGGCGTCGCATTGCCGAGCATAGACGGTGACGACATGTCGCCGGACGTTCACGGCAACGCGCTACCGGATGCAGCCGTGCAGCCGTGGGACGTTGGGACCGACGTGCGATTCTCACCGAACCCGTTGCGCCTGGACGACGATACGGAACGGCTTGAAGCGCGCGCAGCCAATGGAGACGACAACGGCCTGGCGTTGTTAGATAAACGCTACCGCCAAGAGCGCCGCCACGACCGCGCGGAACGTTTGGCGGCAATCACTGGCAACAGCACGCGCCAGACGCAACGCCGCGTGCGAGAGGCGGGCAGGCGGTTAGTCGATTGCGTACAGATCGCAACGCATATCGTGGCGACGCCGGAAACTGTGTTCGAAGTGCTCAACGGTCTGCCTGACGAAGTGCAATCCGAAGTGGCACGTCTGGCGCAACGCGAAGCGGACTACCGCGAGATCGAAAAGGCGATCAGTTCCCATGCGCGCAAACGACGACTGAGTGAGGGCGTGCTTCGCGTACTGGACGCTATCGGCCGCAACCGATCAGCGACACGTGACCGCCTGTCGCGTTTGTCTGTGGACGATCAGAAGGCGGCGTTAGTCGATCTAGTGCAGGAATGGCGCGACGAAGCAAACCGGACCCGCGCTCGCGAGTGGCGCAAGGAATGGGCATTTGAACGCGCGCTGTCAGTCCAAGCAACCGACAACGCAACCGAGACAGTAAAGCGATTCAACGCGCTGCCGTTCGATCAAAAATACCACGTCGCAGCGGAGATCACGCGCGACCTTGATGAAGAGATTCTAGCATGACTTCCCATCCGCGCGGCGTCGTTTACGTCGCGTTTGACCACGACCGCGTGTCAGTCGCGTTTGCTCGCAATAACAACGCCACGGTTGCCAGTCTCGACTATACGTCACCCGACAAGGACGACATCAATCTGCATCTGCTTCAATTCGCAAAGGCAATCGCGCCGCACCTAAGCGGCATTTGCGACGTTCTCGTTTATGAAGATGATCCGCGTTCGCGTGAAGCCGCACAGCGCCAGAACTTCACAAAACGCGCCATCGCGTCAATCTGCCACGCGCGCGGCTATCAGCTTAGGTCCGCGACTGCGCTTCACGCCGAAGTCTTGCTAACCGTCACGCTGCCGGTGGATGCACCGGACAGTGCATATCGGTTGCCGCCGAGCGTTAATGCGATGCGCCTTGCAGCATGGGATCGAACGGCAAATGAGAATGCGTTGTCATTCGGCAATGTCGTCCGGCGCGGAGATTTGCGCCGTAGTCGTTCGCTGACCCGCTTCGATGAGCTAGTAGGCGGCGCGTTTCGCGGCAGATGGAATTGGCACGGGTTTGACATGCTACGCGATCAGGTTAGGGCGTGCCTGCCCATGTCGCTTAAAGCGGAGGGCGTCGCTTGATGACGACCGCTGAAGACAAGACGCGCCGGGCAACGAACTACCAGAACGCGGTGCGACTCGTGCAGGCTGGCGTAGCGATCTTTCCGACCGTGAACAAGGTTCCCATGGTGCGGGCGTTCACGCGCCTGGACGACGACCTTTCGACCGATGAGAAAGAGGCCATCCGAAAGGACGCGCTGCAAAAGCATGGCGCGACGCCGATTCATATCGGCGCGACGCGTCGCTTGTCGACCGTCAGAAAGCTATGGCACAAATTCCCCGACGCCACGCCGTCAATCGCGCCGGGGCCGAACGGGCTTATAGTCGTCGATCCTGACCGGAAGAATAACGGCCCTGCGAAGTTCGCGGCGTTCTGCAAAGAACACGGCGGCCTGCCTGAAAGTGCTGTCTGCATTCCGACCCAGGACGGCGGACAACACTGGTATTTCCGCGATACTGAAGGGCGCGGCAATCATGCGGGCGAGCTAAAGTCGCTTGGCTGCGACGTGCGGGGCAGAGGGGGCCAAGTAGTTGCGCCTGGATCAATCCGCGAGGATGGGAAAACCTACGGCGATGCAAACGACCTGACGCGGTTTCTTCGCGCCTTCAAGTCTGACAGCCTGCCAGAGCTTCCGGGCTTCATTCGTGATGCTATCGGGCAACCGTCAACTGCGAACGTTTCGGACAATGACCCGACGATAAAGACCGCGATTGAAAGGCTGAATGCCGAGCCGTGGCCGGAGTTTTCGGACGTGTTCGACTCGACGGTTGGGCTTTACGACCTGGACGTGGTGCGCGCGAACGACGACGGCTTTGGGCCGCTCTACGATACCCCGTCAGGCGATCATTCGACCGATCGTATGGAGATGGCGTACAAGCTGTTGCGCCAGTGGCCTGACATGTCGCCCGAACACCTTGCGGTGTTCTACGAATCGTGGAACGGCGCTGGCACCCTGACCGATGACGGCAAAGGGGCTGGCAACTATCGGCTGCGTGACATCGCGCGTGAGTGGTTCAAGAATAAGCAGCTTGTCACGACGCAAGGCTACACCGAGACCTACACGCCTTCATCCGGGGAGGCGTTCGAAGCGGTCGACGATGACGAGGCACCCGACGCCGCGAAGTCGAAAACGAAAACTGCGAAGACTCTTCCGTTCGAAATGGAGTCGGACGTTGCGGGCAATGCAACGCTACCCGATTGGTTGGTGCAGGAAGTCGTAGAGTCTGAATCGCTTTGCGTGGTTTACGGCGCGCCTAACTCCGGCAAGTCGCTTGCAGTGTTGGACTTGCTCTATCACGTTGCGGCGGGGAAGCCGTGGCGCGGACGAGACGTGAAGCGCGGAAGCGTGCTTTATATCAGCGTTGAAGGACCGAGCGGCACGGCGCGCCGCGCAAAGGCATGGCGCACCCACCACGGCATTGCGGACGGCGAGAGCTTGCCGCTTGCATTCATTCGCGTCGACGTTGACTTGTTCGGCGATAAGAAATCAGCCGAAGCGATTGTTAACGCCGTGGCGCTGTTAGAGTCGATGACGGGACTGCCGTGTCGTGCCGTCGCAATCGATACTGTAAATGCGGTGACGCCGGGCATGGATGAAAACTCTAGTGCAGACGTTGGCGTGTTCCTGCGAAACTTGCGGACCATTCTCGCAAACACTCGCGCAACGGTCCTGCCCGTGCATCATACCGGAAAGGACGAGTCGCGAGGGCTACGCGGATCGAACGCGCTGTTAGCTAGAGCCGAAACGACGTTGCTTGTGAGCGATGGCGTTCTGACGACGGTCAAAATGCGCGATGGAGAGAGGGGGCAAAAGTTCCCATTCCAGATCAAGATTCTTAATCTTTGGACCGATGAGAACGGGAAGCCTGTCGGCGCACCGGTTGCGGTTGAGATGGAGCGCGGGACGGCGATGGGGGCGGTCGACGATGACGGCGACGATGCGACGTTGACGCCACCTGACACGCCTGCCGACAAGTTGCGCGCCGCGCTGCGAGCCCTTGAGTCTTGCATCACTGAGCAAGCCGCGATGACCGGCGACGCTGTTAGCGAAGTGGGGGCGACGCGGAGTCAGGTGTTCGCGGTAATGAACCGCGACCGCAAGGCGGCGGGGCTGGACGTTCTGAAAGACCCGACAACCGTGACGCGGTTGCTCGACAAGTTGGTGGAGAGCGAGCAGGCGAGACGGCTAGGGGCTAACAGGCGGACAGAGTATCGGCTGAAGGATTGAGGGGAAGGGCGGTCACTTCGCGGTGGCCGCCTTTCTATTTAGGAGACGCGATACGGCGTCTTTCAACTCCGCGTCATCTTTCAGTGCTTGACCCAGGCGTTCGGCAAGGTCGACAAGTACAATCCGAATATCCTGCGCTAGCTCTAGGCATTCCGCATCGCTGTGTTCGTGAACGCCCGCGCTGAGGGCGGAATGAAGCAGTGTTAGCGGGTTATGTCCGCGCAACAATAGTGCCTCCGGGATTGCATCTTTCACGGTTGTCATCGCTTTGGTGAATTGCGTTTCGTCCTTCGCGGCTTCCAAGGCAGCAATCTGCTCACCCGACGCGTTTAGGAGTTTGGCGGCGGAAATAATTTCAGCCAGAAAGCGATTCTTTTGATGCTCAACGACGCGTCGATAGTAGACGAATGCGCCTATGCCGAGACCCTGATTTTCACAACGCCGTCCTTTCAGAAAGGTGTCTTTCTGGTCGCCAAGCAATTTCAACAGTCGTGTAGGAGTCGGCATTCCGAAGCCGGGACTTTCCCCGAACTTCATTATCTTGCCGTCCGCGCGCCCCTGTAGAAGAGAAAATTTAAGGGCATAGGTTTTGAAAGATTTTTGGCAATTCGAGCATTCAAACGCCCAAAAAGTCTGGACGTGTAAATGCTGTGTTCGGCGGTCGCCAGTCTTGAATCGAAAATACCGGCGACCGCCGCAATCATCGTTCGTGCAGTGTAGCAGGAGATCGGGCGCGATAAGCTCGTAGTATAGTGACCCGCTTGTATAGTGCCCCACTTCGCAAAGGTCTTCGACTTCGCGAGTTTCGCCGGGAGGAACATTTTCTAGAAAGTCTCGAATGCTCAATTGCACCGGTTTAGCGCCGTCTTTCTTGGCTGCGGATTCTGCCATTTTATGCCCCAAGTTCCCACCGTGCATCGACCGTGCATCCATTCACCGTGCACGGTCGATGCACGGTCAGGTGCACGGTAACTGCACGGTCACTGCATGGTGAAGTGCACGGTTGTTTCCCCATATTATCAGCCACTTAGTCTCACCGTGCAACGACCGTGCAGTTACCGTGCACTGAAAACCCCCTCACCGTGCACACTTTCTCCCCCCTTAAGGGGGAGAAAGCGCGGGGGCGAGCTTTGCACGGTCGAACGCACGGTTGTCGAAAGGCTGAAAGCTGGCAGGCCGGATGCGACACGAATTGCCAAGATGGGGCTGACTCTCGCGGCGTAGGATAGGGGCGGCGCTTGTCGCCCCGGTCAAGTCCTGAGTGGCGCAGTCCGGCAGCGTAACGAGACTGCCGGGCTGCATCCCGCGTGCGACACGACTTGCAGAAATCAGGGGGAGACTCCCCGCATAGGTTATGGGCGGCCGTTTGGCGCGCCTGACCGACCACGGCCGCGCGAAGTGCCCCCGCGTGGCGTGGTCGGTCCGATTAAGAGGGGTCGAAATATGTTGAAACAGATTCAGACAGCGCGAGACGCCTTGAAGGCCGCCGCGCCGTTTATCGAAACCGCGAGGCTCGCAGCCGACGCGCTGCGGCGGCACCGGGAAGAGGCAACCCGCTCCGAGTTCGAGCTAGATCGCGCGTACCGTCACCGACTCGCGCTGTTCGAGGCCGCGCGGTGTCGCTGAAAGTCGAGGTCGACGCGTCGGCCTTGGAACGATGGGCGTCTGAGCTATCCGCGCGTGGCCTGAAAAACGCCATTCGCCGCGCCGTCGATCAGTCCGCGCGTGCCGCGCGCAAGATCGCCGTTCCGATCATCGCGAAGGACATCGGAGTCAGCGCGGCGCGCATCAAGGCCGCAGTCCCGAAGGTGAAGGCGACGACCGCGACGAGCCTGTCCGCCTCTTGGACAATCGGCAAGTTGCGCGTCGGTATCATGAACGTGTCAGGCGCGAAGGTCTCGCGATACGGCGGACTGACCGCGTCGACCCACCGGCTAACCGGTGGCGGTTCGGCTACGCTGCATATCGGCAAGGCGTTCCTGGTCAAGACCGGAGGCGGCGAACGATACGTTGCGTATCGCAAGGGCAGCGCGCGGAGTCCGATCAAGGGCGTTTACGCCGAACACCCGGCAACCGCGATGCGTCAGCCGAATGCCGCCGCGCGCAAGACGTGGCAACGCGAGGCGGATAGTCAGCTTGGAATCCGGCTGCCCCGCGAGATTCAGCGGCAGTTCTATTCCGAACGCCTGTCCGCCGCGACGTTCGACGCCAGCGACTAAGAACACCGCGCGCGGCCACTCGCAGCGCGGATTGCGCGTCACGTTCTCGCAGTGTGTTTGGGTCAACGCCTGCGGAGCGTGGCGCGCTTGCATCCCATGAGGGCGCTAGGACTTGCAGCCGTGGCGCGTGGTGCGCGTTCTGTATCGGCGGGCGGATGTACCCCGTCGACGCGGAACGCGCGCCAGTAGGTGCGGCAGCCCGTTTGACGGCGTGCATCGCGCGATGGCGGCGACGCGGGGTCCTAGGCGAGACCGACCCTGAGACCGCCTGCGGTCGGCACCCGCGCATTTTGCGTCCAAACGAGTTCGAAATTGAATAGCAGGAAATCAATGGGCCGCGCCAAAGGGATCATTCAGAAAATCGCCGAACAATGCGGAGTCGATCAGAACAGCGTCCGACGCGCCCTGACGGCCGCAGGCGAAAGCATCACGAACCCGGACTTCAAAAAGGCCGTTGAGATCGTGCGAGCCGTCGCGGATGGAAACAAAGTCCTGGGACACGCGACCAATGGCAGAGGCGAGGGCGGGGACGCAAACCTAAACGAACTTGCGACGATCAAAGCCGAACACGCGCGCCAGCAAGCGAACAAGATCAGAATCCAGAACGAACGCGCGCTAGGCAAACTTGTCAGCCGCGACGACGTGACGGAAACCGGCAGACGGATCATCGCCGAAGCGCGTACCGCGTTGATCGCGGCCGGGCATCGCGCCGCCGCTCGCATCACGGGGAAATCCAGCCCTCGCGAGATCGCGGACATTATCGAGGCCGAGATACTGGTTTGCCTTGGCGATCTATCCGACCCGACGCCCTTCCTGACACGCGTCCTAGACGACGAAACATTGAGCTAGATGTTTGATTCACAGTTGGCGGCGGAATGGCTGAAAGCCTTTAAGCCGCCAGAGCGGATTGCGCCGTCTGCATTCGCAGAGCGTGAAATCCGATTGGCAGCGTCCGCAAACGCGTTGCCGGGGCCGTTGCGCCTAACGAGCTATCAACGCGAAATCGTCGACGCGATTGCGGACGATGAGACGGAATTCATCGTGCTAATGCTTTCGAGCCAAGTCGGCAAATCGTTGGCAGTCCTGGCGATGATGGCCTACGCGATTGGAGTCGATCCGGGGCCCATGATGCACGTCAGCCCGACGACGGCGAAAAGTGAAGAGTTTGTGCGCGACCGGTTTGACTCGCTTGTAGCCGACTCGCCGCTGTTGCGCGAATTGATCGGCAAGGGCCAGAGCACACGCAAGGGCAGCACGGGCGGCATCAATTCGGTTTCTGGCAAATCGTTTCCGGGCGGACAGATTGCATTCGCTTCGAGCTTCAAGAGCGACGATCTAGCGGCGCGCTCAGTCCGCTATTTGTTTCTCGACGAAATCGACCGTTTCGCGCGAACCGTTGGCGTAGAAGGCGACCCCATTCCGCTCGCTGTCAAGCGGACGACGGCCTACCAGGGCAAGCGACGAAAAATCGTGATCGTCTCGACGCCGACGACGCGGATGGGATCGCGCATCAACGCGTGGTTTCTTCGCGGCGATCAGCGCAAGTTCATGGTGACGTGCCCGGACTGCAACAACGCCGCGCCGTTAGAGATAGAACGCCTGCACCGTGAAAAAGGCAAACCGGAGTCCGCTGAGCTTCAATGTGAAGCGTGCGGCGCGCTTCACGACGATGCAAAACGCCGCGCAATGGTTGAGGCCGGAAAATGGGCCCCAACGGCTAAAGGCGAACCAGGCATTCGTTCGTATCACATGGGCGAGTTGGCATCGCTGATACCGCCAACCGCGAACGTTCTCAGAAAGGTTGCTATGGACTACGAAGCGGCTGACAGCCCGGAAGCAAAACAAGCGTTCTATAACACGTCACTCGCGCTTGTGTATGACGCGGGCACCGAAGTTGAATTGTCACCCATCGCGCTAGAAGCGCGAGCCGAACCGATCAAACCGCCGTATGCGGCCGATATCGTTTTCGTCACCGCAGGCGTTGACGTGCAGCGGGATCGACTCGAAGTTTCGTTTCTGGCGCATCACGCGGACGGGACGGCCTCAGTCCTGAATCACTTGAAGCTGATGGGTGACACGACCGCCGACGCCGTGTGGCGCGATCTTGACGCCGCACTAGGGACGACGTTCCCACTCGCGAACGGCAACACGCTGTCGATCCATGCAACGGCCGTCGACTCCGGGTATAGCGCCGATCAGGTCTTAAGATTCTATCATTCGCAGCGCGCGAAGTCGCGGAGAGTATATCCGACAAAGGGCGTCGGCGGATTCGATCGATTGCCTATCGTTCGCGGCGGACGCCTGCGAGGCCAGACCGGCTTGTTATTGATTGGCGTCGACCGAATGAAAGGCGAGATACAGAAACGATTGAGCGTTGAGCCGAATGAAGCCGGGTATATCCGGCTGCCGGACCATTTGCCGGAAGACTATTTTAGCGGCCTCGCGTCGGAAGAGCTTGTAGCGCGACCGGTGCGTGGCGTCATGCGTTACGAATATCGCAGGACGTTTCGTCAGAACGAACCTTTCGATTGCCTGATTTATGCGGCGGCAATCGCAAAGACGGTCGACATAGAAAAGATCATCAACCCGCCTGCGGCGAAGCAATTCGACCGCGAGGCGTTCAAGCAACAGGTTGCCGCTTTCGCGAAGCAAACGCGCGGCTAGACCATAGGACTCACACATGGATATTGACGACGTTGCCCCGATCAGCGGGGAAGCGAACGCGACGCTATTGACCGAACGCGCGCGCATTTCATCGATCATTGAATCGGCGGAAGGCCGCCGCAACCCGGAGATGGCGCAAGAGCTTGCATTCCGAACGTCGCTGAGCGTTGAGCAGGCGAAAGGTCTACTTGCAAAGGTGCCTGCGGCTAACCCGTACCTTGCCGCGATGGAAAAGGAAGGGCCGGTAGGTATCGAGGCCAAC
>Ga0209963_1001571_pt1 | contig 13094 bp, 9 predicted proteins | sample ThiBio_1000_biof_2_FD_183957 | JGI IMG/M metagenome (GOLD analysis project Ga0209963, IMG submission 183957) | Wastewater bioreactor microbial communities from Cape Town, South Africa - Thiocy_cont_1000_biof (SPAdes) | ecosystem: Engineered > Bioreactor > Thiocyanate-remediating >...
GCCGCAGTGTGTACCGGCTGCCCCACGGCCAGCTGGAGCAGGATGTGCTCCTGGAGGCCGGCAGCCCCCTGGTGCGGATCGACACCCGCGTCGACTGGCACGAGCGGCTCACGATGCTCCGAGCCGAGTTCCGGCCCGTCCACTACGGCGACCAGGTCCGCTGCGAGATCCAGTTCGGCCACATCAGCCGTCCGACGACCGAACGGAACTCGGTCGAGGCCGCGCAGTTCGAGATCTGCGCGCACACCTGGATCGCCACCGAGGACGCCGGTGGCGGCTTCGCCGTCGTCAACGACTCCAAGTACGGACACCGCGCCAAGAGCGGGCTGATCAGCCTCAACCTGCTGCGCTCTCCGGTCTTCCCGGACAAGACCGCCGACCGGGGCAGGCACGAGTTCAGCTACGGCTTCCTGCCGTTCGCCCCCGGCGACCTCACCGCGGCCGTCCAGGCCGGACACCGGCTGAACAACCCGCTGTTGGTCGGCGACTGGACCCCGTTCGGGTCGGTCGTCGCCGTGGACAACCCGGCGGTCGTGATCGACACCGTCAAGATCGCCGAGGACGGTTCCGGCACTGTCGTCCGCGCCTACGAGAGCCTCGGTGCCCCGGCGACGGCGCGGTTGACCACGACACTGCCGCACGCGTCCGCCGTCGAGTCCGACCTGCTGGAACGGCCGATCGGGCCGGCGAACCTCGACGCCCTGGAGTTCGGCCGGTTCGAGGTCAAGACGGTCGTGCTGACGAAGTGACCGCCACCCTTCGAGAGGGTCGGCAACCGACCGCGAGCACGCAACGCACCTCGGTCATCGCGGCGGGCTTCGGCCAGAACATCATCCTGACCACGGTGACGACGTTCATCCTGGTCTACCTGCTGCAGTACGCCCGGATCAGCGTCGCCGGGATGGCCGTGGTGACCGCGATCGTGGCCGCAGCCAAGGTGTTCGACGCGATCTGTGACCCGCTGATGGGCAGCATCATCGACCGCACCAGCAGTCGCTGGGGCAAGATGCGTCCCTACATCGCCTTCTCGGCACTCCCGGTCGCAGCGCTGACCACGATGCTGTTCGCCGTCCCGGACTGGCCGGAGCCGGCGAAGCTGGCGTTCTTCGGCGCCAGCTTCTTCGCCTGGGGCCTGGCCTACACCGCCTGCGACGTCCCGTACTGGGGGCTGATCGGGTCTGCCTTTCCCGAGCCGGGGGAGCGCAACCGGGTGATCGCCGGCGTCCGCGCGTTCGGCGGCATCTCGCTGGGCCTGGCCACCCTCGGCATGCCGTGGTTCGCCCGGCTGCTCAGCGGCGGCGACACCACCGCGCTGGGCTGGACGCTGGCCGTCGGTATCGCAGCCTTCGCCGGGATGGGACTGTACTCGCTGGCCTTCTTCAACACCCGCGAGCGGCCACGGCCGGACGGGGAGGAGCGCCTCAGCTTCCGGGTCCTGTTCACCACCCTGGCGGGGAACCGTCCGCTGCTGCTGGTGCTGGCGGGTTCCGTCCTCGGCTTCGGACGGTACATCGTCCAGGCAGGGGGAGCGGTGTTCGTCGTCATCGCGTACTCCGACGAGGGCGTCTTCACCCTGGTCGGCGCAGCCATCATCGGCGCCATGGTGCTGGCGTCCTTCTTCAGCCCCGCCCTGCTGCACCGTTTCGGCAGCAAGCCGCTGATGATCGGCAGCACGCTGCTCGCGGTGGTGTTCTACCTCGGCATGTGGCTCGTCGGCTACGCCAACCTGTGGGCCGTGGTCGGCTTCGTGTTCCTCACCGGGCTGACCCTGGGGGTCTTCGCCGTCGTCCAGACCACCATGATCGCGGACGCCGTCGATCACGTGGAGGCGACCACCGGCGTCCGCAACGACGGAATCTCGTTCTCGATGCTGACCTTCGTCGCCAAGATCATGAACGCGCTGGCCGTCGCGGTCTTCGGGGCATTCGTCGTGGTCGCCGGCTACCAGGCCGGCGCGCCGGTGACCCCGGCGATGCAACTCACCACTTTCGCCGCCATCACGCTCGTGCCGGCGGTGAGTTGTCTCATCTCCGTGATTCCATTCCTGCTCTACCGGCTCGACAGCGGCCATTCACCCCTATCCTGACCCGGAAGCGATTCGCCGCCAAGGATCGCGGACAAGGGGGTAATCATGTCCGAACAGACTGTGGAGAAGGCCGCCGGCAGTTCGAGGCTGCTGGACTGGATCGAACGCGTCGGCAACAAGGTGCCGAACCCGACGATCATGTTCGTCTACCTGATCGGCGTAGTCGCGCTGCTGTCGGCCGTCCTGTCGTGGGCCGGCGTGAGCGTCACCGACGACGTCGTGACGCCGGTGCCCACCGACAAGCTCAGCCAGGTGGCCGAGCATCTCGGTGGCACCTGGACGTTCTATGACTCCGTCACCGGTGAGCCGGCAGAGGTGCCGGACTTCATCGTCTCCAGTCAGACCTTTCCGGTACGCAACCTGATCTCGGTCGAGGGCGCCCGGTTCTTCTTCTCGTCCTTCGTCGACAATTTCGCCGGTTTCGGAGTCGTGGCGGTCGTCCTCGTCTCCATGGCCGGCGTCGGCGTCGCCGAACATGCCGGCCTGATGGGGGCGCTGATCCGCAAGATCGTCAAGGTCGCGCCGGCGCGGTGGCTGACCTTCATCCTGATCTTCGTCGGCGTCCTGTCGTCGGTCGCGACGGACGCGGGCTACCTGATCCTGGTGCCGTTGGCCGCGGCCGCCTTCTACTCGGTCGGACGGCATCCGCTGGCCGGCCTGGCTGCGGCGTTCGCTGGCGTGGGCGCGGTGTTCGGGGTGAACCTGCTGATCACGCCGTCGGACTCGATGTTGACCGAGATCACCAACTCGGTGCTGACCAGCCTGAACATGGCGCCGCTGGAGGTCACCCAGAACTTCTACTTCTCGATCGTCTCGTCAATCCTGATGGCGATCGTTGCCACCGTGGTCACCGCGAAGATCACGATTCCCCGCCTGGGCGCCTTCGAGGGCACCGACGGCAGCTACCACGCCGACGAGGAGGTGGACGAGGCGGCGGAGGCGCGCGGCCTGAAGCTGGCCGGTTGGTACCTCCTCGGCTTCGCGGTCGTGATCGTGCTCCTCACCGCCATCCCGGGCGCGCCGCTGCGCGACCCGGTGACCGGCAACATCATCGGCAACACGCCGTTCATGGCGTCCCTGGTGTTCATCATCTCGCTGGCGTTCCTGGTCTGCGGCCTGGGCTACGGGCAGGGCGCGGGCACGCTGAAGGGCGGCAACGAGGCGGTGGCCGCGATCGGCAAGACCTTCGGCAGCCTCGGCGGGCTGCTGTTGATGTTCTTGATGATCGCCCAGTTCATCGCCCTGTTCAACTGGTCGAACCTGCCCACGGTGGCTGCGGTCTCCGCGGCGGAACTGCTCGTCCAGGCCAACGTTCCGGCGATCGTCCTGCTGATCGCCTTCATCCTGGTGATCGTGCTCCTGGACTTCATCCTGCCCGGGCTGGTGCCCAAGTGGGTCATCTTCGCGCCGGTGTTCATCCCGATCTTCGCCCAGCTCGGCGTCGCCCCGCAGACGCTGCTGGCCGCCTACCGGGTCGGCGACTCGCCGGTGAACGTCCTCACGCCGCTGATGGTGTACCTGCCGTTCATGGTGACCGTCGCCCAGCGCTACAAGAAGGACGCCGGCATCGGCACGATCATCTCGCTGATGCTCCCGTACGCCGTCGCGGTCCTGCTGAGCTGGGTCGTGCTCTACGGCGTGTGGTTCGGACTCGGCATCCCCTGGGGCCCGAACGCGCCGGTGAACCTTCCCTGAGCCTCATCCCATCCGCCAAACTGAACAAGGAGTAACCATGAAGACCAGTGGTATCGATCCGGTGCCGTCGCGAAGCCGCAGTGTTGCGGTGACCGTGATCCCCGCCGGCGAACCCATCGACGCCGAGGCCCTCGCCGTCCCGGTGATGGCGGGAGCACCCGTCCCCGACGTCCTGGCCGGCGTCGATCTGGACGCCCTCGCCCGCGCCGGCTTCGTCCCGAACGTCGGCAAGGCGCTCGCGTTCCCGTCCGCCGAACAGCCGGTGCTCGTCGCCGTCGGGACTGGAAAGGCCGAGGACCTGACCACCGCGAAGGTCCGCGACGCTGCCGCGGCTTTCGCCCGGGCCGTCCCCCAGGACGCGAAGCTGGCGGCCCGGGTGCCGTCCGGCGTGCTCGGCGCTGCCGACGTCGCCGCGGCGATCGTCGAGGGCGTCCTGCTGGCCCGCTACGAGTTCTCGCTGAAGAGCAAGCCGTCCGCCGTGAAGCCGGTGGAGTCGCTGACGCTGGTCGCTCCCGAGGGCGAGGAGGACCAGGTCCGGGCGGGGGCGACCCGCGGCCTGGCGACGGCCCGGGCCGGCATGCTCGGCCGCGACCTGGCCGCCAGCCCGGCGGGCCTGTTGACCGCGTCCCGGATCGCCGAGGTGGCCGTCCGGATCGGCGCCGAGAGCGGGCTGGACGTCCAGGTGCACGACCGGCACGCCCTGATCGAGCTCGGCTGCGGCGGCCTGCTCGGCGTGAACAAGGGCTCGGTCGAGGAGCCCCGGATGATCGTGTTGACCTACACGCCGTCCGGTGAGCCGGCCGGGCATCTCGCCCTGGTCGGTAAGGGCATCATGTACGACTCCGGCGGTATCGCGCTGAAGCCGGCCGACCTGTCGCACTCGCAGATGAAGAACGACATGACCGGCGCGGGAGACATCCTCGCGGCGATGAGTGCGCTCGCGGAGCTGGGCTGCCCCAACAAGGTCACCGGCTACCTGATGTGCACCGACAACATGCCGTCCGGGTCGGCCATGCAGCTCGGCGACGTGCTGACGATGTACGGCGGCAAGACCGTCGAGGTGCTCAACACCGACGCCGAGGGACGCCTGGTGATGGCGGACGCGCTGGTGCTGGCCACCGAGGCCGGGGTGGACGCGATCGTCGACATCGCCACCCTAACCGGGGCGTGCCTGCGGACCTTCGGCGAGGAGGTGGCCGGCCTGATGAGCAACAACGACGACCTCGCCGGCCAGCTCACCGCAGCCGGCGAGGCGGTGGACGAGCCGCTGTGGCGGCTGCCGTTGATCCGCAGCTACCGCGCCGAGCTCGACTCCGACATCGCCGACCTGAAGAACCTCGGCGGCGTCAACGCCGGGTCGATCACCGCCGGGCTGTTCCTGGAGGAGTTCGTCGACGGCGTCCCGTGGGCGCACATCGACATCGCCGGGACGGCCCAGTCGTCGAAGGCGTACCGCTGGATCAACCGCGGCCCGACCGCCTTCGGCTCCCGGCTGCTGCTGCAGCTGGCGTTGTCGTTCGCGCCGCCGTCGAAGTAGTCGAACTGCGGCCCTGCCATCCCCGGCTCGATCCCGGAATGGCAGGGCCCGCGTTCGCTCAGCCCTGGATGGCCTTGTTCGCTGCGGCGTCCGCTTCGGCCAGGCCGGCCGCGACGTCCTTACGGCCGAGGAAGATCTCCTGCAGGATCGGGTCGTACGCGGCGTAGCCGGCGGCGAAGTTCTCCCCGGTCGGGGCCGGGATCGTCCCGTTGTCGAGGACGGAGAAGAACGGCGTCAGGTCGACCTTCTTGGAGGCCCAGTAGTCCTTGTAGACCTGCTGCGCTCCGGTGACGCCGGGCAGGTTGGCGCCGCTGGCGCCGATCGCCTGGTTGCCCTCGGCGGTCCCGAGGTAGGCCAGCAGCTTGGCCACGGCCGCGGAGTTCTTCGAAGCCGCGTTCCCGACCACGGCAACGCCGTTGGTCACCGAGATCGCCCCGGCCGGGCCGGCGGGAAGGCCGACGACGCCCCAGTCGAACTTCGCGCCCGCCTCGACGTTGGCCAGGTTGTACAGCCCGGACTGGAACAGCGCCATCTTGCCCTGCAGGAACTGGTCGCGGCTGAAGTCGCCGTTGGTGTTGGTGTCGGCCGCGCTCGGCGCGACATGGTGCTTGTTGATCAGGTCGACGACGTAGGAGAACGCCTCGACGGTCTTCGGGTTCGAGAAGGTGAAGGTGTCACCGTCCTGGTAGGTGCCGCCGTTCGAGCCGATGAACGGCAGATAGATCGCCTGCAGGTCGTAGGCGGCGTTGTAGCCGTACTGCTTCACGTGCTTGGCGTCGAAGCCGGCCTGATCCGCGGTCTTGCCGCTGGCGTCCTTCGTCAGCTTCTCGGCCACGGTCAGCAGGCTGTTGTCGCCGCCCGACGGGCTCCACGCCAGCTTGGCGATGTCCGCCTCGCTCAGCCCGGCGTCGGCGACCAGCTTCTTGTTGTAATAGACCGCGATCCCGCCGTCCGAGGTCTGCGGGACGCCCCACAGCTTGCCGTCCACGGTGAACTGCTTCACCACGCTCGGCACCCAGGCGCCGGCCGCGTCCGCACCGAGGGTCGCGTTGATGTCGACCAGGTTGCCGTTGCGGGCGTACGGGGCCAGGTAGGAGTTGTTGAGCCAGAAGATGTCCGGCGCAGAGCCGCCCGCGATGTCGGTGCGCAGCTTGGTGAAGTAGTCGGCCCAGGCGACGACCTCGGTCTTCACGGTGATCCCCGGATTGGCTGCGGTGAACTTCGCGAAGGTCTGGTCGTACGCCTTGGCCGCATTCTCGTCCCAGGTGCGGAACACGAGTTGGGCGTTCTCCTGCGGTGCCGCCGAGGACGGGGACGCCGCCGGCGCGCTGCAGCCGGCCAGGAGCATGGCGGCAGCGGTGATGCCGATGGCCAGTCGTCGGGCTCGGTTCGGTCTCATTTCTTCTCCTCGGTTTGGTAGGGGGTCTAGCGGAAGCCGGTGATCTGGATCGAGTCGACGATCCGCCGGCTGAAGGCCAGGAACACCGCCATCAGCGGCAGCATCGCGACCGTCGTGGCCGCGGTGACCAGTGTCCAGTTGGCGTTGAAGCGTCCCTGCAGGCTCGCGGTGGCGGTGGTGAGCACCTGGAGTTCGTCGCCGGAGGTGATGATCAGCGGCCACAGGAAGTTGTTGGCGTGGGTCACGACGGTGATGATCGCCAGTGTCGCGATCACCGGACGCGACAACGGGACGACGATGTGCAGAAGCGTCCGCCACGTGCCCGCGCCGTCGATCCGGGCGGCGTCCGTCAGCTCGGACGGGATGCCGCGGAAGAACTCGCGCAGCAGGAACACCGCGTACGGGGAGCCGAGCAGGTAGGGGAGCACCAGCCCGGAGAACGTGTTCCGCAGGCCGAGCTGGACCATCATCAGGTAGAGCGGGACGACGGTGACGACCGGCGGCACCATCAGCGTCGCGAGATAGACCCAGAACAGCAGGTCGCGGCCGGGGAACTCGAGCCGGGCGAAGGCGTAGGCGGCCATGATCGAGAACACCAGCTGGCCGGCCAGGACCACGACGACCATGGCGGCGGTGAGGCCCAGGGCGCTGCCGAAGTCGACCCTCGAGCCGTCGAAGAGCGTGAGGTAGTTCTCGACGGTGACGGGGTTCGGCAGGCTCAGCGGCGAGGTGGACGCGAACTGCACCGGCGCCTTGAGCGAGGTCAGCACGCTCAGAGCGAAGGGTGCCAGGGTGAGCAGGGCGGCTGCGACCAGCACCACGTACGTGCCGGCGTCCGCGAGCGGCCGCGTCCGGCTAGCTGAGGTCATAGGTGATCCTCCGCCGGAAGTAGAGCTGCTGGGCCAGCGAGATCAGCACCAGCACGACGAACAGCGCGACGGCCAGGGCGGCGGCGCGTCCCATGTCGAAGGTCTTGAACGCCGAGGTGTAGATCTGCATCGCGACGACGTTGGTGGCGCCGGCGGGGCCGCCCTGGGTGAGTGCGTAGATCGAGTCGAACGCCTGGAAGGCGGAGATGGTCGTCGTGACCAGCACGAAGAACAGCGTCGGCCGGAGCAGCGGCAGGGTGACATACCAGAACGTCCGGACGGCTCCGGCGCCGTCGAGTTGCGCGGCTTCCAGCACCGAAGCGGGGATGGCGGCCAGGCCGGCGAGGAAGAACAGCGCGACGTACCCGGCCTGCGACCAGACGGCGACGAAGGCCACCGCCGGCAGAGCGAGGTCCGGGTCGCTGAGCCACGCGATCGAGGTGCCGAGCAGGGCGTTGAGGGCGCCGTCCGTCGGGGCGAAGATCCACTTCCAGACGATCCCCAGCGCCAGCGGCGCGCAGACCCATGGCAGCACCAGGATCGAGCGGAGCCCTGCCGAGCCGGGCAGGCCGCGGTGGAGCAGGACGGCCAGTGCGATCCCCAGGACGGTCTGTAGCGGGATCACCAGCAGGACGTACGCGATCGTCACCGCCGCCGAGTTCAGCAGCGCCGGGTCGGTGCCGACGGCCGCCCAGTTGGTCAGCCCGACGAAGCGGGGACGGCTGAGCAGGTCCCACTTGTAGAAGCTGAGCCCGATCGCGACCAGGATCGGCACCACCAGGAACGCGACGATCCCCACCAGGCTGGGAGCAAGCAGCCCGTAGCCGGCGACGGCCTCGCGCAGGCGCGCGCGTCGGCGACCTGGCCGCGTTCGGGCGCCACTGGACGGCTCGTGCATGGGGCTCCTGCTCTGGCTCGGCCGCTGAGTGCGGCCAGGCCTGCGGTGTGGGCACACCGTGCAACTCGCCGCGGTGGTGCCGCATTCCGCAGCTGGATTGTATCCATGCGTACACATCGTCGCGAACCGAAGCCTGGTCGTGATACCGGCGGCACGGACGGGTGTGGTTGGCTGGGACCGCATGCCCGGTCGGGAAAGGAGCCTGGTGAGCTTCATCGTCCCCGCCGAGCAGGTGCTGGTCATGTTCGCCCTGATGGCGCTGGGCTGGTTCGGCGCCCGGGCCGGCTGGATCAGCGGTGACGCCGAGCACGGGATGACCCATGTGCTGCTCAACTTCGTGGTGCCGGCGGCCATCATCCAGGCGTTCCAGCGTCCGTTCGACCCCGGCCAGCTGCAGCTCGTCGGGCTGGTGTTCGGCCTGGACATCGTCGTGTTCGGCGTCAGCATCGCCCTGGCCACGGCAGCGTTCTCCCGCCGGTTCGTCCCCGACGCGGGGCGGCGCACGGCCCTGCGGTTCGGGACGGTCTACTCCAATGCGGGCTTCATCGCGATCCCGCTGGCCCAGGCGATCCTGGGCGCTGACGGGGTGTTCTTCGCAGCCGCCTTCGTCGCCGTCTACAACCTGTTCGCCTGGACGCACGGGATCTCGCTGTTCGGGTCGGCGATCGAGCCGACGAGCGTTCGCGTGCGCAAGGTGCTGCTGAATCCGGGCATCCTGGCCATCGTCGTGGCGGTGGTGCTCTTCGTCGGGTCGGTCAGCCTGCCGGGCCCGGTGACCCAGGCGGTCGGCTATCTGGCCGCGATGAACACGCCGTTGAGCATGATCGTGGTCGGCGTGAGCCTCGCCCGGATCAGCCTCGGCACCGTCTTCAGCGACCGGCTGGTCTGGATCGGGGCGCTCGCCAGGAACGTCGTCCTGCCCCTGGTCTTCCTCGCAGCCCTGGCGTTCGTCCCGATCGACGTGGTCGCCCGGCAGTCGATGCTGATCTCGATCAGCGCGCCCGTCGGCGCCATGCTGGTGATCTTCACCGTCAAGCACGGCTGGGACGCGCGGTTCGCCACCCGCCTGCTGTGCCTGTCGACGCTGCTGTGCGTGCTGACGATGCCGCTGATGCTGATGCTGGCCGCCGTCCTCTGGTAGCGACCGAAATCCCTTGCCCGCGGTGCAGGATCGGCGGCATGCTGAGGGAGCTACCGGACAACAGTGTCCGGTGCGCCGGGTGGAAGGCGTGGGCATGGAGATACTTGGCAAGGTTTTCGTGGTGACCGGCGGTGGCAACGGCATCGGGCGGGAGGTCGTGCTCAACCTGCTGAGCAAGGGCGGCAAGGTGGCCGCGGTGGACCTGAGTGAGGAGCGGCTGGCCGAGACCGTCCGGCTCGCCGGGACGAACGCGCCACACCTGACGACGCATGTCGTCAACGTGACCGACAAGGCAGCGGTACGGGGTCTGCCGGATGCCGTCGTGGAGGCCCACGGCGCTGTGGACGGGCTACTCAACGTGGCCGGCATCATCCAGAGGTTCGTCCCGTTCGCCGACCTCGCCGAAGAGGACATCGAGCGGGTGCTGAACGTGAACTTCTGGGGCGTGGTGAACATGCTCAAGGCGTTCCTCCCGCACCTGCTGGCGCGGCCAAAGGCTGCGATCGTCAACGTGTCCAGCATGGGCGCGTTCATCCCCGTCCCCGGGCAGACGATCTACGGAGCCAGCAAGGCGGCGGTCAAGCTGCTCACCGAGGGACTGCATGCCGAACTGCGCGGCAGCAACGTCCGGGTGACGGTGGTCTTCCCGGGTGGCGTGGCGACCTCGATCACGGAGAACAGCGGCGTCAGCGCGCCGGCTGTCGCCGGGGCGGACGCCGGGAAGATGAAGCTCACCCAGCCGCACGAGGCCGCCCAGGTGATCGTCACCGCGATGGAGAAGGGCTCCTACCGGGCCACCATCGGCCAGGACGCCCGAATGATGGACTGGGCCACGCGGCTGGTGCCGGAGCGGGCCATGACGATGATCGCCGACCAGATGGCGTCGCTGGCCCACTAGGGATCAGTCGGGCAGCAGTGGGACGTCGTCGCCGTGGTGGCGGCCGACGAGCACCGCGCGGGTGATCGCGTCGCGGCCGAAGCGGTCGCGCAGGCCGTCCATGGCGAGGTCGAGTTCGGTGCCGCGGTCGGAGTCGAAGGGGAGTGCGGGCTGGCCGTCGTCGAAGCCGTCGAGGTTGGTCAGGGACAGCCCGATGAGGGTGCAGCCGCGCTGGTGGATGAGCGGCCACGCGTCCCGGAGGAGGTCCTGGGCGAGGCCGAGGATGAGGTCGGTGCGGTCGGTCGGCAACAGCAGCGATCGGGACCGGGTCGCCCGGCCGAAGTCCTCGAAGCGGAGCCGGAGCACCACCGTCCGGCAGCTGCGGGACGCGGCGCGCAGCCGCTTTCCCAGCCGTTCGACGATGGCCACCAGGGTCGCCTCGAGTTCGGCGTCCGGTCGATCGCGGCGTCCCAGCGCCCGCTGGGACCCGATGGAACGCCGCCGCCGACCGACCTCGACGCGGCGGGGATCGCGAGCCAGCGACAGGGCGTACAGATGCCGTCCGGCGGCGGGGCCGAGCAGCTGGCTCAGCTCGCGCTCGCCGCGTCCGGCCAGTTCGCCGACGGTGAGGATCCCGGCGGCGATGAGCTTGCGCTCGGTGACCTCGCCGACGCCCCAGAGCCGGCGGACCGGCAGCGGGTGCAGGAACTCCAGCTCTCGACCCGGTGGCACCTCGAGCAGGCCGTCCGGCTTGCTGACGGCGCTGGCAACCTTGGCGAGGAACTTGCTGCGGGCGATGCCCACGGAGATCGGCAGCCCGGCCTCGGTGGCGACCCGCCGGCGGAGCTTGGTAGCGATCTCGACCGGAGTCCCGCTGACTCTCCGGAGCCCACCGACGTCGAGGAACGCCTCGTCGACGGAGATGCCCTCGACGATCGGGGTGGTCTGGTTGAAGATCTCGAACACCGCCCGGCTGGCTTCGAGATACGCCTCGAACCGGGCCGGGACGACGACCGCCCGGGGGCACAGCGCACGGGCCTGGCGGCCCGGCATGGGCGTCCGGACACCGCAGGCCTTGGCCTCGTAGCTGGCCGCCAGCACCACGCCGGTGCCGACGATCACCGGACGGCCGCGCAGCTCAGGATGGTCGCGCTGCTCGACCGAGGCGTAGAACGAGTCGAGGTCGGCGTGCAGGATGCACGCATCGCTCCGTCCGCCCGGGTCGATCCGCATAGAACATATGTTCGCATTTCTGGCTGACAGCCGGACGCTGCCGCCTGAACCAAAGTACCTGTCCCCGATGGTTCAGGGGTGAACCGTTGGGGACAGGTACTTCGGTTCAGAGGAGGTGCGGACGGCGAGTCTGGTTCAGAAGCCGTGGCGGGCTCGGCTGGCCTGCTCCTGGGAACGGAACAGGCCGAAGCGGGGCAGGAACTTGTCCCAGTCGATGGCGTGGCTGTCGATCTCCGGGCCGTCGATGCAGGCGTGCTTGCGGACGAGCTTGCCGTCCTCGACGGTCGGGACCATGCAGGCGCCACACATCCCGGTTGCATCAACCATGATGGAGTTCAGGCTCGCCACCGTCGGCACGCCGTACGGCTTGGTCAGGTCTGAGACCGCGCGCATCATCATCGGCGGTCCGATCGTGACCACCTCGGCGATCTCGCGTCCGTCCCCTGCCTGATTGGCCTTGAGCATCTCCTCCAGCGGCGTCGTCACGAACCCCTGGACGCCGTACGACCCGTCGTTGGTGGCGTAGATCACCTCCAGCTGGTCACCGAACTCCTCCTTGATCCGACCGATGCGCTCGTCCGCGCCGTCCCAGAACATCAGGTCGGCGTTGCGGAAGCCGGAGATCAGCGTGACGTGGTTGCCCAGCCTCAGGTGCTCCCGCATGATCGGGTAGACCGGCGGCAGGCCGAGCCCGCCTGCGGTGAAGACCACGGTCGGAGCCTGCCCCGAGCCTGACTCGGCGTCGTAGTGGTGCAACTCGCTCGGCCGGCCCAGCGGCCCGGCAACCCCGGCGAGTGCCTGGCCCACGTGCATGTTGTTGATCTTCAGCGTGGACGTGCCCATGCCCTGCACGACCAGGGTGATCGTGCCCGCCTTCGCGTCCCAGTCGGCCAGGGTCAACGGGATCAGCTCGCCGTGCGGCTCCGGCAGCACCCGGACGAACTGGCCGGCGCGGGCGCTGGCTGCGATCACCGGCGCCCGGACGGTGAACTCCTCGATGCCCTCGCTCAGATGCGTCTTGGCGACGATGACGGGGAGCTCGGCAGCGGTGTCGGTGTAGTCCAGCGCGCTCCGCACCCGGTCGGCGATCTCCTGCGGGCTCATCTCGCCGATCGCCGCGGCGATCTCGTGTGCCGCCGCACGGCCGTCGCCGGCAGCCCGGATCGCGGTCGAACCGCCGCGGGCGGCGTCCCCACCGGTGTAGACACCCTCGAGTGTGGTCTCCTTCGAGGTCTCGTCCTTCTGCAGGATCGTGCCCCACCTGGACGTGCCCAGCCGGGGCTCGGAGTCCTTGATGATCGGGTTGGCCGCGTTGCCGAGCGCCATGATCACCAGGTCGGCGTCCAACTCCTCGGTCTC
>Ga0209963_1001573_pt1 | contig 13089 bp, 9 predicted proteins | sample ThiBio_1000_biof_2_FD_183957 | JGI IMG/M metagenome (GOLD analysis project Ga0209963, IMG submission 183957) | Wastewater bioreactor microbial communities from Cape Town, South Africa - Thiocy_cont_1000_biof (SPAdes) | ecosystem: Engineered > Bioreactor > Thiocyanate-remediating >...
ACACGCGCTGTTGAAAGTGTTAATTCCGGTGCAACTTTATTCGTTTCATCACTTCCTACATGAATATTTACATCAACAAAAGAAAAAAAACAAAATATTCGCACTTACCACACCAACGTTGAAGTTTTTTAACAGCTCGTATAAATACATCTTGATCATCATGATCCACTTTGTGAACATTAGCTCGTACGATACGAAAATTATCATTGATTATCGAAACAAACATATTAATACAAACGAAAACAACGAATAAAACAAATAAAGTAAAATAGAATGGACCAAGAAATGCACCAGCATTGACAATTTCCGTTGCGTCAAATTTTAATAAAAGCATTTCGAATAACATTTGAGCCGTATGTAATAAACTTGCACAATCCCAAATAAGCGCATTAAATTGAAGATAAAATAATGTAAGAAAAGCTGAGAATATCACTGAAAACATCAATGAAAACGAGATTAATTCTCGTGCTGCTCGTCGTAATGTATTCGATAGAAGAGCTAAACGTCGATTGTATCGACAAAGACGAAGAAATTTTAATGTACCAAAAAAACAACAAAAACCAAGTAGAAATGAAAATATATCATTGATATAAGCCATCAATTGAAAATTAATATAAGTTTTGCCTTGAGTTTCAGCCGATAATTTTGAAACTCGTTTGACTTCACTTTCTCGCCAAACATGTATGCCAACACTTGTCCATGAACAGATGATGATGCCTAATTCAATGTAAGACCAAGCTTGACGAAAGTATGCCTTTTTCAAACGTTTCAATTCAAGTACTTCAACAATCATGAAATAAACAATAAATATAAAATAAATAACTATACAGATTATTTGAAAGATTGTGCTAAATGCTAAAAACAAATCGAACAGTTACATTTTAGAAAAGAATATCGTGTTTAATTTACAATCGAAATCTAACGGTTCGAATCGAGAACTTGCAAATATACCACTACTGGGTAGAAATTCGAAAAGTATCACAGCTGATGTGAATATAGGCACGCTTGGATTGTATAAATTCATTTGTATAAGTACAGCTCGTGTTTGTCGATCAACCCAACCTAAATGATGAAGTTGAGCTAAGTCCGATTGAGTTTCATTGAATGAACCACGAAATTCATAAACATAACCACCACTTCCATACGTTGCATGTTCACCAATATATAAATACGTATCTAATTCTTTACTTGTTCGATATTTGAATGCGTCAGAAACAAATGAACTATAATTAGTTGATGACTGATTTTTAATCCAACCGGGAAAGTAACTTTGACGATCCTCATTCGATTGACTGTAAGCATTGAAACAATCGGGAATTAAACCTCGAATACTCGGCTTTCGTCGACATGTATCTAATCAAATCGAATGGATTTCTATCGATAGATAGATAAACATAACTAACCTGGTTGTATTCGTAGTTGTCTCATTGTTGCCCAGCCAATTAATCGGGATGTTTTATCATTCAAATAACCATCGGAAAATTCGACTGGATCGCCATTATACCATTCTAATGCGAAAATATTATTAACAAAACTTTTCTCCAACCATCTCCAATAATCATTGGTCGAAGTTATCTTCAGAAGAAAAAAAAAGCACAACAAATCGTTATTTTCTTTTAAAAGAAATCAAATCGATTTGTTTTACTTTGAAAAAATTGTACGAGAGATTGTGTGGATTTAAAAACATTTGTCTCAATTGTTTGACTTGGTAATATTCAGCTAAATTGTGATTTGAATAACTGATTACATAGAGAACACACACGAAACATGAATAAGAAAATAATTCCAAGAAAAATCTCAGCCACATTGAAATTTCAATTTATTCAAATAATAACGAAAGGAAGTGAGTGTATTGTTGGTTTTTAAATATTAGAACAAGTAATCTATTTTCAATTGCAATTCATTCTACCTTCTCGTTTTTTTTCTTTAAACTAAAAAATGAACACAATTATAAAGAAGAAAGTCATAAACAGAGTGAATACTTCAAATATTTATATGAACCATCTGTCTAATGGAAGAGTTCGTTTTCTTTTTTGTCTTTCTACATAAGATGATTTATTGCTTGAATGAACAACAGCGAGGTAAAGCAAGTGCACTTCTTTTAACAAATTGAGTTTTGTTCATTTTAGTTTGTAACTATAGTTTCTTGTTTTTTTTAGACGTGTGATTATTTGAATAGAGACGTCATGTATTTAAATTGAGAATAGTCCTGACGAATATAATAGTTTGGAAACTTGTTGAATCTTATTTTAATTATTGACAAAAAAAGTCATGTTGTTCTTGTTAAAATCGAGCAAACGATAGTTTTAATTCGGTGTCGAAATGTGCTTCTATCTTTTTGTTGTATTTCCTCTAAAGAACGAAAAAGAATCAGCAGAAGTCGACCTCTTTCGTCTTGCACTATACCAACCGCTTCTAATCCAACCAATGTAGGAAAAAGATGTTTTTTTTCTGTTCTTTCTACGACTAGTTTACGAAGATATGTCCTGTATGGACGTCAATAAAAAAAACAACCGAGAGAAAAACATATTTACAAATAAAATGTATATCAGTCTGTGAACGCGTGCTATCTGAGTACAAAAAAAAGTCATCGGCTTCGCATGTAAACGATTGTTAGTAAATAGATTTATCTTGTATTTTAGAAAATCAAAACTTAAGAAAAGAAAACAGAAATGCCAGCACCAACTACTGCTGAAGAAGTTGCACCTCCTCAACTAGATAATCTGCTTAAACTCGATCCATATCTTACACCATATCAAGGCGAAATTAAACGACGGTATGAAAATGATGTTGTTTTCTTTTTTTTTCGTTAAATCATTTTCGTATCTTTGAAATAACAGATATTCAGTCCTCCAATCGATTATTAAGCAATTGGAAACTGAAGAGAAAAGTCTCGATGCATTCACATCAGCTTATACACACTACGGTATTCATGTTGATGCTTCAACCAATGAAATTAAAATCAAAGAATGGGCACCCAACGCACGGGGAATGTACATCCGCGGAGATTTCAGTTCGTATTTAAAATAAAATCAAATTCTCGAGCTTTCCCTTTGTTTTTCTCTCGTAAAAAATAGATAATTGGCAAGAAAGACAATATCCATTCACACGAGATGAATGGGGTGTTTGGAGAATAACTCTTCCACCATTGGCAGATGGAACACCTGCTATTAAACACGGACAAATTTTTAAATTGTTAGTCGAAACATCCAGTGGCGAATTAGTCGATCGTCTTTGTCCATGGTCACGTTATGTTAAACGTGCTGAAAAATCGAATACATATCACGGTATCTTTTACAATCCACCAGCCGATCAAATTTACAAATTTAAACATCCTCAACCAAAGAAAAAAGAAGGTTTGAGAATCTACGAAGCTCATGTTGGCATCAGTTCATGGAAAGGTGAAGTTGCAACATACGAAAATTTTCGTGTCAATGTTCTTCCTCGAGTCGTTCGACAAGGTTATAACACAATTCAATTAATGGCTATCATGGAACACGCTTATTACGCGAGTTTTGGTTATCAAGTAACGAGCTTTTTTGCAGCATCAAGTCGTTTCGGTACACCAGAAGAATTAAAAGCGTTGATCGACGAAGCACATGGACTTGGCTTGACAGTTCTATTGGATCTTGTTCATAGTCATGCATGTAAAAATACGTCCGACGGTTTGAATATGTTCGATGGTACACGTGGATGTTTTTTTCATGATAATTCACGTGGTTATCATGATCTTTGGGATAGTCGATGTTTCAATTATATGGAGTAAGGAATTGAATTCGAAAAGAAAATAAACAAACAAACAATTCATTGATTTTAGACGAGAAGTCATGCGATTTCTTCTATCGAATATTCGATATTGGTTAGAAGAATTTAAATTTGATGGTTTTCGATTCGATGGTGTTTCATCAATGCTCTATCATTCACATGGCATTGGTATGATTTCGATAAATAGACAAAGAAAATAGTTTTTTTTTTCGAAATTAAATTCTTTCTAGGACATAGTTTTTCGGGTACTTATGATGAATATTTCGGATTAGCTACTGATACCGAATCATTCAATTATTTGCAATTGGCTAATTATATTTCTCAAAAATTCTTTCCCGAATCGATTACAATTGCCGAAGTATATTCGAAAGAAATTGATGGTTGATCATATAAATTATGTTGATTTTCTTTAGGAAGTTTCAGGAATGCCAACATTATGTCGACCAATAGCCGAAGGTGGAGGTGGTTTCGACTATCGTTTAGCCATGGCTATTCCTGATGTTTGGATCAAAGTTTGTTGTTTTGAAATTTGTTTTATATGTAATTCTTTTTCGTTGTTTAGTTATTAAAAGAAAAGAAAGATGAAGATTGGCAAGTCGGAGATTTAACTTGGACATTGAGTAATCGTCGTTGGTCAGAAAAGAATATTGCCTATGCTGAAAGTCATGATCAAGCACTTGTCGGAGATAAAACCATTGCACATTGGTTATTCGATGCTGAGATTTATACGCATATGTCGGTATTCTCAGACCGTACGCCAACTATCGAACGTGGTTTAGCATTGCATAAAATGATTCGTTTAATAACTTATGCTCTTGGCGGTGAAGGTTGGCTAAATTTCGAAGGTAGATCCAATTGAATGATTTTACAAAAGATAGAAATCAAATGAATTTCCATAGGAAATGAATTCGGACATCCCGAATGGTTAGACTTTCCTCGAGTTGGCAATGGAGATAGTTATCACTATGCACGTCGTCTTTTTCATTTACCTGATGACGACACATTAAGATACAAATATTTAAATGCTTGGGATCAAGCTATGAATGCTTGTGAAGAAGAATATAAATGGCTATCAACAGCAAATACTGTAAAAGAGAGTCGAATTGACGAATTGATTTTAATTTAAATATATTTCAGTATATTAGCCGACGACATGAAGGTGACAAAGTTGTTGTATTCGAACATGGTCATAGTGGTTTATTATTTATCTTTAATTTTCATCCAAGTCAAAGTTTTGCTGATTATCGTGTCGGTTGTGGTCGATGCGGAAAGTAAAGAAGATTAAAAAAAACAAAAGCTTTCTTTTTTTATATAAAAATTTAATCTCCATTAAGATACAAAGTTGTGCTCAATTCAGATTCGAAATCATTTGATGGTCTCGGTCGAATCGATGATAATCAAGTCTTCTTATCCGAAGACTTTAAATGGGATGAACGACCATTTTCATTCAAGGTTTATACACCCTCTCGTACTGTCCTGGTACTTGCATTAGCCGGTGACGTCAAACCAAATCCAACTATCAAATAGTGTTGTTGTTGTTTTTCTGTCTGTTTTTTTTTCTTCTCTTCGAAGTTGATTTCAAATTGGTTTTTAATCTCGCAGTGCATCGATATTTTCGCCAGTCAAACGTATTTTTATTTTATTTAAAAAACACACATATACACGCATACGAGCAGTTTTAGAATAAAAAAGAAAGAAAACTAAATGTATGACGTTGATTAAATACACCTGATGTTTTTTTCTCAAAGCAAAAGTATTTAAACAGTGTTTATGTTCGAAAAGATTAATTCGTCTGACATGTATTTTAAACGGAGTTTAATTCTATCCATTATCCTAACTGCCTCATTTCCCCAAGGGAACGGTTTACCGTCTTGCCATGCTAATTGTCAATTTTCACAGAATTTTAATGAGCCACTCATAATTCCCGATAAATGTAATAAAACAATGATGTCTAGTTTCAACTTATGTCAAGTTCGATTTGAACTTTATTATACTCAACGAACTATTTTTGTTAATTTTGGAACTGAATTGATGAGTCGACAAAAACGAACGATTTCCGATGTTCCATATGATTATATCATAGAAACATTACGAATTAATGGAACACGAATCGAAACAACGGTATTTTATTCATGTACGTTAGGAGAACGATGTGAAGAAGAATATCTTCTTAGTACAATACCAAAATTAATTGAAAAAAATTATCAAGATTTACAAAAAGGTTTAATCGATCTACTAGATCATAGTCGTTCAACATCGCCATTAACTTGTGAACTAGTTTCGAGTAGTGGATCAGGTACATGTAACGGAACATGTTATAACTATCGAAGTCAACTTATTAATTCTACAAGTTATCAACCAATTTTTACAACTGATAGTCCAAGTTGTAGTGATAAAATTGTGTCAGCATCTATTCAAATAATGTCAAGCAAAACTCCATTTAGTGATACTCAATATATACATGGGCGAACGTTTGATTATTACTGTGCGAACAGTCTCTGTAACAACGCTGAAACAAACTTACGAGTACAAGAACTTATGGATAAATATTATACATCGATTTATCAAAAATAAAGACGCATAAACCTCATTTTCTTGTCAATTAATACCGAAAAGAAAGTTCACGAACATTGCTTCATCTTCATTAGTTAACATCATATTTTTAAATCTCTTGAAAATTATGCACATGTTCTTGTCTTTGAAGAAGAAAAATATTAATTATAATTTGACGTTTTTCCTCCTTCTTCGTCTTTTTCATCCAGACATTGCCAATGAATATTACCTTGAAAAAATCATTAACAGAAGAAACATGTAAATTTAGATAATTGTATCTGAGATTATAAATAAAAAATGAATTATTTTTCTTGAATAATTCACACGACTATCGTGCGTTTTTCTTTTTTCTTTTTTTAAACTTAAGTACATCTAAATTGATTGGCATCTCTCTTGAACACACTGCTGCTCATGAATTAGCAAAAGAGAAAGAAAAACCTCATCGTTAAATAGCAGTAGAATAAATGATTTTTTACGTTGTTTGAATATGTGTGTATGTGCTTATATAATCATGATCATATTAAAAAGAAAAAAATAAATTGCAAATAATTCTATCATTTATAATCATTTGATATCAATTTTATACTTGTAAAAACGAATGAAAGTTAGGTAAGTCGTCGTATATTGACCTCTTCTCTTCAACTTTTTTTTTGATTATATATGAACAATGATGTAATCGATTAGAAGAGTTCTTTCTTTTCGTTCATTCGTTCGCTCGTTCTTTTCTTTTTTATTATTATTGTTATTACATTTACATAAGTTCTAATTTCTTTTCTTGTTTACACCAGGCTTCGTCATTCTGTTTTTGCAGTGTATTGAGCTCGAGAAGTAGAACATACACGCACACACACACATATCGTTCTTTTTTCTTTTTCTTCACTTTTTTCTTCTTTATTTGACTTAACTTTCATTTTTCTTCGTATATCATGTCCCCTTCATCAACACTACAGTTCAAGGTCCGTTCAGGGTTATTTCTTCGCAAATGTGTATTTGAACAGCAGTTGAGATGAGAAAAAAAAGATTGCGTATTTCATCGTCGACATGAAAAGAGAACGAAAACGAAGAAACCCGAAAATGTTCTGTTTTGAAAGAAAATACTGGAAGTTATATCCGATTTAACACCACAATGGACTAGTTCGAGCAAGTGTTCAAGGTTCTTATATTGAGTACAGCCTTGAATCGAAAGTTCTCTCTCTCTCTCTTTCTTGACGTGTATATACATTCATCAAGTAAAAGAAGATGATTCAATTGCGTCATCGACATTCGATTATTTTCGATAAAAAGAAAGCAATATTTGTTCTTGAACATTCATTTGATTACTCGAGGATGGAAAAGCAAGAAAATACTACTATCAATAATGAATCGTAGTTTGGAGTATAATCGAGCCTTGAAAGCGTTAGTTGTCGTCGTCTTCGTCGTCGTCGTCGTTGTTTGATTGAAGGTTGATTGATCGTCGTTATGTATCGAATCAATGTGTATGTGTGTGTGTGTGTATGTATAAACATCGAGAAAGTTTTTAACCTTGAAAGAAAATACTTTGAAGAACAATAAGATTTCGAAAATTCAACAAGTCGCAGCGACCTTGACCGAAAGAAAAACGTTTCGTGTGTATATTCTAATGCTCAGTTTCTTTTTTTTTCTTAGATGAGAACGAGAGGAAAAAAACGAAAAATTCAAGGTATTCGCATGAAGGTCGTACATGTTTTCGATACAAGATAGAATAGCTTGTTTTATCATTTTTTTCGTTTTACGCAATTTTCATATCAAGCAATTGCATAGACAAATATCATTTTCGTTTTTCTTCTTCAAGCAATAAAAGAAGGAAAAAAAACGAAGAAGAAAAGAAAAAGAATATGAGAACTAAAGATTATTATTAATTTCTCTTTTCTTTTCATCTATATAAAGAATCTCGTTAAATTTTCTCACATAATATAATTATCTTGTTAAAATTATAAATTTCTATTTAGTTGAAAAGAGACAAAAAGAATAACGAATGTAAACAACATAATAATATATTATGATTAAACTTTGCTCAGTGATAAAAAGAAAAACATATCCGCTTTATCATTGATGAAGCAAAAGAATTAGGAATTAGTCGATTTCTTTAGTACTTTCTCGACGGTGCGTAAGACATTTAATGAATGTTTTTTTCTTGCAAACAGAAAGGAAAAAATATCTCTAATCATTTGTGATTCTATTATTATGTAACATCAGTAGAGTATTTTTTTGTGTTTAGTTTGCCTAGCCTTGGCATGACAAGAGAAAACGAAGAAGAAGAGAAGAAAAACGCATTATATCGAGTTCGAAGGTTAACTCAACGAAGACATTTATGTACGTGCATGTGAACATAAACAATCTCGAGTTAGAATGTCTTCCTTCTTCTTTTTTTCTTTCGCTCTTTCTGTGTTTTCTCTTGTAGAGTGTTCATGCAACATTCTTTGCATAGTGAAATCGAAAATTAACAAGTTGAAAGTTGACATTGACTTTCGTTCGATTTCGTTTTTCTTTTTTTTTTTTATTTGAAATTAATTTTATGTATATTAAATTCAATTGCGAAGCCTATGTGGATGATGTAATACTAATTGAAGATTGATGTATTGGTAAAATATACACATAAGCAAGAAGAAAAAAGGGCAAGTAAGAGGAGAAGAAGAAGAAAAATCCTTTCGTTTCTTCTTGTTCGTTCTTTTTTCGTTTTTTTATTTTGTTGTTCACCTTGGATCTCGGGCTTTTTTTCCTCTCCTTGCATATAGTTCACCTGTTTGTGATTGTGAATGATAATAAAAAGCAAACTAAAAGGTAGGAGAGTATTGTGTAAGAGTAGAAATTAAACTTCAAATTTCTTTTCTTTTCTTTTTCCTAGATGACAAAATTTTTGCTATCAGAGAAACAGAATTATTTTCTTCTTATCTCACACAGACTTGAACATATTCAAAAGTTAATAGATATTTTCTTTTGATGACATTTCTTTTTTTTTTTATTTCCTAATGACACACTTTTCATGTTTTTCTTCCATGTAATATTGTACTCGCAGTTCAAAATGTGGCGTTGTACTCGAGATTCCAAGACACAATTTAAGGAGAAGGAAAAGAAAAACGCATTTTTATCGATATTATTTATTCAATTATTCATTTCGAATGAGCGATTGTTTCATTTTTATTAGAAATAAGTTATTAATGAGTAACTGTTTTTTTTATTTGTTCATCTGTCAAAGAACATTCATGATTTCGATAGAATAGATTAGAAGATCAGTCATTTATTATCTTTTATGTTACAAGAAAATAGCACGTTTCTCTTTCTTCTTCCTCTATGCAAGGATATTACAAGCACAAAGAATTTTTCTTGATATCTACTTTGAAATTTCGATGATCATCATCTGTTCAAGATGAAACTTCGGTTCTTTTCTTAGTATTTTATTGAAGTAGTTGAATAGAAAAAGGAAGAAGAAGAAGAAGAAGAAAAGCAAGTAATAGTTGTATTTTACTATAGAAACAAGAAAATAGGAGAACATATATGCATCCAACATCGTAACATATTATGTCAATAATAAAAACAGAACGTTTGCTTGCACATATACACGCGCCCACACGTCGTCGTTACGTAATATTGACAACCTTGCTCGCCTTTTGCGCCCAGCAGCTATTTTTTCTCCATCAACAGTATGCATATGAAAAGAAGAAGAGGAAAAAAAGAAAGAAGAAAAAAAAAGAAGAAGAAGAAGGAAGATTTTTGTTCTATTAAAAGAGCTGGCTTGTACGCATTGCATCTCTCAATGTATATATGTATGTGTGGAAGAGAGAAAAAAAAGTGCATGCATTTTGCTGGCCGAGAAAACGACAGCGATAATGTGACAAAACGACTATGTAAAGAAAAAAAAAGAGCCTTGTACTTGTGGCCACTAGGATAGGATGTGTAATGTGATGGTTTCTCTCTACTACTCTTGCACACATATTGTGCCCTTTTCGATAAAACATCGCATACATATCTGTAGCACAGATACGAACAAAATAAATAAATATAAAACAATCGATGACAAGGTGTTGTATTGTCCAAGATTGAGTTTTTTTTCTCTTCCGTTCATCGTTTCGTATGAGATAGTTTTTGAGAATCGATTTCTTTTTATAAATGATCTTACACTTGTAATGATAGTTTTCATTTTCGTTCTTTTTCTTCTTTTATTTTTAGTATGCATTTGTACTCAAATAGAGATATATTGTACGTCCGTCTGTAAATGTATAGTTTCTACTTATTTACTTTTCATCAAAAACGAAAACGAGCTGGAGACATGCGCGAAATGCTAAGAATATTCGACTGGAATTTTGTTTGGCTTTATTTAGAACCGTGAGAAAAGAACATCAATAGAATAGATAGACATATAGATTCCATTTGCATACGAAATGTATTTTATTTTCGATTTTGATCTGCATTTTTTCTTCTTTTTCTCTATTGATAGGCTTGTTTTTGTAGGCTCTTCTATTAGATCATATACGTACGTAAAATCAATTCCTTTTCTTCTTCTTCTTTTTCTTTCTCTGCAAACTTGCGGTCAGGCTTATCGCTCTCTGCTCAACAAAAAAAAACTCCAGATGACTTTTGTTGCGTAGTATATATATACATATACATATATATATATACGAGGCCAGAAGGGAACGAGAAGAATAAGAGGTCGCATTTTTCTTTGTTTTGGCCGTGCTATGTAAGCGACGCACGCAAAAAATACGAGGAACGAGAATGCAGCGATGTACGCTTGAACACATAATACAAAAAAAAACGAGAAATACATTCTCTCTTCCTGGAATACACATCATCGGACGATGCTCTCTGTGTAGTGATGTTTTTGTTTCTGTTGTCGTTTCCATTGATGTAATGTAAGAGGAAAAAACGAGAGAGAGAAAAAAAACGTCCAAACTTGAGTATGACTGACCAAGAAGGTAAAAGGGTCAACTCTTTTTTTTTCTTCGTTTTTTTCTTCTTCTCCTCCTCCTCCTTCTTCTTCTTTTTATTCTCTCGTTGCAGAATTGCTAAGGGTGACATTTTTACTATAACTGTTTGAAGAGAACCAGAAAAGTTGAACTCTCTTACTAAATTGTTTTATTACATCATAAAAAACGAAGATATTTTGCAAGCAATACACATATTCATCTATTCGAACGTATCGAATACATGCAATTCTCTTGAGAAAACGATGATTTTATATTCTTTTCTAGATGCTTTGTAAGCTAGTAGTTATGTCGGCCAAATGGTCAGATAGTAAGTAGTGCCGACCATGCATCGTTCGCGTCATCCAGTTGACATTACACTCGTTGTCGATGATGACAACGATGATGATGTCTCGTCTCATCATTATATTCCTTCAACTACCGGCGATTATTCATCGTTAATTGTCGATTCGCCAAGTGATACAATGTATCGACGAATTCGTTCGCCATCACCATCTCCAACATCACCTATGTCACTCAATAATCAACATCAAGGTCCACAACCAACAACATCATCGCCATCGTCATCCACAACACCGACACGTCATGTTCATCGACGTCTAGCTCATAGTACTTCACTTGCCGATTTAAATGGTTCGTCAAGTAATATTCATCGTGATCGGATACGTTTTAATACATGGCCAAGACATCGAAAAGAAAAACGTGATATACTTGCTGAACATGATAAACGTTTGGGCAAATCGATTATACAAGAACTTGGTATCGGTATCAATAAAACTTATCGAAATCCATGGGGTAATTTATCTTATGCTCAATTGATTACACGTGCTATTGATAGTAGTCCATGGAAACGTTTAACTTTAAATGAAGTTTACGAATGGATTGTTAAATTTGTGCCATATTTTAAAGATAAAATCGATGCAAAAACAAGTTGGGGTTGGAAGGTAAACTAATATTTCTAAAATAGCCTCGAACGCTTTTCTTTTTTATCTGTAATTACGTCATTCGACTACGTAATTCTTTTTGCATTAGACATATAAGAGAATAGTATTTGTTCAAAGTTGACTTAGAAATGACGTCTAATGTTGGAAACGATATTTAAAATTAATAAAATCTTAATATCTTTCTTTTATGAATTTATCATAAATTTCACGAAAGAATTTAATATATTTTTTTTCTTCATAATCTTCCGAAGTCGATACTATTTTTTTATCACCCGAAAAAAAAGCTATCTAGTTATTAATTAAAAAGCTTTCATTTTGAGTTCAAAGATTGTTTAGTTCTATTCATAGTAGAAGAATTCAAACTTCTCATTTCTTCGAGTTCTATATATTATATGATATATTTAGAATTCAATTCGACATAATTTATCCTTACATAATCAATTTATTCGTGTACCGATTATATCATCATTATCGAAGGGTCCTGTGAAATATGTATGGACAATAAATCCGTCATTTAAAAACAATTCGCCATATAAAAAATATAGTTTGAAACGTAAACGAGCTGCTGCAGCAGCAGCATTAGCTTCACAAGCAGCAGCGGCAGCAGCTGTTGTTTCAAATCTCAATACGATATCATCGTCAACAGGACTTTCATTAGCTCAAGAACAGAACTCTCCTTCATCAACATCATCATCAGCACTAATTAACATGTCAAATAATTATCATCGACAGTCATCAACAACATCAACATCTTTACCGAAAGCAACTCGTCTTCATGAACATTCACAAGGTACTAATTCCTCAACACTTAATCAATTATCAATGGCTGCAGCTATGATGTCAGCTGGCATCACTGATCCAGCTGCATATCGAGCATTTTTAAATTC
>Ga0209963_1001574_pt1 | contig 13082 bp, 10 predicted proteins | sample ThiBio_1000_biof_2_FD_183957 | JGI IMG/M metagenome (GOLD analysis project Ga0209963, IMG submission 183957) | Wastewater bioreactor microbial communities from Cape Town, South Africa - Thiocy_cont_1000_biof (SPAdes) | ecosystem: Engineered > Bioreactor > Thiocyanate-remediating >...
GTGCTCGGCGACAAGGTGCTCTTCTCCAAGCTCGAAAAATATCCCGTCAGCATCACCGACATGAATGCCGCCACCCAATTCGTCTTCAACGAGCGCGGCGTCACGGTGCCGGCGGACAACGCACAGGCGATCCGCATCTATGTCGGTTATGACGAGGGGCCTGTCGACAAGGGCAAGGCCAAGAGCTCGTGAGGCCCCGCGTCCCTAGGGGCAGAAGTTCGTAAGCCCAATAGGATGGTTGGCAAGCTGGGGCGGGCGCGTCAGATCGCGTCCGACCAGACTTCGAAGGCGTCGATCGTCGAGGGCAGGTCGCGCATCCGGCTGATGACGGTTTCGGCACCCGCTTCGATCAGTCGGTCAGCGTGGCTGGAATAGGTGTGGCTCGCTCCGGTGAAGCCGATGACCCTCATGCCCGCCGCCCGCGCTCCAGTCACTCCATGGACGGAATCCTCGATGACGACGGTTTGTCCGGTGGCGGCTCCCATCGTCTTTGCGGCATAGAGGAAAACGTCCGGCGCCGGCTTGCCCTTCCTTGTGCCGACCTCGAGCGCGGAGAAGATGTTCGGCGAGAAAGCTTCGTACAGGCCGACATGGCCGAGGCTCAGCCGCAGGCGCTCGCCCGACGAGTTGGAACAGACGCATTTCGGTCGCGTAATCGCCTCGATAGCGCGATCCGCCCCGTCGATCATGCGCACCTCGCGCGCCAGTCTCTCGTCCACCATGCGTTCCGCCTCATCGATGAGCGACGCCGAGAATGGAACTCCTGCGCTGCTCTCGATTTCCATCAGGATCGCCTTCCACGGCAGTCCCGAATAGCGTTCGCTGATCTCCTGCGGCTCGATCCGGTAGCCGTTCCTCGACAGAAGTTGCGCCTCCACCTCGGCCGCGATCATCTCGGAATCGATCAGGACGCCGTCGCAGTCGAAGATGACGAGCTCGATTGGGGTCATTGGCGATCCACCTGCATTGAATTGAACTGGTCTGTATCCGCCATTCGAGCGTCGATCAAACCGGTTCTTGTGCCTTATCGTTTTCTTTACCGCGCTCGGTAACCATGGGGGGAACAAGGTTCGTCGCGTATTTCCGGGTATCGCATGTCTGTTTCGCGTCTTCTGAAAGGCTCCTCCGTTTCGCCAGGCTCCGTTTCCGGAGATTGGATCGATACAATCCTGAAGGGCGATTGCGTGGCTGCGCTCGATCGGCTTCCGGACCATTCGGTCGACCTCGTCTTTGCCGACCCGCCCTAAAACCTTCAGCTCGAGGGAGAACTGCACCGCCCCGACCAGTCGAAGGTCGATGCGGTCGACGACGACTGGGACCGCTTCGAATCCTTCGCCGCCTACGATGCCTTCACCCGCGCCTGGCTGCTGGCCGCGCGCCGCGTGTTGAAGCCGAACGGCACCATCTGGGTCATCGGCTCCTATCACAACATCTTCCGCGTCGGCGCGGCCATGCAGGATCTCGGCTTCTGGGTGCTCAACGACATCGTCTGGCGCAAGTCCAATCCGATGCCGAACTTCCGCGGCCGCCGCTTCCAGAACGCGCACGAAACGCTGATATGGGCCTCGCGCGACCAGAAGGCAAAAGGCTACACCTTCAACTACGATGCGCTGAAGGCGGCCAATGACGATCTCCAGATGCGGTCAGACTGGCTGTTCCCGCTCTGCACGGGCGCGGAAAGGCTGAAGGACGAGGAGGGGGCCAAGCTGCATCCCACGCAAAAGCCCGAGGCGCTCGTTGCGCGTATCCTCATGGCTTCGTCGCGTCCCGGCGATATCGTGCTCGATCCCTTCTTCGGTTCCGGCACGACCGGGGCGGTGGCCAAGAAGTTCGGCCGCCATTTTGTCGGAGTCGAGCGCGAAGACAGATACATCGCCGCTGCCGAGGCCCGGATTGCCGCCGTAGAGCCGCTCGGACAGGCCGAGCTCACCGTCATGACCGGCAGGCGCGCCGAGCCGCGCGTCGCCTTCGTCAGCCTTCTCGAAGCGGGGCTCGTGACGCCCGGCACGGTCCTGAGGGACGCAAGGTTGCGCCACCATGCCATCGTTCGCGCCGACGGCACCGTCGCCGCCGCAGGAGAGGCAGGCTCGATCCACCGCATCGGCGCCAGGGTCCAGGGGCTCGACGCCTGTAACGGCTGGACCTTCTGGCATTTCGAGGAGAAGGGCGAGCTCAAGCCGATCGACGCACTGCGCAGGGTGATCCGCGAGCGCATGGTGCCGGCCGGCTGAGCGTCTTACGCCTCCACCCCCAACGCCTTCAGATCCGCCTTCAGCTTCTCCGCGCCCGTGAACTGCAGCGCCTGCCACCCGGCCTGACGGGCGGCCTCGACATTGGCGGGACTGTCGTCGATGAATAGCGTCGCCTGCGGATCGAGGCCGAACGTCCTGGCATGATGCTCGTAGATCGCGCGGTCGGGCTTGATCAGGCCGATATCGCCCGAGACCGTGGCCCCGCGCCCCTCCTTCAGGAACGCAAAGCGCGCCTGCGCCTCGCGGAAGGTGTCGGAGGCGAAATTGGTCAGGAGTGTCACGTCGTGGCCCTTGGCGATGAGCGAGCGCAGGATCGCAACGCTGTCCTCATAGGCGTAAGGGACCATGAGCGGCCAGTTGCGCCTGAAGGAGCGGATGCGCTGCTCGTGGCCGGGATGCGTCTCGATGAGCAGCGCTTCGGCCTCCGGCCAGCCGCGCCCCCGGTCCTGCTCGAGGTTCCACTCATGCGTGCACACATGCTCGAAGAACCAGCGCCGCTCGTCCGGGTCCGGAATGATGTCGAGGAAGGCGAGGTTCGGGTCGTAATGCACGAGCACCTTGCCGATGTCGAAGACGATGTGGCGGATGGGCTGGCTCATGCGGCGGGTTGCCTCCTCGCAGGTTCGAATGCTTGCGGAATGGCAGCCGCGATTGCCTTCTTCATGACTGTGGGCAGCGCCTCGCCGGCAAGCGCGTCCGGCGCCGACCACCAGCCGGACAGGCCCGGCGCCCGCTTTTCCAGCCCTTCGGCCCGGAAGATTTCGAGGTCGAGTTCGAAATGGGTGAAGACGTGCCGGACCTCTCCGGCCGCCCGCCATGCAGCCGGAAATGGCGCGGCCGCGATTCCGGTCTGGCCGTCGGCCCGCGCGCTCCAGCTGGTCGTCGGCACGCCCGCCATGCCGCCGAGAAGACCCTTCTCCGGCCGCTTCACCAGAAAGACCGATCCGTCATGAGCAATGGCGACGAAGGCCGCGCCGCGCCGGACGGGGCGGGCCTTTTTCGGCGCCTTGAGCGGATAGCGCTCGGGGTCGCCGCGCGCCAGAACCGCGCAATCGGCATTGAGCGGGCACAGGGCACAGGCCGGACGGCGCGGGGTGCAGATCATGGACCCGAGGTCCATCATGCCCTGCGCGAAGTCGCCCGGCCGTGCCGCAGGCGTGACCCTCGCCACCGCCGCCTCGATTGCGCGCTTTGCCGCCGGCAGCGGCGTGGCGATCGCGAAAAGCCGGCTCGTCACGCGTTCGACATTTCCGTCAACGACGGGCACGGCGATGTCGAAGGCGATCGCCGCAATGGCCGCCGCCGTATATCGCCCGATGCCGGGCAGCGCCTCGAGTGATTCGACATCGCGCGGGAAAAACCCGCCATGGCGTGCCACGACCGCTTCGGCGCATTTCTTCAGGTTGCGTGCCCGCGAATAATAGCCAAGCCCGGCCCAGGCTTTCATGACCTCGTCCTCATCGGCCGCCGCCAGCGCCTGCACGCTCGGCCAGCGCTCCGTGAAGCCGAAAAAATAGCGTTTGACCGCCTCCACCGTGGTCTGCTGCAGCATGATTTCGGACAGCCACACGCGGTAGGGATCAGGCCGGACACCGCGGGCCCGCGCAGCCGGAGCCACCCGCCAGGGAAGCTCGCGGTGATGCCGGTCATACCAGTCGAGCAGCCTCTGTGAGGGCAGGTCAGCTTTCATTTTCGTCGGAATCGTCTCGGTCCCCGTCTACCATTCCGGGCGGCAGAATGTATACGGGTGACTGAATCCATGGGGAATTGCATGGGATGAGCACCGCGGCAACGGAAGGGATCGCACTCCCGCGCACCGGCGAGGCAGGCGCCCTGCAAAGCGCATGGCCCTACATGGCGGCCGCAGCCTTGATCGCCTCCGCCGTCGCTGCCTTCGCCGCCTGGATGCAGCCGGTGCCCAATCCGGATGCGCTCTATTACCTGACCGCGGCGGAACATTTCGCACGGGGACAATGGCACGAAGGCTTCGCCGTCTATCGCTGGCCCTTCTACAGCCTGCAGATTGCGGGCGTGATGTCATTTGCCGGACTTGAGGCGCTTCCCGCCGCCGTGGTCGTCGACATCGCCTACAGCGCCGGCCTCGCCGCCGTTTTCGTTGATCTCATCGGCCGATTGTCGGACCGGGACAGGCCGTCTCTGCTCATTGCCGCGCTCCTGATCGGCTTCAACGCGCGGCTTGCCCATTGGGCCCCGGCGGTCGTTCGCGATCACGGCTACTGGTTCTTCCTGCTCGCGGCGGTCACGACGGCGGTGTCGGACCGGCAACACCCCGCCACCGCGAAAAAGCTTCTGCTCATGGCCGAAATGGCTCTGGCGACGCTCTTTCGCATCGAGGGAGCGTTCCTCTTCGTCGTGGTACCCGGCTTCCTCCTCTGGTCGAATGCGCGTTCCCGGGCGGTCCGGCTGCTGATCCCGGTCGCCGTCGCCTGCCTGTCGCTCGCCGGCGTGCTAGGCTATGCGCTGTGGAACGGCGGGGGTTGGGCCGGCTTTCACCAGTTCGACAATGTCATCGCCCACCGCATCGCCGTGCTCGACGCGTCGCTGATCGATCCGTTCTACGCCAACGGGCGGATCTGGTATGTCGGCATGGCGATCGCCACGCTGTTTGCGGCGATGCTCCGGGCCTATTCGCATGTCTTCGCAATCCTGGGCCTCGCAGCCTTCTTCCCGCGCAGGCTGATGCAGCGCGAGGCGGCCGGCACCTTCTTCTGGTTCGCGCTAGGACAACTGCCCGCGCTGGCGATATTTGCCACGCTCCAGCTGTTCCTTCCCTGGCGCTACGCGATCGGCATGGCGCTGGTCGGAACGATCCCGATCGTCTTCGTGCTGCGCGCCGGCTGGCAGGAGTGGAAGGAGGGCAGGCGCCGCGCCTATGCTCTCTTGCCGCTCTCCATCCTTCTCGTTGCCGCAAGCTTTCTCGGCGATGTTCCGCGCCCCAACGGGCTCGGCTATCTGCGCGAGGCGGGGGTCTGGATCCGCGAGAACGCGGAGCCCGCAGCCTATGTCTGGATCCGCGAGCAGCGCATCCTCTATTATTCGGGCCGGACGGAAGGGCTGTCCGCGACATCGCCGGTAAACGAGCGGCAACCGGAGACCGACCGTCCGAATGCCTGGTTCGTCATCCTGCGTGCGCCGTCCGAGCCGGTGCCCGGCTGGCTGAGCCGCGTGCCCGGATTGCAGCTGATCCGTCGCTTTCCGGGCGGGGACGGCAATGTCGCCGAGATCTATGCGCGCTGTCCGCAAAGCCGGTTCTGCACCTCCGCGGAACCGAAAGGCGGTTCAACGCCGGATGCGGGGGTGAAATGAAGGCGATCGTCACCGGTGCTGCCGGGTTCATTGGGTTCCATGTCGCCGCGAGCCTGCTCGGGCGGGGAGACACGGTGCTTGGCGTCGACAATCTCAACCCCTATTACGCCGTCGGGCTGAAGGAGGCTCGTCTCGCGCGCCTCGAGGCGCAGCCCGGCTTCAGCTTCGCACGCGCCGATATTTCGGAGGAAGCGGCCGCGAGCGCTGCTTTCGCCATGGGGGCGGATGCGGAAGTCATCATCCACCTCGCTGCCCAGGCGGGCGTTCGCTATTCGATCGAAAATCCGATTGCCTATGTCGAGACCAATGTGCGCGGCCAGGTCGTCGTCTTCGAGGCGGCGCGGCGGTTGGCAAAGCGCCCGCCGGTCGTCTACGCTTCCTCGTCCTCCGTTTATGGCGGCAATGCCAAGACGCCGTTTTCCGAAGAGGATCGCGTCGACGATCCGGTCTCGGTCTATGCAGCCACAAAGCGTGCGGGCGAGCTCCTTGCCAGGTCGTATGCCCATGTCCATGGCATAGCGTCGACCGGACTTCGGTTCTTCACCGTCTACGGGCCCTTCGGCCGTCCCGACATGGCACCGTGGCTCTTCACGGACGCGATCCTGAAGGGCGAACCGATCTCGGTCTTCAACCACGGCAACATGGCGCGCGACTTCACCTTCATCGACGACATCGTCGCGGGCGTGGTCGCGGCCGTCGATCGCATCATCGAACGCCCTGCGCAGACCGCGCCGGTCTACAATCTCGGCAACAGCAGGCCGGTGGCGCTGATGGATTTCATCGCCGAGATCGAGAAGGCGACCGGACGCAAGGCCGTCAAGCAGTTCCGCGACATGCCGGCGGCCGACGTCGAGCGCACCGCGGCTGACGTTTCGCTCGCCTCCCGCGATCTGAATTTTTCCCCGAAGACGCCGCTGGACGTCGGCATTCCGATTTTCGTCGACTGGTTTCGGGGCTATAATGGAAAGTGAGATGGCCGGGAGGTATTGCAGTTGCCGGCACACGAAGCAAAGCCGAAAGGCCCGAAGGGCTTCCGCCCCGTGGCGGAGACGGCGGGTGGCGTCCTCGACCCCATGCTGCGCAAGCGCGCGGGTCTCGTGGTCGATCTCCTGCAGTCGTGGGACGAGATCATCGGCGGCGACCTGGCGGAAACGTCGCGCCCGCTCAGGATTGCCTGGCCGCGCCGGCCCCAGGGCGACGAAACCTTCGTTCCGGGCAATCTCGTCATTGCCTGCGAAGGCTTCGCAGCCATGCGCATACAGCACCAGACGGCCGAGATCTGCGACAGGGTAAATGCCTATTGCGGCTTTGCCGCCGTCTCGGGCGTCCGGATCGAACAGCGTCCCGTCGGAGCCCGCCGCCGGCCCCGAAAGGAAACTCCCTCCCTCGGGGCGGAGGCGGAGGCCAGGCTCGGTGCCATCACTTCGGGGATCGAGGATGAGGCGCTGCGGGAAGCCCTCTTGAATCTCGGCCGCAGCATCAAGGCCGCCAAGCTGCGCAGTTGAGGATCGGCAGTTGACTGTGGCCGGACCCTTCTCTCGGCGACAATCCGTTTCAGCAGATAATGCGAGACTTTCGGCTTGAACTGCCATATTCCCGTGGCAAAGGCCTCACTCCGGCTAAGGGCTGTAGTCTCGGAAGTAGGTTCAACTGGAAAGGTAAGTCTCATGGTTTTCCTGCCTCGCCGTTCTCTCCTTATGGGTGGCGTTGCGATGGTCGGGCTGGCGATTGCCGGCTGCGACGACAAGAAGAAGGATGCGGCCGCCACTGCCTCCAAGGCCGAGACGACGGGGGCCACACCCGCAACTGCTGCGGCCGTCACGGCTCCCAAGGCCGACGATACGATCGACATGGCGAAGCTGATGCAGCCTGGTCCGCTCAAGGACATGAGCCTGGGCAAGACGGATGCGCCGGTGACAGTCATCGAATACGCCTCGCTGACCTGTCCGCATTGTGCGCATTTCGAGGAAACGACCTATCCTGAATTCAAGAAGAAATATGTGGATAGCGGCAAGGTCCGTTACATCTTCCGCGAATTTCCGTTCGATCCCCGCGCGACGGCCGCCTTCATGCTCGCTCGCTGCGCGCCGGACGACAAATATTTCCCGATGGTGGAGGTGCTCTTCCAGCAGCAGGAGGACTGGGCCCGCGCCAGTGACGGCAAGGAAGCCCTGCTCAGGATCGCCAAGCTCGCAGGCTTTACACAGGAATCCTTCGATGCCTGCTTGACCGATCAGAAGCTTCTCGACCAGATCAACGCTTCGGTACAGAAGGCGACGAACGAATATGGCGTGGACGCGACGCCGACATTCTTCATCAACGGGAAAAAATATTCCGGAGACATGTCGATTGCCGAGATGTCGGCCATCATCGATCCGCTCCTTGGCTGATAGCGGCGCGCCGACGACGGCAGCCTGCGCGCGCATCCATGCCAGCGCTGATATCCTCCTCATCGCCCCGGCCCCTGCAGAAGAGGGCCGCTGATGCGCTTCACCCGCCTGCGCCTTCTAGGCTTCAAGTCTTTCGTGGAGCCGACCGATTTCGTCATCGAAGCGGGGCTGACCGGCGTCGTCGGGCCCAATGGCTGCGGCAAGTCGAATCTCGTCGAGGCCCTGCGCTGGGTGATGGGCGAGAATTCCTACAAGAACATGCGCGCCTCGGGCATGGACGACGTCATCTTTTCCGGTTCGTCCACTCGCCCTTCGCGCAACACCGCCGAGGTCTCGCTCTTCCTCGATAATGAGGATCGCACCGCCCCGGCAAGCTTTAACGACGCCGACGAACTGCACGTTTCCCGCCGCATCGAACGCGAGGCCGGTTCCGTCTATCGCATCAACAGCAAGGAGGCGCGCGCCAAGGACGTGCAACTCCTCTTCGCCGACCAATCGACCGGCGCGCGCTCGCCTTCCATGGTCGGGCAGGGGCGGATCGGCGAACTGATCCAGGCCAAGCCCCAGGCGCGCCGGGCCCTGCTCGAGGAGGCGGCCGGAATATCCGGGCTTCACTCGCGCCGCCATGAGGCCGAGTTGCGCCTTCGCTCGGCCGAGCAGAACCTCGAGCGCCTCGACGACGTGACGGGCGAGCTCGAATCGCAGATCGAGAATCTTCGCCGTCAGGCCCGCCAGGCCAACCGCTTCAAGGGCCTCTCGGCTGATATCCGCCGCGCCGAGGCGACGCTTCTCCACCTGCGCTGGACGCATGCGAAGGAGCAGGAAGGCGAGGCCCAGTCGGCGCTTTCGGTTGCGACCTCGCTGGTGGGCGAGAAGGCGAATGCACAGATGAACGCCGCCAAGGAGCAGGCGGTCGGCGCTCACCGCCTGCCCGAGTTGCGCGAGGCGGAGGCAAGGGCCGCGGCCGCCCTGCAGCGCCTGTCGCTTGCCCGCAAGGAGCTCGACGCCGAAATGGAGCGGGTGCGCGCCCGCAAGGCCGAGCTGGAGCGGCGGCTGGAGCAGCTTGCAGCCGACACCGTCCGCGAGGAGCGCATGGTCGGCGACAATGCCGAGGTGCTCGCGCGGCTTGCCCGCGAGGAAGAGACGCTGCGGGTGCAATCCGAGGGCGAAGGCGACCGCGAGGCCGGGAGCCGCGCCGCATTCGAGGCCGCCGATGCGGCCTTGAAGGAAAGCGAAGCGATTCTCGCCGGTCTTACAGCCGAGCGCGCCGAGGCCTCCGCCCAGCGCAACCAGATCGAGAAGAGCCGTCGCGACGGTGCGGAAAAGCTGTCGCGACTGCAGCGGCAAATGGAGGAGGCGGAGCGCGATTTCGTGAAGATATCGGCCGAGATTTCGGGCCTCGCCGATCCTGCCGAGAAGCAGCGCCAGGTCGAGGCCGCCGAGGCGGTGCTGGCCGAGGCTGAGGGCAGGGTGCTCGCCGCCGAGAAGGCGGTGGAGACCGCCCGCACCAGCGAAGCGGCATTGCGCCCCGCGCTGGATGCGGCGCGCACCACGCTCAACCGTCTCGAGGCTGAAGCGCGTACCCTGGCGAAAGTTCTCAACACCGGCGCGGCCGATCTCTTTCCCGCCGTGATCGAGTCCATCACCGTGGCGAGGGGTTTCGAGACCGCGCTCGGCGCGGCCATGGGCGACGATCTCGAAATCCCGTCCGACGCGGGCGCCGCGGCGTTCTGGGCGGGCGCGGCAATCGCTCCGGATGATCCGGGGCTGCCCGAAGGCGCGCGGCCCCTGTCGGAAGTGGTGGACGGCCCGGACGAACTCGCGCGGCGTCTTGCGCAGATCGGCATCGTCGATGCCGAGGCCGGCGCGCATCTCCAGAAGGAATTGAGGCCGGGTCAGCGTCTCGTCAGCCGCGATGGCGCGCTCTGGCGCTGGGACGGTTACCGGGCGAGCGCCGATGCGCCGACCCCTGCTGCGCAGCGCCTTGCCCAGAAGAACCGTCTCGCCGAACTAGATGGGGAGGCGCGCGACGCCCGCGACCAGGTCAGGGATGCCGAAGCGGCGTTGGCCGAAGCAGGAACGGCGATCCGGGTATCGGTAGAAGCGGAACGCATTGCCCGCGACGAATGGAAGGGCGCACAGCGCCGGCTCGACGAGGCGCGCGAGGCGCTTGCTGCAGCCGAACGTGCGGCGGGCCAGCTTTCCGCCCGGCGCGCGGCCATTGACGAGGCACGCTCCCGCATCGGCCGCGACCTGGCCGAAGCAATTGCGTCTTTCGAGGAAGCCGGGCGGGCGCTTGCCGCCGCACCGGATCTCACCGAGCTTTCTGCCGGGCTCGATTACCAGACTGCGACTGTTGCCGGCGATCGGGGTCGCCTCGCCGAGGTTCGCGCCGCCTATGACGGGCTCCGGCGCGAGGCGGAGGAACGCCGCCGCCGCCTCGAAGCCCTCTCCCGCGAGCGGCAGGACTGGCAGGTGCGGGCTGCCAACGCGCAGAGCCAGATTACCGCCCTTGCCGAGCGCCGCGCCGAAATCGAAGCGGAGCTTGCAGGCATCGTGGATGCGCCGGACGAGATCGAAGTCAAGCGCCGGACGCTCCTGTCGCAGATCACTGAAGCCGATGCGTTGCGCAAATCGGCGGCGGACCGACTGGTGACCGCCGAGACGAAACAGGCCGAGTTCGACCGCGCAGCCACGGCCGCTATCGAACAGCTTGCGGCCTCCCGCGAGGGCCGCGTCCGCGCCGAGGAGCGCCTGACCGCGGCGCAGGAACGGCGCGGGCAGGCCGAAACGCGCATTCGCGAGGCGCTAGACTGTCCGCCGCACGAAGTCCTGCGGCATGCGGGGCTGGAGGCCGGGGCGAGGCTGCCGGATACCGAAGCGGTCGAGCGGCAGCTCGAGCGCCTGCGTCTCGATCGCGAACGCCTCGGCGCCGTGAACCTTCGGGCCGAGGAGGAAAGCCGGGAACTTTCAGAGCGTCTGGAGACGCTGGTCGGAGAGCGCGAGGATGTGATCGAGGCGATCAAGAAGCTGCGCCAGGCGATCCAGAACCTTAATCGCGAGGGGCGCGACCGGCTGCTTGCGGCCTTTGACGTGGTCAATGCGCAGTTCCAGCGGCTCTTCACGCATCTTTTCGGCGGGGGAACGGCGGAGCTGCAGCTGGTCGAATCCGATGATCCGCTGGAGGCGGGGCTGGAAATTCTTGCCCGCCCGCCGGGCAAGAAACCGCAGACCATGACGCTTCTGTCAGGCGGCGAGCAGGCGCTGACGGCGATGGCGCTGATCTTCGCCGTCTTCCTGACCAATCCGGCCCCGATCTGCGTGCTCGACGAGGTCGACGCGCCGCTCGACGATCACAATGTCGAGCGCTTCTGCAACCTGCTCGACGAGATGGCGTCATCGACCGATACGCGCTTCATCGTCATCACCCACAATCCGATCACCATGGCGCGCATGAACCGCCTCTTCGGCGTCACCATGGCCGAGCAGGGCGTTTCGCAACTCGTCTCGGTGGATCTTCAGACCGCGGAGCAATTGAGGGAAGCGAGCTGAGGCTTGCTGCAGCCAATGCGCAAGGTTGTTCGGCCCGCCTTCGTTGCGAACAGGCTCAACGAGCAAGTGATCTTCTGGTCAATCCTGTGGATGTCGCGACATGAACTCCGGGCGAACGCTTCACCCCCTCTGTCCTGCCGGACATCTCTCCCCTCGAGGGGGAGATCGGCCGTGGCACGGGACACGGCCAACCTCTACCGCTGCACTTGGAAGCTCACGGACCACGCTGCACGAAAATCACAGATATCGATGCGGGCTGATCTCCCCCCTTGAGGGGGAGATGCCTGGCAAGGCAGAGGGGGGTGCACCCTAGACGGAGAGACGCGGGCGGGGCAGCAGGGACATCTTTACGTGGGTGTGCCTTTTCGATCTCGCCATCAAGCGTACCGACGACCCACTGCGCCCATCACCGCTCGCTCCACACCGCCAGTTCATTTCCCGCCGGATCCGCGAAGTGGAACCGGCGCCCGCCGGGAAAGGCGAAGATGCCGCGGATGATGCGCCCGCCGGCTTCCTTTACCGAGGCGAGCGCAGCCTCGAGGTCTTCGGCATAGAGCACCGGCAGCGGCTTGGCCGGAGCTTCCAGCGCGTCGCCCTGAAAGCCGCCTTCGAGGCCCTCCTTGAACGCGGCATAGCTCGGGCCGTAATCGGTGAACTGCCATCCCAACGCGCTCGCATAGAAGTTCTTGACCAGGTCGAGCGTTCCGCCCGCGGCCGGGAGCTCCAGATAATCGATCTTGCCGGATTGTCGCATCGTCTCCTCCATGTTCATTTTTTGTTCTATATCATGCCAGCGGAATTTTTCAACTTCATCGCGATCTGCAGCGCCAGTCATCATTCGACGTGGAAGGCATACGGCAACAAGCAAGGCTTTTCCGCGATCGAAACCGTTAATCGATTTGAATGGTGCGCCGCAAAATGAATGATGCTACCGAGCCGGGGCAGGCGAAGGCGCTGCGTCCGGTGGCGCTGTCGCGGCGCGTGTCGTGGAGCCAGCGGACCGTTTCGAGCGTTTGATGCGTTCGGACGATTCGTACAAAGGAGGTGGTGATGACGAAATGGGTGTATGGCTTCGGCGATGGAGCTGCAGAGGGCAGGGCGGGCGACCGGAACCTGCTCGGCGGAAAGGGCGCCAATCTCGCCGAGATGGCGAGCCTCGGCCTGCCGGTCCCGCCCGGCTTCACCATCACGACCGAGGTCTGCACCTGGTATTTCGACCATGACAAGAGCTACCCCGAGGATCTGGCCGGGGCGGTCGACGCGGCGCTGGAGCGAATGGGCACCATCGCAGGCCGCCGGTTCGGCGATTCCGATCGTCCGCTCCTCGTTTCCGTGCGCTCGGGCGCTCGCGCCTCCATGCCCGGCATGATGGACACCGTGCTCAATCTCGGGCTCAATGACGAGACCGTTGCCGCACTTGCCCGCGAGGCTGACGACGAACGGTTCGCCTATGACAGCTACCGGCGCTTCATCCAGATGTATTCCGACGTCGTGCTCGGGATCGATCATGCCGTCTTCGAGGAAATACTCGACGATGCCAAGGCGCGGCTCGGCTGCGAAC
>Ga0209963_1001578_pt1 | contig 13077 bp, 1 predicted proteins | sample ThiBio_1000_biof_2_FD_183957 | JGI IMG/M metagenome (GOLD analysis project Ga0209963, IMG submission 183957) | Wastewater bioreactor microbial communities from Cape Town, South Africa - Thiocy_cont_1000_biof (SPAdes) | ecosystem: Engineered > Bioreactor > Thiocyanate-remediating >...
TTTAATAAGATTATATTTTTTCATGGGAATGTATTAAAATAAATTTTGGTTTAATAAATTTGCGAAGCAAATTCTCGAAAATGGTTAATACCATTTTCTTGAGGTTATATTTTTGTATATGAATGTATTAAAATAAATTTTAATTTAATAAATTAAAAAGATGTTAAATATATTTTAATTTATTTTCTTTTAAATTTAAGAATATAATGTTATAATATCTAAAATTATTTTTTTTTTATATTCTCATGCAAAAATATAACCTCAAGAAAATGGTATTAACCATTTTCGAGAATTTGCTTCGCAAATTTATTAAATCAAAATTTAATTTAATACATTCCCATGCGAAAATATAACCTTATTAAATCTAAATTATAGGTAATAATATTATATATTATATATTACTAATATATAAAAATATAGTAACTTAATATTTTTTTAAAAAAATTATTTTTCAAGAAATTATTGAAAAAAATAAATTAAATTCACTTTTTTCTAATTAAAATTCACTTATAAAAATATTTTTCGATTTAATAAGGTTATATTTTTGCATGGGAATGTATTAAAATAAATTTAGATTTAATAAGGGTATATTTTTGCATGGGAACGTATAAAAATAATTTTTGATTTAATAGGTGTATATTTTTGCATGGGAATGTATTAAAATAAATTTAGATTTAATAAGGGTATATTTTTGCATGGGAATGTATTAAAATAAATTTTGGTTTAATAAGGGTATATTTTTATATACGAATGTATAAAAATATTTTTCGATTTAATAAGGTTATCTTTTTGAATGGGAATATATTAAAATAAATTTTGGTTTAATAAGGTTATATTTTTGCATGGGAATGTATTAAAATAAATTTTGGTTTTATAAGGTTATATTTTTAAATTTAAAAGAAAATAAATTAAAATATATTTAATATCTTTTTAATCTATTAAAACAAAATTTATTTTTTATATATTCACATACAAAAATATAACCTTATTAAACCAAAATTTATTTTTATACATTCTCATGCAAAAAGATAACATTATTAAACCAAAATTTATTTTAATACATTCCCATGCAAAAATATACTTCTATTAAACCAAAATTTATTTTAACACATTCCCATGTAAAAATATAACCTTATTAAATCTAAATTATGGTTATTAAAATATAATATTATATATTAGTAATATATAAAAATAAAGGAACTTAATATTTTTTTAAAAAATTATTTTTCAATAATTTCTTGAAAAAAATAATTTTAAAATACTTTTTCTAATTAAAATTCCATTATAGAAATAATTTTTGATTTAATAAATCTATCTTTTTGCATGGGAATGTATTAAAATAAATTTAGATTTAATAAAGGTATATTTTTGCATGCGAATATATAAAAATAAATTTTGGTTTAATAGGGTTATATTTTTGCATAGGAATGTATAAAAATAAATTTTTAATTTAATTAATTAAAAAGATATTAAATATATTTTAATATAATTTCTTTTAAATGTAAAGAATATAATGTTATAATATCTAAAATTATTTTTATACATTCCTATGTAAAAAGATAACCATATAAAACCAAAATTTATTTTTATACATTCACATGCAAAAATATATCCTTATTAAACCAAAATTTATTTTAATACATTCCCATGCAAAAATATACCTTTATTAAATCGAAAAATATTTTTATACATTCCCATACAAGAATATAGTTTTATTAAATCTAAATTTATTTTTATACATTCCCATACAAAAATATAACCTTATAAAACCAAAATTTATTTTTATAAGTGAATTTTAATTAGAAAAAGTATTTTAATTTTATTTTTTTCAATAATTTCTTTAAAAATAATTTTTAAAAAAATTATTAAGTTATCTTCTCTTTATATATTACTAATATATAATATTTTATTTTATTAATTATAATTTAGATTTAATAAGGTTATATTTTTGCATGGGAATATATAAAAATAAATTTTGGTTTAATAGAAGTATATTTTTGTATGGGAATGTATTAAAATAAATTTTGGTTTAATAAGGTTATATTTTTACATTTAAAAGAAAATAAATTAAAATATATTTAACATCTTTTTAATTTATTAAATTAAAAATTATTTTAATACATTCCCATGCAAAAATATACCCTTATTAAATCTAAATTTATTTTTAAACATTCCCATGAAAAAATATAACCTTATTAAATCTAAAATTATTTTTATACATTCGTATGCAAAAATATAACCCTATTAAACCAAAATTTATTTTAATACATTCCCATGAAAAAATATAACCTTATTAAATCTAAAATTATTTTTATACATTCGTATGCAAAAATATAACCCTATTAAATCAAAATTTATTTTAATACATTCCCATGCAAAAATATAGCTTTATTAAATTAAAATTTATTTTAATACATTCCCATTCAAAAATATAGCTTTATTAAACCAAAATTTATTTTTATACATTCCCATACAAAAATATAACATTATTAAAACAAAAATTATTTTAATACATTCCCATGCAAAAATATAACCTTATTAAATCTAAATTATAGGTAATAAGTATTATATTATATATTAATAATATATAAAAAGAAGGTAACTTAATATTTTTTTAAAAAATTATTTTTCAAGAAATTATTGAAAAAAATAAATTTAAATCACTTTTTCTAATTAAAATTCACTTATAGAATTATTTTTCGATTTAATAAAGCTATCTTTTTGCATGGGAATGTATAAAAATAATTTTTGATTTACTAAGGGTATATTTTTGCATGTGAATGTAGAAAAATAAATTTTGGTTTAATAAATTTGCGTAGCAAATTCTCGAAAATGGCTAGTGCCATTTTCTTGAGGTTATATTTTTGTATATGAATATGTAAAAATAAATTTTGGTTTAATAAGGTTATATTTTTGTATGGGAATGTATTAAAATAAATTTTTGTTTAATAAATTTGCGTAGTAAATTCTCGAAAATGGTTAATACCATTTTCTTGAGGTTATATTTTTGTATGGGAATATGTAAAAATAAATTTTTATTTAATAGAATTATATTTTATATTTAAAAGAAATAAATTAAAATATATTTAACATCTTTTTACTTTATTAAATTAAAATTTATTTTAATATATTCCCATGCAAAAAGATAGTTTTATTAAATCTATTTTTATTTTTATATATTCCCATGCAAAAATATAACCTCAAGAAAATGGTATTAACCATTTTCGAGAATTTACTACGCAAATTTATTAAACCAAAATTTATTTTTCTACATTCCCATGCAAGAAGATAGCTTTATTAAATCGAAAAATATTTCTATGATGGAATTTTAATTAGAAAAAGTGAATTTAATTTATTTTTTTCAATAATTTCTTGAAAAATAATTTTTTTTTTAATATTAAATTACTTTATTTTTATATATTACTAATATATAATATTTTACTTTATTAACTATAATTTAGATTTAATAAGGTTATATTTTTGCATGGGAATGTATTAAAATAATTTTTGGTTTAATAAGGTTATATTTTTGAATGGGAATGTATTAAAATAAATTTTGATTTAATAAAGTTATTTTTTTGAATGGGAATGTATAAAAATAAATTTTGGTTTAATAGAATTATATTTTTGCATGGGAATGTATTAAAATAAATTTTAATTTAATAAATTAAAAAGATGTTAAATAGAGTTTTATTTATTTTCTTTTAAATGTAAAAATATAATGTTATAATATCTAAAATTTTTTTTCTATATTCGCATGCAAGAATATAACTTTATTAAATCAAAAAATATTTTAATACATTCCCATGCAAAAATATAACCTTATTAAACCAAAATTTATTTTCATACATTCGTATATAAAAATATAATTTTATTAAACCAAAATTTATTTTTCTACATTCACATGCAAAAATATACCTCTATAATATCTAAATTATATGTAATAAAATAAAATATTATATATTACTAATATATAAAATAAAGGAACTTAATATTTTTTTAAAAAATTATTTTTCAATAATTTATTGAAAAAATAAATTAAATTCACTTTTTCCATAGATGTCCCTTTTTCATAGAAAACCCTTTCGCTAAAGCAAAGGGTTTTCGCTGACGCGAGTGAAGGGACATCGTCGGCAGAAAGCTAATTAAAATTTACTTATATAAATATTTTTCGGTTTAATAAGGGTATATTTTTGCATGGGAATATATTAAAATAAATTTAGATTTAATAAGGTTATATTTTTGCATGCGAATGTAGAAAAATAAAAATAGATTTAATAGAACTATATTTTTGCATGGGAATGTATTAAAATATTTTTTGATTTAATAAGAGTATATTCTTGCATGGGAATATATAAAAATATTTTTCGATTTAATAAAGCTATCTTTTTGCATGGGAAGGTGTAAAAATAAATTTTGATTTAATAAGGTTATATTTTTGAAAAAGAATTTATAAAAATAATTTTAGATATTATAACATTATATTTTTACATTTAAAGAAATTAAATTAAAATATATTTAACATCTTTTTAATTTATTAAATTAATTTTTATTTTTACACATTCCCATGCAAAAATATAGTTCTATTAAATCTATTTTTATTTTTCTACATTCGCATGCAAAAATATAACCTTATTAAATCAAAATTTATTTTAATATATTCCCATGCAAAAATATAATTTTATTAAACCAAAATTTATTTTAATACATTCCCATGCAAAAATATAACCTTATTAAACCAAAAATTATTTTAATATATTCGCATGCAAAAAGATAACCTTATTAAACCAAAATTTATTTTATGCATTCCCATGCAAAAATATACCCTTATTAAACCAAAAATTATTTTTATACATTTCCATGCAAAAATATAATATTATATATTAATAATATATAAAAATAAAGTAATTTACTATTTTTTAAAAAAATTATTTTTCAAGAAATTATTTAAAAAATTAATATTTTATAATAATTAATATTTTATAATAATTAATATTTTATAATAATTAATATTTTATAATAATTAATATTTTATAATAATTAATATTTTATAATAATTAATATTTTATAATAATTAATATTTCAAGATAAATAGTTAACACCTCATAACAAGGAACCTTAGTTTATTATTACTTAAAGTTTGTCGAGAATAAGTAATAATGCTTTAGCCGAAGTTGATTTATAATAATTAATTAAATATAAATAATAATAATTATTATTTAAGATAAATTATTATATACTTGAAAAACTTTTTTAAGAATTTGTGAAAAAAAGTTGATTTTTGATAATTTTAATTATCTTAAAATAATATTAATATTAAACAAATTGTTTAATATATTTCAAAGAATAAGTCTAAATAAATAAGTTTATTTTGATTCATAATATATGAATTAAAATAAGTATAACAAATTTCTTAAATCTTTGATTTAATTGAAATCTTAGATTTTAATGATATATTAGAAAATAATTTAAAACTTATATAATAATTTTCAAGAAATCTTTGATATAATTGAAATATTATTCAATTATGCGAGTCGGGGCTCGCTCAATTTTGCTCCGCAAATTAATATATAAAATCATAAAAATAGTCAAAAAAAAAATATAAAACTAAAATAAAATTACAATTTTTTAATTAAAAAATATGGCTGTATTTAGCAAAGTTGAAATTGAACAACTTAATAGCGTTTCTGTTCCCAATTCATTGGAAGACGAATACCAAGATATTTATGCCAATAAAGTAAATGGTAAATATTCTCTCCAAGAAATGTTGAACCATGTATCATTATTTACATGTTATCATTTCAACATTCATGGAGATGAGAATACTTATTGGGCATTGTTGTCAAAGTATTATAGAATCATCAATAAACCAGATGAGCTCAAAAAGAGAATTAATCAATCTCTTGAATCTGTTATTGTTGATTTTATTACTAAGAACAAAGACAACATCACAGTAAATGATTGGAATTTGTTCATTTATAACCAATTGTCCATCGAAGCAGAACAAAGGGACAAAAATTACTTCAAAAGAGATGTTCTTGAATCCTGGAAAACTTACAGTAGATTCAATAACTTGGATTTTGATAGTGGTTCTGCTGCCATGGACTGGTTTAACAAGCACGGTAAATTTTATTATAAAATTAAATCTATTTGGATTACATCTTTGTATAATTTGCTCAAGAAATATGAACCAGCTAATTTGAAACAATCTAATCTTCATAAAGATTATAATTTACCTAGTAATTATCCTGTTGAACCTAATACATTATATTATTATAATTATGGTTTTTTATATCCTAATTTTGTTCTTACAATGTTATACTTTTATCGTAAATCAAAAACACCTCCTGAACTTACAAATGTTTTATGTCATTATTTTGATGTAGCAAAGAAAAGTGTTGATAAATTTAAAGAAATTGATGAACTCTTTAAATTTCAAATTAAAAAGAAAAAAACTATTGAATTAGTTATTTCTGATAGTGTTCTTCAAGAAAATGTTGATATTATTAATTTATGTTCTAATTTTGATTCTGTTTCTACAACATCCAATCAATCTGATGTTTCTGATGTTTCTAATAATAATATAAATAATGTTTCTAATAATGTTATTTCAAATGTAGAAAATGTTTCTAATAATGTTATTTCAAATGTAGAAAATACTAAAATTGTTGATGAAAAATATAGAAATATGAATGAACAAGAAATATTAAAAGAATGTGAAAATATGAATGAACAAGAAATTGATTATGTTCTAGAACAAGTTAAAGGAACAAGAAATTATACTCATGTTAAAAATAAATATAAGAAAAATAAAAATGAAAAAATATGTCTTGACTTAAATTTAAATGTTAAACGAGAATATTCAGAAATTAGAAATTATTATGAATATGAAAATCTTGTTAATTTTAGTGAAAATATTGAAAATGTTAATTTTCCAATAAATCTTAATTTAGATAAAAGAAAGAATAAAAATACTGATAATAATTATTTTTCAGTATCTTATGTATATCATATATTAAATGAACCATATTATAAAAAGACAAGAATATATAAAATACCATTAAATCAATCATTTGAAAGAGTAATAATAACACATTTATATAATATAATGATAACAGAAGAATTAGATAGAAATAAAGAAATTATTCCTTATTTTACAATTCCAATAAATATATCATTAGAACTTTATGAAAAAATAAGAAAAATGTCTCCATATTACATTTATAATAAAGAATTAACTGTTAATTATTTATATGATAAACCAAAAAATACAAGGTCAGTAAATTCAAGATTTGTTGCAAAACATATAGATTTTGAAATATATAAATATGTAGAAATAAATCCATATTTAAATGGTGAATCAAATAAAGAAAAAGTTGAAATAATTGATAATATTTATGATGTTGAAAATGAATATTGTTTATATATTAAATCAATTATAGCTCAATCTAGTTTAGATATAGAAAATATTTCACAATCAAATAATAATACAGAAATTGATAATTTTGAAACTGATAATAATTCTGAAACTGATAATAATTCAGAAACTGATAATAATTCAGAAACTGATAATAATTCTGAAACTGATAATAATTCTGAAATTAATAATTCTGATTCAGACAATAATTCAAATTTTGAGTATGATAATAATCAAGATATTAATAATTTAAATAATCAAGATATTAATAATTTAAATAATCAAGATATTAATAATTTAAATAATCAAGATATTAATAATTTAAATAATCAAGATATTAATAATAATTTAAATAATCAAGATAATAATTTAAATAATCAAGATAATAATAATTTAGAAAATACAGACAATTCAGAAGAAGAAGATACAGATACAGATTCAGATAATAATTCAAATGATGGTAATAAAAATATAAAAAATAATTCTGATAATAATGATGATGATTCAAACAATAATTCAGGAAATAATAATAATAATTCAAGTAATAATAATTCAGATAATAATAATTCAATTAATAATAATTCAGATAATGATAATAATTCAGGAAATAATAATTCAAATAATAATAATTCAAGTAATAATAATTTAGGAAATAATAATTTAGAAAATAATAATTTATGTATTAATTTAAAAAATAATAATTTAAATAATAATACAGAAAATAATAATAATTTAGAAAATAATAATTTAAATAATAATTCAGAAAATAATAATAATTCAAGTAATAATAATAATTTAGAAAATAATAATAATAATTCAAGTAATAATAATAATTTAAATGAACAAAATTCTAAATTAATTCAAGATAATTTAGAATTAGATTCAAGTGATTCTAATTCAGATATTGATATTAATTTAGATATTTATTCAGATAATAGTTCAAGTAATATAAATGATAATAATTTAAATGATATATATTTAAATGATTTTGATTCTGAAAAATCAATTACTATTAACAAAGAAAATATTATTACTGAAAAAAATACATTAAATGAAATTATTTTTGAATATGACAATAAAAATATATTAAAAGATGTTACCAATAATAATATATTAAAAGGTATTACTAAAAATAATATATTAAAAGATAATAAAGAAAATATATTAAAAAATAATAAAGAAAATATATTTAAACATGATAAAGAAAATATATTTAAACATGATAAAGAAAATATATTAAAAGATAATAAAGAAAATATATTAAAAGATGTTATTAAAGAAAATATATTAAAAAATAATAAAGAAAATATATTTAAATATGATAATAAAGAAAATATGTTAAAAAATAAAGATATTATATTTAAACATGATAATGATAAGATATTTAAAAATATTAATAATAATTTAAATATTTATAATAATAATAATAATAATTATAATAATAATAATATTTATAATAATAATAATATTTATAATAATAATAATATTTATAATAATAATAATAATAATAATAATAATAATAATAATAATAATAATAATAATAATAATAATAATAATAATAATTATAATAATAATAATAATTATAAAAATATATTTAATAATATTTATAAAGAAAATATTATGGTTAATAATAGAAAAAATATATTTAATAATATTTATAAAGAAAATATTATTGTTAATAATAGAAAAAATATATTTAATAATATTTATAATCAGAATATTGTAGAAAATATTGAAACATTATTTCCATCACTTGTTAACAATAATCAGAAAAACATATTTAATAACATTTATAAAAAAAATATTGTTCATTATCCTAGAAATTTATCATTAAATGATAATAATAATAATAAAAATAATATTTCATGTTTAGAAAATATTCAGAAAAATATATTTGATAACATTTATAAATATTATAATAATAATAATTTAAATAATTATATAATATTTAACAATAATGAAATTATAAGTAATACAAGAAATAAAAATACATTAAATAAAAATATGTTTAATATATCAAAAAATATAACAATAGATAAAAATATTAAGAAACGGAAACATAAAAATGATACAAATGATATTAAGCTAGAAAAAATATTAAAAACAATAAATGAAGATATTTACGCTGAAGAAAAATATATAAAATATATCGGTTATAAAAGAACTGAGATGTATAAAAAGATGATGACAATAGATTTAACATGTTTGGACACTAATAACGGAAATATAAATAACAACATTATAGAAAATAAAATAAAATTACCATTATCTATAAAATCAAATGTTAATCTATTTAATAAAGTAAAATTACCTCTATCAATTAAAATAGATAATATAAATAATAACGTAGAATCATCATATATTAAAAACAATATTAAAAACAATACTAATAATAATAATAAAAAATTACCTTTATCAATACAATCACCAAGTAATTCAAAGGAAATTATTTTAGATAAACCTGATATAAATGAAACTATAAAATATAAACAAATAGATAATATAGATAAACAAAATAATATATTATCATATAAATCACCAATATATAATAATATATATTTAGGAAAATTAAATGAAAACATAGAACAAAAACAAAATACATATAATATACCATGGAAAATATTAATGACTAATATACCAAAAAGAAAAGAAAATATAGTTGACAATTGGATAATAAATACAGAAAATAATAATTATAATTGTGATGATGAGATAAATGAATATTGTTTATTAAAAGAATATTGTTTATTAAAAACAGATACATCAAATATAAAAGAAGAAATGGATAAAGAATATTTTAAATATTATGAAGAACATGTAAAAACATTAGATAGAATAGATTTAGATTATTATGGAATTATTAAAAATGAGATATTAAATAATCAATTAATAAATAAACCACAAATTAATGAATTAGAAAATAAAATGCATATAGATGTTATAAATAAATTACAATTTGAACAAGAAAATAGAATAAAATGTGATAAATTAAATAATAATAATAATAATAATAATAATTTATCACAATATAAATATATTAAAATTTAATAAATTAACAAAATTGTATATATAAATAATAAAATAATAATAAATAATAATAAATAATAATAATTAATAATAATAAATAATAGTAATAATAATAATAAATAATAATAATAATAAATAATAATAATAATAAATAATAATAATAAATAATAATAATGATGAGTAAGTTAATAACATAAGTCGGTTATTGTTATTAATGAGATAATTAAATATTGATAAAAAAGTAAATTAATAACATAAGTCGGTTATTGTTATTAATGAGATAATTAAATATTGATAAAAAAGTAAATTAATAACATAAGTCGGTTATTGTTATTAATGAGATAATTAAATATTGATAAAAAGTAAGTTAATAACATAATTCGGTTATTGTTATTAATGAGATAATTAAATATTGATAAAAAGTAAGTTAATAACATAATTCGGTTATTGTTATTAATGAGATAATTAAATATTAGTATATTATAAATGAAAAATAATTAAGAGTGAAAAGTAGAATAAAAGTAAAATAATTAAGAGTGAAAAGTAAAGTAATTAAGAGTGAAAAGTAAAGTAATTAAGAGTGAAAAGTAAAGTAATTAAGAGTGAAAAGTAAAGTAATTAAGAGCGAAAAGTAAAGTAATTAAAAGTGAAAGTAAAAAGTTAATTAATAACATAAGTCGGTTATTGTTATTAATATTGTAAATAATATAATAATCAAAAAGTAATTAAAATAAATTAAAAGTGAAAGTATATTAAAAGTAAAAATGAAAAGTAAAAAGTAAAAAGTAAATTAAAAATGAAAGTAAATTAATAACATAAGTCGGTTATTAAAATGTAAATAAAATAAATAATAGTTAAAAGTAAATTAATATTAAATAAATTGAGTAAAGTAAATTAATATTAAATAAATTGAGTAAAGTAAATTAATATTAAATAAATTGAGTAAAGTAAATTAATATTAAATAAATTGAGTAAAGTAAATTAAATAAAATAAAATAATAATAAACTTGATGGTAACAAGTAAAAATAATAATATGTAAATTAATATTATAAATAAATTAAGTAAAGTAAATTAATATTATAAATAAATTAAGTAAAGTAAATTAATATTATAAATAAATTAAGTAAAGTAAATTAATATTATAAATAAATTAAATAAAGTAAATTAATATTATAAATAAAGTAAATTAATATAATAAATAAATTATCAATACTGTAAATTATTAAATTTGATATATTATATCACTAATAATGTAAATAAGATATACTTATCTTTAATATGTAAATAATTAAATTTGATATGTTATATCACTAAAATAAAATTGATACATTATATTGCTAAAATAAATTTAATGTTGTATTACTAAAATAAAATTATAAGAATTCATATAAAATAATTATTAAGTGTAATGAGATATCGACTATCATTATATTTATTAAAATTACGGGAACTTTAGTTCCCTCAATTTTGCATAGCAAAATTAAACTAAAAAATTGAAATAACGGGGAGGGTATCATGTAACATAACATAATAAAATACCGACTATTATTATGTTATAGTAAAATTGAAATAACGGGGAGAGTATCATGTAACATAACATAATAAAATTGAAATAACGGGGAGAGTATCATGTAACATAATAAAATACCGACTATTATTATGTTAATTAAATTAAAAAATGAAATAACGTGAAGGGTATCATGTAACATAATAAAATACCGACTATATTATGTTAATTAAAATTAAATAATTGAAATAACGGGGAGGGTATCATATAACATAACATAATAAAATACCGACTATTATTATGTTAATTAAACAAAATTGAAATAACGGGGAGGGTATCATGTAACAATTAAATTAAAAATTGAAATAACAGGGAGGGTATCATGTAACAATTAAATTAAAAATTGAAATAACGGGGAGAGTATCATTTAATAATTGAGAGAGTATTATATAAATTAAATTTAACAATATAGTATTATAAAATACCGACTATTATTTATTATTTTGTTAAATAATTATAATTTAATAAATTATAAATTTATTATTTAAATATTATTTAATATTTAAAATATTTTTTAATTTAATATTTCTAAATAAATTAATATTCATAATATTATCAATAATATAAATTCATTGAACGTATATATTTTCTTAATATTACTTAAAATAATTATTTAATTTAAAATAATTTAAGAATTAATATTCTTAAAATAATTTAAGATTTAATAATTATAAAAATAATTTAAGATTTAATATTCTTTAAAATAATTTAATAATTAATAATTATTAAAATTAATATTCTTAAAATAATTTAAGATTTAATAATTATAAAATAATTTAAGATTTAATATTTATAAAATAATTTAAGATTTAATATTCTTTAAAATAATTTAATAATTATTAATTATTAAAATTAATATTCTTAATAATTTAAGATTTAATAATTATAAAATAATTTAAGATTTAATAATTATAAAATAATTTAAGATTTAATAATTATAAAATAATTTAATAATTATTAATTATTAAAATTAATATTCTTAATAATTTAAGATTTAATAATTATAAAATAATTTAAGATTTAATAATTATAAAATAATTTAAGATTTAATAATTATAAAATAAT
>Ga0209963_1001579_pt1 | contig 13059 bp, 20 predicted proteins | sample ThiBio_1000_biof_2_FD_183957 | JGI IMG/M metagenome (GOLD analysis project Ga0209963, IMG submission 183957) | Wastewater bioreactor microbial communities from Cape Town, South Africa - Thiocy_cont_1000_biof (SPAdes) | ecosystem: Engineered > Bioreactor > Thiocyanate-remediating >...
TGTTTTGTTTGATTTCTAGGACGATGTTCATCATCATCATTGATTCTTCCTGAGAACATACACAAATATACATCGACAATGATCTTAATCATCGTATTGTACATAATATGCATATTATTTAGTTTCCTAGCCCAGTTGTTCTATTCATTTATTACTCGTCAAGAACTATCGAAACCTTATGGATGGTTTTGCTGGTGTCGTAGGATACTGTGCTGTCTTGTTATTGTTTCGATTTGCAATCAATTAACAAATTCATTATCATGTCGATCAATTGATATTCTCTATGATATTCGATACATATTAATACTGCTTGTGCAAATCATTGGTTTTTTTCTAACTCTTTTTATTGCGTTTTTTCTCGGAGTAAAATATGCATCAATTAAAGAGAAAAATTGAGTTCATCTTTTTTGTATCCACTGTATTGTTATTTGTTCAACTATGTTTGAAAGTATATTAGTTAGAAAACAGGAATCAGAAACTTAGTTTCTAATCGTATCAAAACTTTTGCTGAATTATACTAGAGAAGAAAGAAAGCAGAAACCGTATAGAGATAGGCGTTCTTCTCAATTGTTGTTCTTGAAGTATTAATATAATTGTTTCTTTTTGTTTTTTATTTACAAATATACCCACGATCCAGAAATTGGAAATTCTAGAAAATCAAGATATTCAACAAGTTGAATATATTTCACTTTTGTGCCAATGGAAATCAAGAAATTCAAGCACAGCGACGCTCTCACCCACAAAATTGCTATACCCACCGTGTACACAGGGACGCCCTCATCCTCAAGGTGTTCTAGTTGCCGATGGAAATGGTCTCAATCAATTGAATCAACCCCATTTCGTATATGTTGATCAAGAAGATACACTCTACGTATCCGATTGGAGCAATCATCGTGTAATGAAATGGATGAAAGGTGCAAAGGAAGGGGTTATTGTTGCTGGCGGACAAGGTCAAGGCTCTAGTTTAAAACAATTATCATATCCTCAAGGAATATTTGTTGATAAATCAGGTTCATTATATGTAGCCGATTCGGCTAACGATCGAATAGTTCGTTGGGTAAAAAATGGCGAAGAAGGCAGTATCATTGCTGGTGGAAATAACATCGGAAGTCAACCAAATCAATTGAATCGTCCTATTGGATTATTAATTGATAATGAAAACAGTCTTTATATTGCAGATTATTATAACAACCGAATACAAAAATTTATTGTTGATAAATAAAATTTTTGCTTTGTTTTATTATTTTTTTGTCAAAATAGCTGAGAATAGGAGATCGTAGAATGCAATTGATTGATTAGGAAATACTCACTTTTATTATGAAGAGGCTGAGGTGAAACGTACGATTGTGTATCTTTATAATAAGGTGATAAATGTGTGCAATTCTCATCAGTCAAATTTGACTTCGTTCATGTCAAAGAAATAGCTGAAATTTCAAGATTTACAAGTTGCGTGCCTATTAGTTTGATTTCAATGTGAAATCACATGAAGAAGCAATTGAAACGAGTTGCATAAAATTATCTCTAGCTTTCATCATGAGATTTTAAGTGAACAAAATTATTCTTCATATTTAGTGAATGTTAACACATGCCTGTAGATGAGATTTCTTCACATTCAATCTTCACGAGAAAGAATATTTACAAAGAAGTAGATAAGTTTTTTTCCCGTTATGATTCATGCATTTCAGTCAGATAAGATAAACTAAGCTCTTCTATTTATTTATCAGAACGAAAAGAATGGCGACAGCAGCAGAAGCAACTCGAAATTGTTGTTTTGTATGTCATAAAGAAAAAGCAACTTATACATGTGATGGTTGTTCGACAAGATTTTGTAAACAACACTTAAGAGATCATGAGAATGAATTGGAATTAGAATTAGATCAAATTGAAAATCAAAGAAATATTTTTCGACAAACATTATCACAATAAATTGAGCAACCAAATAAACAACATCTGATTCAACAAATTAATCAATGGGAACAACATTCTATCAAGAAAATCCAGGAAAGTGCAGAAGAAAACAGACAACTGATATTGAAAGAAATGAATCAACACTTTCAAAAGATTGAAATCGATCTTAACAGCTTAACACATGAAATCAAAGAAATTCGACAAGAAAGTGATTTTAATGAAGTACATTTGAATGATTTAAGAAATAAACTTGAAAAATTGCAGAAGCGATTGGACAATCCAGCAGATATCTTGTTGACAGAAGAAAATTCATCATCATTTATCAAGAGAATCTACGTGAATGTTGTATATCGTAAGCTAGTCGATTTCTACAGATATAAACGAATACTTCTATTGATAAAATATTTGATTTAGAGCCATTGAATATTCTGATTAATCCAAAGTGGAAACAAAATGCAATCACTGTTGCCGGTGGAAATGGTGAAGGTAAAGACGCGAATCAATTGAACCGACCAATTGGTTTTTATATCGACAATGAAAAGACAATATATATCGCTGATCATTATAATCATCGTATTGTTGCATGGAAGAAAAATGCAACATATGGTGAAATCGTAGTTGGCGAAAAAGGAAAAAGAAGTGGAGATGATCAATTAAATCAGCCACGAAAAGTAATCGTGGATGAAGCGAATGATAGTCTGATCATTGCTGATTATGCAAACAAACGAGTTGTTCGATGGCCTCGTCGAAATGGTGCACGTGGACAAACAATCATAAAAGATGTTTCGTGTACTGATTTGACTACAGATAAGAATGGATACTTATACGTTTCTGATGATGCAAAACATGAAGTGAGACGATGGAAAATAGGTGAAAATGAAGGTGTTGTTGTTGCTGGTGGAAATGGATGTGGGAATGGTCTCAATCAATTGAATCAACCTCACTTCGTATATGTTGATCAAGAAGATACAGTCTATGTATCCGATTGGAAAAATCATCGTGTAATGAAATGGACGAAAGGTGCAAAGGAAGGAATTATTGTTGCTGGTGGACAAGGTCAAGGCTCTAGTTTAAAACAATTATCATATCCTCAAGGAATATTCGTTGATAAATTAGGTTCATTATATGTAGCTGATTCGTTTAACGATCGAATAGTTCGTTGGGTGAAAGATGCCGAAGAAGGCAGTATCATTGCTGGTGGAAATAACAACGGAAACCAACCAAACCAGTTTAAGCGTCCTATTGGATTATTATTTGATAATGAAAACAGTCTTTATATTGCAGATTATTATAACGATCGAATACAAAAATTTATTGTTGATAAATAAAATCAGAAGTTTTTTTTTGGTCTATATAACTAAGAAAGAAAGAAGAAAATTTTGTGGATAGACGACTTTTCTTTCTAACGTTAACCATTGCGCAGAAAACAAAAGAAAAATCGGGCAACATATATGATATGAGCTGACCTACTCCAACGGGATGCGTTGCCGTCTTATTGATCAGTTATATAGAGATACTTATATTAAACGAGAATTTACATTCATTCAATATGTCTGGCGATCTTCGATCAGTTTTGGAACGATTAGAAGCTGATTATCTCAACTTTGGTTTCATAAAACTGGTTTGAAAACTCATAATTTGCGATGACTTTTTTCAATTAACTTTATTTTGTTCTTTAGCCTTCACCATCTTCTTTAATTATTCGACTAGCAGAAAAACCTGAACATTTTCGTTTTTTACCAACATGTTGTATTTTTACTTTTCTATTATTAGCAATGCTATGTACCATTTATTCGACTCCTGTACTGTTCAGCAATAGCAATGAACACGATATATATCAGAATTATTACGAAAAAGAGCTGCAAAAACGTTTAATCAATATTAGACAAAGCAATGTTTACTGTTTTGATTGGATCGCATACTATGTTGGAAATGAATCGATGTTTCCGTTTGTTGATAAACAATCTATTGCAAAAAGAAACAAATCATTTATTAAACAAAGTTGGACTATGCTTAATACGGTGTCGATTATTATATCACTGATAATATTTATACTCTTTGATAAACCGAAATTAATATTCTTCATTTCATTGTACTTCACGTCCAGTATCTTTATATCGATTTGAGGACGTGGCAAAACTAAAATTCTGCCGAACTTTCAAAAGAAATCTGATTGTTAATATCTGATATCTTCTGAAGAAATCAGATGTCTAATTTCTCAAATTCAAAGTTCCTGATAAAAAAATCAAACAATTGATTTCATATAAAACAGAACAGAGAAACCTTCTGCGTGTATTCAAGTGTCATGCATTTGTTACTGTAAAATCTTAAACTTATGTCTCTATGAATTTGAATTATTTTTGACAAGTCCTGCAGTTCAACTGGTTATCAAATATCTATTTTCAATTTTCCAAAATTTTGAATGATATAATACGAAGATTATACGTGAAAGAATTATCTAAGTATATGAGTCTTTGGAAGTTTCATCAGGTTAAAGATGTCAGTTATCAGATATCTGTTTTGAATTTTGGAAATTTCAAGTCATTTCTTTAAAGATTTCATCAGGTTAAAGATGTCAGTTATCAGATATCTGTTTTGAATTTTGGAAAATTTTGTTCAGTTTGGTTTAAAAATCGTATACGACAATAACGTTCGTATATTTGTCTGGAACATGTTGTACTGAATTCTTTCTGTTCTTCGTTTGAAGTTATATTACACATGTGATAGTTGATTTTATTTCGTTCTTCTCTCGAACATATGATATATGCACTTGAGTGCATTTTTTTTATCTATTCGAACATGTGATTGAATACGATCGAGTACATTTTATTTTCTATTTGGTTAAAAGTTCTCGCTTGATATAACGAATCATCGTTTATTCATGGACGTTTCTTTTTATCTGAATCAAGTGCTAGTGATGATATGCTCTCTTCTAGGCTTTATTTTAATCTACTGTAGTCTAATATCTAATGATATCATGTGTTGTGTTGGGTTTTGAACTGGATGAACGACGTTTAGTGCGTTTGAAATAATATATAAATGGCTACGTTTTTTTAGTTTATGTATAATTCTTTTTGAATTAATTCAACGAACTTAAATCAACATATAATCAAATAATTTATCAATCGGGTAAACTGTATTTTTTTTATTTCGATTTGAATATAATTTTCATTGCTTTTCATATAATTGATCTTGCAACTTGTTCATCTTTTGATAGAGCTACACAATTATTTTCGTTCGAGATCCTGGATATTGAATAATTTTATTTTAGTAGCTGAAATGTCACGACGTTCATTACCCAATGATGAGAAGATGATATCAGAGATGATATTAGATAATATATCGAAGGTATCGAATATGAATATCGATATGAATGAAATCTTCAATACTGAACAAATGATATTGTTGACAACTTATAAAGAAATGTATAATTATGATTCATATTTATCATTTTTCTTGTCATTAATATTATTGTCGCATTGCTCGCAACGATCATCTTATACTCACTATTTGAATTCTGACCGTGAAACATTGCAACTTTATTACTGGCTATTAGGTCCCAGTGGTAAGTTCAATCAATATCTGTTAAGGTTATAAAGATTTGCAAATTGCAAACATTGTTGCGTGCGGGTTATTTACCGTAGCTACTTTTAAATTAAACATATTAATTTGATTCGAGATGTTTTTTGTGTTGTTTTTAGGTAGTGGCAAAACTCATGCCTTCCGTCAGTTAGAAAAAGCAATATTAAAAGTAGAAAAGCATTTTCCTGACAATTATTTAAAACCTGTTGTTGTCAACGGCAAACCAACGGAATTTAATTTATCATCTATAGTATCTCATACAAACCATATCGGGTTACGCCATCATTTATCATCCAATGATAAAATTCTATTGAAAGATGATGCAGATATCATTGGAGAAACGTATGGTCTATATAATGTAAACGATTTTAGTAAAGAAAATGAAAGAAATCTTATTCTTTGCGGATTTGATGGGTAAATAATAAGAAGATGAAATAATGTAAAAAATCGTTATCTTATTTGTTAGCTACAAAAAATCATCATCAAGAAGTACAGGAACAACATTAATACAGATCGGTGATAACCGTTTAACAATTGCTCTTGGTACTACTGGTGGAAAGTTGATGAAGAATCTCAAGAATTGGATAAATCTAACTGGATTTGACGGTACACATAATCGATTTTTGTATTTATCAATGCGAAAACTTGCTTGCTTGAGACCACAGAAGTAATAACGAATTAAATAATCATAAATAAACAGTTTTTTGTCGCCAATATTTAGCTTTGTAGTTCAGCGGAAGTCGAAAAATAAACCATCGTTAGCACACTTAGGTTTGGTAGCTCACTTGTTTGGAAAGGTTCGTTATATTTTTCAAATGGATGAAACCGAACGAGCAAAATTTTTTGGTGATGATAGTAATCAAGAAAGTAGATGGATTTTATGAATCGCTTTATATTTTGCTTGTATCTCATTATTGACAGATACTTCTCCTGCATCATTGGTAGTCAATGATGATGATCAATCACAACAACAACAACAACGATCGGCAATGTATACACTTTGGAACATAGTTGCTGATCTTGATGAAATGCAAAGTTCGAAAGAAAATCAACAAAAACAAATAACTGACTTTTATGGAAAAGCTGGAACTGTATTACCACGTCTAGTTTGTCTTTTTCAACTTTATTTAAATGCATGTGAAATATTCCAGAAGTTGACCAACGATATCCATTTTGTTGAAGGTGATAATGAAGATCTTGATATAAATGAAAATTTTATAAATAATGCGAAAAGCTTAATTGAGAAGGATTATTTGAAATATGATAAAACCTATTTGAAACCAATGGAATTAAATATTGCTAATCATGAGCCGATGGTTTTAGTTCAAAAGGAAACAGTACTTTTAGCATGGAAATGGTATGAACATCACCTGAACATAGCTGCCGAATTATTTACAATTGATTATGCATTCACAAGTAAAACCGATAGTATACCGATATCGATCAAACCACGACAAAAAACACTCCATCAATTAATTATGACTTTTGACTTTAACTGCTTTCCGATATCAGCGATTAGTGTAAAACATCCTGTCACTGGAAAAACGTATGTTAAAGATCTTTAAATGAAATACAAATTTATTTCTATTGATCTTGTTTTCTAGAGGAATAATTAAAAATTATCCTGTGTTCGGCGAACAAGCATTACATGAGTTAATGAAAGATAATCTGATTAAATGTAACTTTTTCTTGGTGAATCCTCATGGAAGAAGATTAAGATCGTATTTAAAAGCACCACTCCCGAAAAAAAACGATCCATTAGCAGAAGAAGTTTTTGGAAATTTATTGAAGCATGGCATAAATATCGACGAATATCATTCGATATATAAAAACTCATCGATTCCATTGACTACTAAGTTTTCTGAATTTGGAATGGAAACTTTGGATTCGACATCATGCTTAGTACCTGAATATTCGAAATATGAAGATCAATTAGCTATTATTATCCAGAAACGTCTCGAAAATCATAGTATTGAAGTAACGGAAAGTCGACAATTTATTGTTAAAAATGCTGGTGCATTCCGTAAAAAATTCTACGAAATTCAAAATTTATCGACAGAATCACATAAGGAGAATACGAATGCAAAACCTTTGCTACCGAACATAACAAATCCAAGTATTACTTATCAGGCAAAAAATGACTTACCGGAATTGAGAATGAACAGAATAACAACAGATGTTGCAGTACCTTCTGATACGTTAGTGGGAGTTCACGAAGTAGTACGACAAGATTCTGTTATGATATCAGCAAATGCTAAAAGTGTCCAAACAAATACTTGTGATCGTCTTTTATTTATCAATATTGATAAATATTTTATCTTATTCATTCTAGCATTATACATCGAAGAAGAAAGTGAATTGTCACATAATCCTGGAGAAAATTTATCTGCGAGATCAGATTCTGCTAATACAACATCGACCACTACAACACAACAAACTATAACAGATAGTATGCATTTTTTTGCTTACTCATTTGGAATCCAATTGAATCGTGCTTTTATGCTTGGTTACAAACACAAATAAAGGAAATACAGAAACAAAAGTTAAAAAAGCAATGATATATATTATGTCAAACAAATCTTGTTATATTTACAAAAACTGATTTAACTCACATATGTGGAAATTCAGCTGTACGGTCAAATGCAGTTGATCGATTAATAGCTGCTGGTTTACTGCAGCATGGAAAAAACTATTGGGTAGAACCTAGTCGTGCAAAGAAAAACTCGAAAAAGGAACAAAAACAAAACTTCAGAGAAGGCTGGATTAAGTACGTTTCTTTTCGAAAAATTGTATCATTTAACGTTCGTCTTTTTCAAGAAAAGGTCCAGAATCGACTTCACCTGCAGCAATTTTCAATTTCCTGAATGTTCTGCAACAAAATGTAAGCAATCTTGTTGTTTGTCGTACAATTGTTTTAAATAAATAATCGTAATATAATATCTTTTGTAGTTAAACATCGGATATGATGATTATTTGAAGAATTTCTATCCAATACAAAAAGAAAATGTGCATACAAGCAATTCTTGGTTTCTATCGAACGAAGTGGTACAAATTTTCAAAACCACTTCTTTTTATGAAAATCATGTAAGATGGAACATCGAACGTTTTGAATTCAATGCTCGTATACAAGACGAAGTCAATAAAGATAATGAAAATGAATTGTTATTGGCTCAACCAGACCATTCCAATACTTCGAGTCAAAGAGCAACGGATGATAATTCAAAAGACACGCATGAAAAGTCACTTTTCAATTACGATAGAGAAGAAGGAACAACTTCATCGACTTGTGTAACATCGAAAAGAAAAGCTGAAATGAATGAATATCCTCAGGGAATTCGAATACGTACACAACCAAAACGAGCCAAAAAGATCACGAATTAGTTTATTATTATCCAAAGGATTAACAATCAATATGCTTTTCTTTTTTTTATTCTTCTTCTAAAATATTTTATTTCAATACACATATATATATATGATTTCAAAACATTTAGTTTTATTTTAAATAAAAAATTAATTCATTTAAACAAATTGATCATTATTTATAGGATATTCATTAGTTTATATGTTTCAGATATAGGAATCCAATGGAGAAAAATGAATGATGATAATCCATCACTGGTATCCGTACAAATATCTGATGAGGAACACGCATTAATTTTAATGTTTCGAACAATGTCTTTAAAAGAAATAATTCATGTAATGATGCTTAACACTCACTTACCGGCAGAATTGCACGACAGATACGATCATATTAAAAATATAGTTAACTTACAATTTCAAAGTCATATCAAATTCATACAATAAAAACAATTGTCGAGTTTATTTCTACTCAATCACCATATGCTTCTATGTTTGAACAGTATGATTTAGATTCTATGATACAACAATATCAGGATAAACAAGTCATCGACTCTGCAAACGCATGCAGTTTATATTTGAAACCATATACTGACGAATGTATTGAATGTAAAAAAAAGTTGAAGCTCAAATATTGTCATCGTCCAAAAACAGTCATGTCATTAACGAAACATTACAAAACATGTTCGTACCATTATCACATGTATTGATAGTAGATCACATATGCGAATAGAATAGAATCATGAGTAGGAAAATTTTTTTTTGAATGCTAGACTTTGTTTGCAATTTCTAATGGCATATAGAGAAATTCTAAAATGCTCATTCACCCTATTGGTTTCACTTTTGAATATCGAGAGCTATAAACAAATGTTGAAAATGAAAAGGTCTATTTGCTTAACGTGGCATTGATTGATTGCATGATATATTTACTGATATTAAATGTTTGTTTTTTGTTTGCAGTGATCTCCACATGTAAATGCGACGAATGTGATGTTGAAATATTTCCAAATTTCTTCATACATAAAAAGAAAAAGTTTATAAGCATTGAATCCATTAAAAACGATCAATTCATCTATCTTAATGGGAATCAAGTTTTCGATCAAAATCTCTTCATTGACTTTGATCAACAGCTAATTCAAAATACAGTGTCATTTGAGGGTTATACAAATGCATATAATACAAAAATTAGAATAATTAAACAAAGGAAAGAACAAATGTCATTACCTATAATTAGTGATAACGGAGATGTGTAAGATAAATATTTGATCTTGCAAATATAAAAGATGTGATTTATATACTATTTCCTAGAACACAATTGAATGAAAAATATTTTCAAATGAGCTGGCTGATAATTAATATTGTGAAGTTCATCTTTATGACAACTAATGAAAGAATCATTACAGTGCCGATGTCAGTTCGTGATATTGATGAATGCAACGAATATTTCTTTATGATTAAATCTGGAATGTATACCAATTTTGTTAGCTTTTGGACACAACATCATCGATTTACAAAAAAGTGTGATGCAGCAACGTGCTCAAAGGTCTTCATTGTAGATGGCCACCAAAAGGCGAACAGAATTGTTTGTCAGTATAAGAATGTTTTCGATGATAGTATACCTGAGCTTGGAATGGTTCAAATGGGATGCCTGTATTCTCCTTTGAGGAAAGGTATAAACGTGAGCTTTTCATGCATGTGCTTTTTGTTTATTCATAGTAGAGCTCGTTAAAGACAGACCAACTGTAGTTTCTATTTCAGTTCGAAAAGCCGATAAAGATAGAATCCATTGAGTGTTTGTATAAGATGTTGAAGCTACAACTTCTGAAAAATCTTTTATTAGTATACTCACTGTTTAAGCCGAAATCCAAAATAGTGTTAGTCCTTTAAAAGTTCAAAACTCGATTGCTCAGAGTATCTCATACTTTTTAATCTACAAAATAATTCAGTTTAATGCTTTTTTTTCTGTCTTCCATACGCATAAGATCTTTTATCTCACTAACATGTCTCTCGTTTGATGCCATTGTAACGCTCGTTTCATGGAAAGATCAACTTTACATCGATGATTCATTCTGCTTGTATTTTTGCTAACATTAGATGTTTTTGTTGTTGTTGTTGTTGTTGTTGGTTTGTAAATTTTGAACTAATAGTGCACATTCGTTTTTTTTATGTTAGTGAAAAATTACATCTAGTCACAAAAGAATATTCAATTGCGTACCAGTTTTCAGAGATTGAGGCATAGCGGAAGCTTGAAAGATAGACGATCCAAAATTAATAAAATTAGCAAATACGTAGAAGAATTTGTTTTATCTTGCATGATCTTTTGTTTTAATTAAATTGTTTTGTAGCTCCAAATGTCGATCATAGATTTTGTCAGCATCACCAGCCAGCAAAAATGATCTCAATGCAAAATACAGGAACTGTAACGGAGCAAGTGTTTCGAACAACTAATGAAACCGCCTTAGATAAATCAGCACTTACACAATATGTGAATAAAGATGGTCATTATGATGATAGGTTATGCAACGTATTTAGATCTGGATTAAATAATCAATCAAAAGTCAGTTCATACGGATTTTTAGCAACATTTTTAAATTGTTCGGTAATAGTTGGCTTTACTGAACAACCATGTTCGGAAGGAAGTGCGTGTAAAATTTTTAGTTTCGAATTGAACATATTTGATACATTTTTTTGTTAACAATGATAGTGCGTCGAGTTCTTCATCATATATTAACTATTTTACGATTTGGCTCATTACCTAACGCAATGTGCTATGACTGTGCATGCACTTTGAAACTATTTATTGATAAACATTTGGACTCTGACAATTTAAAATCAACAGATTTTACTCAGTTCCTTACATCAATGAATATGGCCATTGACCGTTTTCATGTCAAAAATCATAAGCGAGCTATGTGTCAGACAATCATGAAACCGGATCATCCATGCCACAATAACATCTATGCGGCAATTAATACTGAAGTGGCTGAGCAAATGTTTTCATATTTAGCCAAATTTAAGAACTCATTCAGAGGATATAATTATCCGAAATCCACAATATTTTTTACCATTTTGTTCCATTTAAAAAACTGCACAACTACCGGTATAAGTTCATTCGATCAGAGAATATGATTTTCTCTTGACTGAACATTTTAAAAAAATTTTATTGTTATTTTTATTATTTCATTCACTTTATAAACTCATTATATCTATTTTCATTATTTTGTTTTCGCGTGCCAAGAGCATAGTATAAGTCACTTAGAAAACCTTTAGCATTTTTCTCAGTTGAATGGATTCTTAACAAATGGAATCGGTCTGATATCTGTTGTCTGATGTCTATTGTTATAAATGCTTTAGATACGTAGATATATAGGAAACTCCTTATAAGTTTTTAATCAGTTGATTAAAGAAAACTTGATATCTGATAGCTGATCTCTGCTTTAGCCATCTATAAATTCTCAAATTCTGAAATTTTGTTCACTATAAATTTTATAAATTTAAAAACTTAGAAAATTTTCAGATTTAGAAAATTTTAAATTGTAAAAATGTTGGCATCTGAAATATAAAAATTAGTAATAATTTTAAATCTGCCACCCCATGATCGATATGCAAAAATACGACGAAGCTGAACGACATTTTCAAAGGATTTTACAACAAAATTTAGCTAAGAACGTGTGAGCTCTCGTAATGCTATCAAAGGATCTGATGAAGCTGAGTATGAGAGACTGCACTGAGAATGTATATGTATTACCTGATCAAAGAAAAACGAACCACTGATCCACTAAAAAGAAGAAAAACGAAGAAGAGAAAGAATGTTATATCAGATAACATTCTTTCGATAGAAAATAAATACAAGTAAATGAGAGATGAGAAGAAGAAAGACGTATAGCGATACGATACGTATACGAATGTATCGCTAACACCTCCCCCTCGTAAGCAAGTTTTTGAAAAAAAATGCGATCAATGAATATGCCAGCTAATAGATGCCTGGAGAAGAGATTGAGCTTGAAGATAAGCCTGAAACTGGCGGTAAAGAGTTCGAAATCGGATGTGGCGATGGAGATAGTGGTAATGGACGATCCGAGCGAATAAGAGCATCAGCTACAGTAGAAACAACGAGGCCGGATACAGCAGAAGAAGCTTCATGAGAATGAAGAGATAATTCCAGAGGCATGTGTAACTGTTTCAGCAATTTCTGGCGACGATGAATAGCAA
>Ga0209963_1001580_pt1 | contig 13059 bp, 10 predicted proteins | sample ThiBio_1000_biof_2_FD_183957 | JGI IMG/M metagenome (GOLD analysis project Ga0209963, IMG submission 183957) | Wastewater bioreactor microbial communities from Cape Town, South Africa - Thiocy_cont_1000_biof (SPAdes) | ecosystem: Engineered > Bioreactor > Thiocyanate-remediating >...
TTTATCTGGTTGATCTGAACGGGCCCGGTGTCAGCCGCGAGGTGGTCAAGACAGTCGATCCCGCCCGCAAGCAGGCGAAGGTCACCTTCGATGGTGCGCCGGCGGAATTGCTGGGCAGGGAGGGCGACGGCGTCGCCCTGATCTCGGACGTTTATAATCGTGCCGCGATCCTGATGGCGTTTGAGCAGGTGGGCGGTGCCGACCGCGCGCTGGAAATGGCGCGCGACTATGCGCTTCAGCGCATGGCGTTCGGGCGGCCGATCGGTTCGTTCCAGGCCATCAAGCACATGCTGGCCGACATGTATGTCTCGGCAACGCTTGCCCGCTCCAATGCCTATTACGGGGCGTGGGCGCTTTCGACCGGGGCCGCCGAATTGCCGGTGGCGGCGGCCACCGCGCGGGTCAGCGCGACGCAGGCGTTCCAGCATTGCTCCACCAACAATATTCAGGTGCATGGCGGCATGGGGTTCACGTGGCAGTTTGACTGTCACCTGTTCTATCGCCGTTCGAACCTGCTGGCGCTCACTTTGGGCAGCCAGTCGCATTGGGAAAAGGAATTGATCGATCGCATGCGCCGGCGCAACGCGGCCTGATCGGGAGAAAACGACCATGAATTTCGACGATACCAAAGAAGAAGCTGCTTTCCGCGCCGTCGCCCGGAAATGGATTGAAGAGAACGCGCCGAAAGCCTTGCGGCCTGCGCTGGAAAGCTCCGGTTTTGCCACGCTGAATCTGGAAGGCGTGGATGCGATGAAAGCGCAGAAGGATTGGCAGAAGAAGAAATACGATGCGGGCTGGGCCTGTCTGCATTGGCCGAAGGATTATGGCGGCCGCGGCGCCACGCCGATCGAGCGCGTGATCTGGCAGCAGGAGGAAGGGCCTTATGCCAAACTCTCCGGCGTGTTCGGCATCGGCCATGGCATGTGCGGGCCGACCGTGATGGCGTTCGCGACGGAAGACCAGAAGCGGCATCTGCTGCCGCGGCTGGCGTCTGGCGAAGACATCTGGTGTCAGTTGTTCTCCGAACCGGCCGGCGGTTCCGATCTTGCGGGGCTTCGCACGCGCGCGGTGAAGGATGGCGATGACTGGGTGATCAACGGCCAGAAGATCTGGACCAGCGGCGCACAGCATTCCGACTGGGGCCTGCTTCTGACCCGCACCGACCCCAAGGCGGTCAAGCACAAGGGGTTGACGATGTTCTTCCTCGACATGCGCTCCAGGGGGGTGGAGGTGCGCCCGATCCGGCAGATGAACGAGCAGTCCGGATTCAACGAAGTTTATTTCACCGATGTGCGCATTCCCGATGCGCAGCGTCTTGGGCCGGTGAATGGCGGCTGGAAGGTTTCGCTCACCACCTTGATGAACGAACGGCTTTCCATCGGCTCCGGCATGCCGACCGGGTTTGAGGAACTGTATGAGTTCTGCACCCGGTTCGAACTGCCGGAGGGCGCGGCGATCGACAATCCGATGGTGAAATCGAAGCTGGCGCAGTGGGCGGTGAAGGCGAGCGGTCTGCGCTACACCGCCTTCCGCAGCATCTCGCAATTGTCCAAGGGCGAAACGCCGGGACCGGAAAATTCCATCGGCAAGCTGGTGGCAGGCTCCACCATGCAGGAGATCGCGAAATTCGCGCTCGACCTGCAGGCGGAAGCCGGTGTGTTCCTCGATGGCGACATGGCGGCGGACAATGCGCGCTTTCAGGCCATGCTGATGCGCTCCCCCGCCACGCGCATCGAAGGCGGTTCGGACGAAATCCTGCGCAACATCATCGCGGAACGGGTGTTGGGCCTGCCGGCCGATGTGCGCGTGGACAAGGATGTGCCATTCGACCAGATCCCGACCAGCGCGAAGGTCTGAAGCCCGGTTGGGTGGCAGGTGCCGGTTGCAGCACCTGCGGCTCAGCTGGCGCCTGCGAAGGCGATGGGTACGAGTGCGAACAGCACGATCATGCCCGGCACGGAATAGCGGTATTGGCCGTGGGCCAGCAGCATCACCACCGCCATGAAGGTGAGGAACCCGGCCAGCCCCGCACCCCAGGCCCGTGTCAGCGGATGGGCGAGCGTGACAGCGGTCATGGTCAGCCACAGGGCGGCGACCCGGTGAAAGCCTTCGGGATAGCGGCCGCGCCGATACATGGTGCGCAGGAACTCCGGCGCGGCGAAATGGACGGCGGCAGCCAGCGCGAAACAGGCGGACAGCACCAGAGCCGCGGCAGCCGGGAAGGCGGTGAGGATGGGTGCGGGTTGCATGGCGATTTGCCCTCGCAAAAATTCCAACATCGTTCCAAATTGCGCTTTAGCGCACGCGCCATACTGCTGTCGGTGACCATGGTCACCTGCGAACGGGCAGGCCGCAAAACCGGCTCTGGATGTGTGCAGGGGAGGGCAAATTGACAAGGGCACAAAAGAAGAAAAAGCCAGCGGCGCAATACGGCGCACCCGTTCTGCTGGTGGATTTTCCGGCACAGCATGTCTGCCGCCTGACGCTCAACCGGCCGGAAAAGCGCAATGCTCTTTCCAATGAGCTTCGTGGCGCGATATTTGCGGCGCTGGAAGAGGTGGATCGCAACAAGGATATCCGTGTCTCCATCATCCGCGGTGCGGGAACCTGCTTTTCCGCGGGTTATGACCTGTCGCGCGAAACAGGCAATGCCGCGCAGGACTTGCCCTTCTATGGTGCAGGTGGCGCCGGCGAATGGGCGCGCCATGTGGTGGATGGTTGTTTCCGTATCTGGGATCTTGCCAAGCCTGTCATCGCACAGGTGCATGGCTGGTGTCTGGCAGGCGGCTCCGAACTCGCGACTGCGTGCGATTTGGTTTACGTGGCCGAGGATGCGCAGATCGGCTATCCGCCGGTGCGCACGATGAGCCCGCCAGATAATCAGTTTCACGCTTGGCTGTGTGGCCTCAGGCCTGCGATGGAAATGATGTTGACGGGTGACGCGATCAGTGGTCGCCGGGCGGCGGAATATGGCTTTGCCAACCGGGCTTTTCCCCTTACACAATTGGAAAACGAGGTCCTGGCAATCGCACAGCGTGTGGCAAAAGTGCCGGGCGATATACAGCAAATGAACAAGCGTTCGGTTCATCGTGCTATGGAAATCATGGGGTTGCGGGCGGCGATCCGTGCCGGAACGGAGATTCAGGCCCTGGCGCTGACCACGGAAACATCGCGCGCCGCGTTCTCACAATTTCGTGAAAGTGTTACAAAGGGGCTTAATGCGCGCGATGCGGCCTTTAGCGATTACAGAACTGTGAAAAAGAACAGGTAGGCACCGTCAACCTGTGACGCGCATATCGGCCCCGCATGCGTCCGCCCTTGACCTTGTCAGTAGGCCCGCATAACACCGCGGCGCTCGCCTTTTATGCTCGTCGTGATCCCACCTCATTTCGGGAGTTCCCATGTTTGCCCGCCCTAAGGCAGCCATACTACTATCCCTTGCCTTGACGGCCATCGCCGTAGGGTTGGCTGGGTGTGGCGAAAGCGGCGGAACGCAGAGCAGCCACAAGCCGCAGGTCGGCATTGTGACCCTGCATGCCGGCCCGGTCAGCCTGACGACAGAACTGCCCGGCCGCGTGGACCCTTACGCCATTTCCGAAGTGCGTCCGCAGGTGAGTGGCATCATTCTCAAGCGGCTGTTCACCGAAGGCAGCACCGTCAAGGCGGGACAGGTGCTGTATCAGATCGATCCCAGGCCCTATCAGGCGACTTATAACAATGCCGCGGCGGCGCTGGCGGCAGCGAAGGCCAAGGCCGACCGTTACGGCAAGCTGGTGCAGGACAATGCGATCGCACCGCAAACCTATGACGATGCGCTGGCCGCCTACAAACAGGCGGCGGCAACGGCGCAATCCGCGCGCATCGATCTCGACTATACAACGATCAAGGCGCCGATTTCGGGACGGATCGGAATTTCGAGTGTGACCCAGGGTGCGCTTGTCACCACCAATCAGGCGGCGGCGCTGACAACGGTACAGACGCTCGATCCGGTCTATGTCGATATTGTGCAGTCGAGCACGCAATTGCTGGCGTTGAAGCAGGCCATCACCAACGGCCACGTCGACGCGCGCACGCCCGACCAGACCGATGTCAGCTTGCGGCTGGAAGACGGCACGCTCTATCCCCTCAAAGGCAAGCTGCAGTTCACGGATGTCACGGTGGACCCGGCAACCGGTTCGGTCACCTTACGGGCGATCTTCCCCAATCCGAACCATCTGCTTCTGCCCGGCATGTATGTGCGGGCGGAATTGTCCGAAGGTACCAACCCGCACGCCATACTGGCGCCACAGCAGGGTGTCACGCGCGACCTGCGCGGTGAGCCCAATGCCTATGTGCTGGAAGCGGGGAACAAAATCGCGGTGCGCCCGCTGACCATTGTGCGCGCCATCGGCAACCAGTGGCTGGTCGCTTCGGGCCTGAAGGATGGCGACCGGCTGGTGGTGGAGGGAACGCAGAAGATCAGGCCGGGCATGGAAGTCGAACCGGTGACGGTATCGCTTTCCGGTTCGGATGGCGGTGCAAAACCGGCCAATCCGAAACCTGATCCACAACAGAAACCCTGAGCCCGGCAATGTCGCGCTTCTTCATCGATCGGCCGGTCTTCGCCTGGGTCATCGCGATTGTGATCGTGCTGGCTGGTGGACTGTCCATTTTTACGCTGCCGGTCGAGCAATATCCGGACATCGCGCCACCCTCGGTCAACATCAGCGCGATCTATCCCGGCGCTTCGGCGGAGACGCTGGAGAATTCGGTCACCCAGGTGATCGAGCAGCAACTGACCGGTATCGACAACCTGCTCTACTTCTCTTCATCCAGCGATTCCTCGGGCCAGGTGGTGATCACGGTCACCTTCAATCCCGGCACCAATCCGGACATCGCCCAGGTGCAGGTGCAGAACCGGCTGCAGCAGGCCGTTCCGCTTCTGCCGCAGGAAGTGACGCAGCTTGGCGTGACCGTGACCAAGGCGCAGACCAACTTCCTGATGATCGTTGCGCTGTCCGATACGACCGGGCGCTATACCAACATCGACCTGTCGGACTTCATGGCAAGCCGCCTGCAGGACCCGCTTGCCCGTGTTCCCGGTGTGGGCGAGGTGCGCGTGTTCGGTTCCGAATATGCCATGCGCATCTGGCTGGATCCGTTCAAGCTGCGCAATTTCAACCTGATGCCGAGCGATGTGCGCGTGGCCGTTCTGGCCCAGAACACCCAGGTTGCCGCCGGCGATATCGGCGGCCAGCCGGCGGTCGAAGGCCAGCAGATGACCGCGACCGTCACCGCCCATTCCCGCCTGCGTACGGCGGCCCAGTTTCGCAACATCATCCTGAAGACCGAGAGCAATGGTGCCGTTGTGCGGCTGGGCGATGTGGCCCGCGTGGAACTGGGCGCCAGCGATTACGGCACCGTCAGCCGCCTGAACGGCCGCCCGTCTGCCGGTATCGCAATCCAGCTTGCGCCGGGGGCAAACGCACTGACCACCGAACGGCAGGTGATCGCCAAGGCGAAAGAGCTGATGAAGTCCGTGCCGCCGGGCGTCGAACTGGCGATCCCGGTCGATCTGACGAATTTCGTCCGCATCTCCATTCACGACGTGATCATCACGCTGTTCGAGGCGATTGCACTGGTCGTCGCGGTGATGTTTCTGTTCCTGCAGAACTGGCGCACCACCCTTATTCCGGCCATTACCATTCCGGTCGTGCTGCTCGGCACTTTCGGCGTTCTGGCCGCGCTGGGCTTTTCGATCAACACGCTGACCATGTTCGCGCTGGTGCTGGCGATCGGCCTTCTGGTGGACGATGCCATCGTGGTGGTCGAGAACGTCGAACGCATCATGACGGAAGAGGGTTTAGGCCCGCGCGAAGCCACCCAGAAATCCATGGGCGAGATCACCAGCGCCCTGATCGGCATCGCCATGGTGCTGTCCGCGGTGTTCCTGCCGATGGCGTTTTTCGGCGGCTCCACCGGCGTCATCTACCGTCAGTTCTCCGTCACCATCGTTTCGGCCATGGTGCTGTCGATATTCGTGGCATTGATATTGACGCCGACCTTGTGCGCCACGCTTTTGAAGCCCGTGCCGAAGGGTGGCGATACCCATGGCCGCTTCTTCGAATGGTTCAACCGCAATTTCAGCCGCACGATAGCCGGCTATATGAACGTGTTGCAGCGCGTCTTGAGCCGGCCGGGAAAACCGCTGGTGCTCTATGCGGTGCTGATTGCGCTGATGGTGTTCTTGTTCCTGCGCCTGCCGACCGGGTTTCTGCCGGAAGAGGATCAGGGCTTTCTGCCGGTTCAATACACCCTGCCGGTGGGGGCCGAACGCTCCCGCACGCTGCAAGTCGCCAATCAGGTGGAGCATTTCTTTCTTCACGACGAAAAGAAGAATGTCGATAACATCTTCATCGTCACCGGCTTCAATTTCTCCGGCAACGGCCAGAATGTCGGCATGGCGTTCGTGCATCTGAAGGATTGGAGCGAGCGCCACGGGGCGCAAAACCGCGCACCGGCCATTGTGCAACGGGCGATGGCGAAACTGTCCCAGATCCGCGATGCACAGGTGTTTGCGCTGATCCCGCCGTCGGTGCCGGGCCTGGGTGAATCCTCCGGCTTCGATTTCCAGCTTGAGGATCGCGGCAATGCGGGACACGAGGCGCTGGTCCAGGCGCAGAACCAGTTGCTGCAGATGGCGGCACAGAACCCGAAACTTGCCGCGGTGCGGCCCAACGCGCTTCCCGATACGCCGCAATTGCATGTCGATATCGATCAGGAAAAGGCGACCGCGCTTGGCCTTTCGCTGAGCGATGTGGACAGCACGCTGACCGCGGCCTGGGCCGGTACGTTCGTCAACGATTTTCTTGATCGCAACCGGGTCAAGCGCGTCTACATGCAGGGCGATGCGCCTTATCGGATGCAGCCGGAAGACCTTTCCGCCTGGGCCGTGCGCAACCAGCAAGGCACGATGGTGCCGTTCTCGGCCTTTGCGTCCACCAACTGGACATCCGGCCCCGCCGCCTTGCAGCGCTATAACGGGCTTCCCGCGTTGCAGATTCAGGGGTCTGCGGCACCGGGCCAAAGTTCCGGCACCGCGATGGCGGAAATGGAGAAGATGGCCGCGAAACTCGGCCCCGATTTCGGCTTCGAGTGGACGGGCATTTCGTATCAGGAGCAATTGTCGGGGGCCGAAGCGCCTGCGCTTTATGCCATTTCGATTCTGGTGGTGTTCCTGTGCCTCGCGGCCTTGTACGAAAGCTGGTCGATCCCGTTCTCGGTCCTGCTTGTCATTCCGCTCGGCATTGTGGGCGCGCTTCTGGCCGCCAGCCTGCGCGGCATGAACAATGACGTTCTGTTTCAGGTCGGTCTTCTGACCACGATCGGGCTTTCGGCAAAGAACGCGATTCTGATTGTGGAGTTCGCCGAATTTGCCGTGCGGCGTGGGGTGGATGCGCGCGCGGCGGCGATCGAGGCTTCGCGCCTGCGCCTGCGGCCGATTTTGATGACATCGCTGGCCTTCATTGCCGGTGTGACGCCGCTTGCCGTGGCAAGCGGCGCGGGCGCCGGCAATCAGAATGCCATCGGCACCGGTGTGATCGGCGGCATGTTCACCGCGACCATTTTCGCGATTATCTTCGTGCCGCTGTTCTTCCTGATGATCCAGCACCGTTTCCAGCGGCGCGCGAACGGCGCGGAAGGCAAATCCTGACTTTGAACTTTTTTGACTTTTGGCTTACTGCGCCAGCGGCTTGCGGATTGCCACCAGCTTGTCTGTGCCAAGACCGGTGAATTGCGGCGGGGCCGTGCCCACCTCGTTCACCCAGAAATCCTCATCCTTCAGCACGGCGATCACCAGCGGCAGGTGCCCATCCTGCGAATAGATCACCCCGCCGGGGGAGAGCAGGGGATAGAGGTGCTTCATGCAGGTACGGGTGGAACTGGCCAGATCGACATCGACATAGGCCGCGGCGACCGGCTGATGGAAATCCGGCATGGTGTTTTCGAACCAGCCCTTGTGAAATTCGCATTGTTCGATGCGGCCGAAGCGGCGGATGTTCTGCTGTACGGTTTCGAGCGAGCCCGCATAATCCCCGGCCGCGAAGGCGGCGCTGCCGCCGAAGATGTTCTGGTCGTGCGCTTCCTCGTTGGGTGGAATGCCTTCAAAGGAATCGAACAGCACAAGTTTGCGCCCGCGCATGGCGCAGGCATGGCTGAGCTTTGCCGCACTCGCCCCTTTGAAGCAGCCCGCCTCCACCACCACGCCGGGCACCGATGGCGGCAGGTTGAGCACGGTGGCGACGACTTCCAGAATCTCGGCCTGCGTGTGGCCTGACGGGATTTCCCATTCCATCGCGATCAGTGCATTGGCGATGGCGCGGCGTTCGCGCTTCTGCTCCGGCGGCCCGCCTTGCAAAAACCGGGTTATCGCGCCGTCCTTGTCGCGGTAGAGCATCTGCTTGAGCATGCGATAGGTGCCGGGAAAGGCTTGTTTGACCAGGGTTTGAAGCGGATTGGCCACGGATTCTCCCTCGCTGGAGCTGATTGGCCCGGCAGGTGGGCCATGCGTGAGGCGCCCGAAGGGGCGCGTGCTGTCCGCAATGCTACGATCCGGTCGCGGCTGCGGCCAGAGCGAATTTCTGGGACTTTCATGCGCCCAGGACCCGTGGCGGCCCTTGAACTTGGGTCGCGTTTACACGATAATCTCTGTAGAATAAATCGGCATTTGTCATGCTTTCTCAAAAAGCCCGTTATGCCTTGCGTGCCCTCATCACGCTTGGACTGCGTACCAGCCAGGAACCGATGATGATTGCCGATATTGCGGAGAAGGCCGATGTGCCGCGAAAATTTCTGGAACAGATTCTTCTCGAGTTGAAACGGCGCGGCATGGTGCACAGCCATCGCGGCAAATTCGGCGGCTATACGCTGGGCCGCGCGCCGGAAGACATCAGCTTTGCGGAGATCATACGCACCATTGACGGGCCGCTGGCGCTGACGCCCTGTGCCAGCCGCACGGCATACCGGCGCTGTGATGATTGCCGGGATGAGATCACCTGTGCCATCCGCAAGGTTCTGCTGCATGTGCGCGATGCGACCGCCGACATTCTGGAGCAGCATACGCTGGCCCATGCGCTGGCTGACGAAAAATCCATTCGCAAGCCGCGCCGCCGCCGGGCGGCATAATACTCAAGTTACGGATTCCAAACGGGATTGAGGCCGATCCCGGTATTTGTTCTGTCTGTTTAATCTCTATTGACTAGGTAGAGATTATGGAGATTAAATTATCCCACCCGTGAACGGGGGTTCCCGCTTGCCGCTGTCCGGTGGGGTTATCCCCCCGCCCTGCCGGACAGTATCGGGCAGAGAATGGAAGCGACTGGGATGACGTATCTCCGTAACGGACATGCATTCGCCCTCATGCTGCTCACCACGGGCGGCGGTGCGGGTTTTGCAACCCATGCCCGCGCTGCAACGGGCGACGATAATGCGGCCAGAATTGAAAGTCTGAATCGCCAGCTTCACGATCTCGCCACCCAGGTCGAGGATCTGAAGCGCAGTCAGAGCGCGCAATATGCCGACCTTCGCAAAGCGCGTGACGGGGATGTGCGCGTCTCGCTCAAAGGCGGGCGGCCTGCCTTTGAAACTGCCGATGGCAATTTCAGTGCGGAACTGCGCACGCTGGTTCAGTTCGACACCGCCTATTACGGACAGGGCCACGCGCCGGCGGGCATCGATTTCAGCAGCGGCAACAATTTCCGCCGCGCGCGTTTCGGCATTGACGGAACACTGTTCCGCGATTGGTCGTATGAATTCATCTATGATTTCGGCGGGTCGGGCAGCGAAACTTCCAGCATCAGCAGCGCCTTCATCCAGTATGATGGGTTGGCGCCATTTCATTTCCGCATCGGCGCGTTTCCCCCGCCCGGAAGTTTTGACGATTCCACTTCAGCGTCGGATCTGTTGTTTCTGGAGCGTGCGCAACCGGCCGATCTTGCCCGCTCCATCGCCGGTGCCGATGGCCGCGACGGGATCAGCGTATTTGCGTACGGCACCAACTATTTCGCGGCACTGTCCTATACGGGCGGTGTGGTCGGTGACAGCCCGGTGTTCGATGAGCAGCAAGGTCTTGTCGGCCGCATTGCCTATCGCGTGTGGCATTCGGCGGAGGGCAATCTCGCAATCGGGACCAATGCCAGCTACGTCTTCAAACTGGCCGATACGGCGCCCGGCCCGAATGCGCCCCATTCCTTCCGCCTGCGGGAGCGGCCTGAACTGAATGTCGACAGCGAGAATATCCGCCTGATCGATACCGGCGCGCTGGACGCCGACGATGTCTGGCAATGGGGTGTGGAAGCCGCCGGCAACTGGCGCAATTTTTACGGGCAGGGCGGCTATTTCGGTTTCAATGTCGATTCCGGTGTTGGAATTTCCGGCAGCCCGTCCTTTGACGGTTGGTATGTTCAGGCGAGTTGGGTCCTGACCGGCGAGGCCAAGCCCTGGCGGCCGGAAAAAGGCGCCTTTGGCCTGCCCAGGCCCGAAAATCCGTTCACATTCGACGAAGCGGGCCTCGGCGCATGGGAAATCGCCGCCCGCTACAGCGTTCTCAATCTGGACTGGAATGCCGGGTTCCCAGGGGCGGTGCTTGCGCCGGACGGGGTACGCGGCGGCGAACAGAGGATCTGGACCGTGGGTCTCAACTGGTACCCGAATTCCGCAATCCGTTTCCAGCTTGATTATCAGCATACGGATGTATCGCGGCTGAACAATGCCGGCGCCGGTATCGGTGCCCGGCTCGATCAGGTGTCGCTGCGCAGCCAGCTTTCGCTCTGAGATTCATCGCAAACGAAATTCTGAAACAGAGGAGATAGCGAATGCGAATTCTTCATGCCGGTATTGTGGCCACCGTTCTGGCGGCCGCCCTGACGAGCGCAGCTTATGCCGATTCAACGCGGCTGTTGAACGTGAGCTACGATCCAACACGCGAACTCTACAAGGGTATCAACACGGCGTTCGCTGCGGACTGGAAGGCCAAAACCGGCCAGACCATCACCATCGACATGAGCCATGGCGGCTCCGGCAAGCAATCGCGCGCCATCATCGATGGGCTGGATGCCGATGTGGCGACACTGGCGCTTGCTTATGACATCGACGTGATCGCGCAGAAGGCAAAGCTGATTCCCGCCGGCTGGCAGAAGCGTCTGCCGGAAAACAGCTCCCCCTACACATCAACGGTTGTGTTTCTGGTGCGCAAGGGCAATCCGTGGAAGGTGAAGGATTGGTCCGATCTCGTGAAAAAGAATATTCAGGTCATCACGCCCAATCCGAAAACGTCCGGCGGTGCGCGCTGGGCCTATCTGGCAGCATGGGCCTGGGCCAAACACCGGCCCGGCGGCAACGCCGAAAAGGCCAAGCAGTTTGTCGCCGATCTTTATCGCCATGTGCCGGTGCTCGATACCGGGGCGCGCGGTTCCACCACCACCTTCGTTCAGCGCGGCATCGGCGATGTGCTGCTGTCATGGGAGAACGAAGCCTATCTCGCACTGGACGAGTTGGGCCCCGACAAATTCGAAATCGTCTATCCCTCCGCCTCCATTCTGGCGGAACCGCCTGTCACCATCATCGACAAGAATGTGGACCGGCACGGCACGCGCAAGCTGGCAGAGGCTTACGTCAAATTCCTCTACACCAAAAAGGCGCAGGAGATCGAAGCGAAGAACTACTATCGCCCGCGCGACCCGCAAGTGGCCAAAGCCTTCGCGAAGAAATTCCCGGCGCTGAAGCTCTATACCGTGGATAAGGAATTCGGCGGCTGGCAAAAGGCGCAGCAGGTGCATTTCGCCGATGGCGGCGTCTTCGATCAGATTTACAAGCCGGGCCGTTAACAATGGCAGCGATCCCTTCCACGGCCTTTCGCTGGCGCGAGCCCGGTGTCCTGCCGGGTTTCGGGCTTTCGCTTGGCTTTACCGTTTTTTATCTGTCGGCCATTGTGCTGATCCCGTTGGCGGCCTTGCTGATCAGGCCATGGGAATTGGGCTGGGTTGGCTTCTGGGAGGCCGTCACGGCGCCGCGGGTGCTGGCGTCGCTGAAACTCTCCTTCGGCGGCGCGGCGATTGCGGCGCTGGTCAATGCGGTGTTCGGGTTGATCGTGGCCTGGGCGCTTGTGCGCTATCGGTTTCCGTTCAAGCGCCTGATTGATGCGCTGGTGGATTTGCCGTTCGCGCTGCCGACCGCGGTCGCGGGCATCGCGCTCAGCACGCTTTATGCGCCGAATGGCTGGCTGGGGGCGCCATTGGCGGCATGGGGGCTCAAGGTCGCCTATACACCGCTCGGCGTGGTGGTGGCACTGGTGTTCATCGGCTTGCCATTTGTGGTGCGCACCTTGCAGCCGGTGATTTCGGAACTGGGCGCGGAAGCGGAGGAGGCCGCGGCCACGCTTGGCGCCAGCCGTATGCAAACGCTGATCCGCGTGGTGTTTCCGGCACTTGCGCCTGCGCTTCTCACCGGCACGGCGCTCGCCTTTGCCCGCGCGGTGGGAGAATACGGTTCCGTGATTTTCATCGCCGGAAATCTGCCGATGGTATCGGAGATCGCGCCACTTCTGATCGTGATCAAGCTGGAACAGTTTGACTATGCGGGTGCCGCCGCAATCGGCGTGGTGATGCTGGCCGCGTCGTTCCTGATCATTCTGGCGCTCAACTTCGTTCAAAGTCTTCTGGCCGCGCGCCGTTAGGATCATTCCAATGCGAAAACCAACTGAAGACGGCCCCATTGTGCGCGGTGTGTGCGTTGCGCTCACCGTCGGATTCGTCGTTCTGTTTCTTGTGCTGCCGCTTCTGACGGTGTTTTCACAGGCCCTGGACAAGGGTGTGGAAGCGGCCCTCGATGCGTTCACCAACCCCGACTCCCTGTCGGCGATATGGTTGACCTTGATCGTCGCCGCGATTGCCGTGCCGCTTAACCTGCTGTTCGGCGTGTCGGCGGCGTGGGCCATCGCCAAGCATGATTTCCGCGGCAAAAGCCTTCTGGTCTCGCTGGTCGATCTGCCGTTTTCTGTTTCGCCGGTGATTGCCGGTCTGA
>Ga0209963_1001584_pt1 | contig 13024 bp, 10 predicted proteins | sample ThiBio_1000_biof_2_FD_183957 | JGI IMG/M metagenome (GOLD analysis project Ga0209963, IMG submission 183957) | Wastewater bioreactor microbial communities from Cape Town, South Africa - Thiocy_cont_1000_biof (SPAdes) | ecosystem: Engineered > Bioreactor > Thiocyanate-remediating >...
CGCCGTCCACGACCTGCGGGAAGAAGTAGGGCATGAAGACGGTGTTCTTGTCGAAGCCGGAGCCGTAGGTCTCGGCCATGGACGCCAGTCCGGACTTGGTGGCATCGCTGGAGGCCCAGGTGCCGAAGATCACCATCGCGGCCTGACCCTTGCCGAAGGCGTCGTTCGCGTCCGGGTAGGCGGTCGCGCCGAGCGCACCCTCCTGGAAGATGCCGTCGGTGAAGAACGACTTCCAGACCTCGAAGGCCTTGACGAACTCGGGGGAGGAGAAGTCGGCCTCGCCGGCCAGCGCCTTGTAGAACAACCCCGGCGAGCTCTGGTTGATGATCGACTGGTACACGTCGATGTTCTGCCAGGAGTCCTTGGCTCCCTGCACGATGCAGTACTTCTTGGCCTTCTTCACCGCTGCGCAGAAGGTCTTCAGCTCGGCCATGTTGGTCGGGACGGTCAACTTGAGGGAGTCGACCAGGGTCTGGTTCGCCCAGATCGTCCCGCCACCGGTGATCATCCACGGCAGGGCCACCTGCTTGCCGTCGACCGAGAGCTGGTCGGTGGCGATCAGCTTGGACTTCCAGTCGTCTCCCAGTTGCTTGGCGATCGCAGGGCTCAGATCCTCGGCCAGTGGAGCGAATTGCGTGGTCAACGCGCCGACCTGGAGGCCGAACACGTCTGGCCCCGAGCCGGCCTGGAGCGCCAGCTGGGTGGTGTTGACGTAGTCGGAGTACTGGATGAAGCGGTTCTCGACCTTGATGTTCGGGTGGGTGGCCTCGAAGGCGTCGATGTAGGGCTTGGCGGTGTCTGTGCTGGGGTTCCAGGACCAGAAGCTGATCGTCACCTGGCCTCCGGCGCTGCCACCGGCGGTCGGTGTGGACGCGGGGGTCGAGGCGCACGCGGACATCGCGAGCGTCAGCGCGACGCCGGCCGATGTCATCGCCAGGAGCAGGCGTGAGTTGCGGAACATCTTTGTCCTTTCGGATTCGTTGGATTGTTTGGGATTGCTGAAGTCGACCCCCGGGACGGGGGTCGCGGTCGCCGGGCTTTGCCGGACAGAATCACTCGGGGCGGTTCGACTCCGTCCACGGGAAGCGAGTGCGGTCGAGGTCGTACTGGTGAGCGTTCAGCGGCGCCGGCCCGGCGAACCCGACGTGCAGCTCGGGAACGGCGTCCCGGCCGTCGTGGACGAGCTTCACCAGCACCTCGTTCCAGCCGGCGCGAAGGGTCTGGTAGGTGCCCGCGTTCTGGGACGGCCGGATGTGGCGGTAGTCGCGACAGGTGTCGGCCTCGGCGCCGTTCAGCCAGGACCTGACGGGGCAACTGGCGTCGACGATCAGGCGCACCTCGCGCTCGTCCGGGGAATGCACGAAAGTCTGCAGGTACATGACCCCGGCCCGATCGAAGCCGTCGGCGACCGGCTGCTCGTAGCCGTGGGCCCAGAACTCTCGCCACTCCGCCGGCCGACCGGCTGGATCGTCCGGCGATCCGCACTGCTCGGGCGCGTACTCGACCACGAGCGGATCGACCTCGGCAGCCACCGGATAGACCTGGGAGAGCCGAACGGCGTAGCCTCCGAGCAGCACGACGGGCACCGGCCTGGGCAGCGGACGGCCGTCGATCCGGGTGCGCAGGAACAACCCGTTGACGATGCCGAGCCGGCCGGCCTCCGGAACCCTGACCTCCCACTCCAGCTCATTCCGCGCACCTGGCTCGACCCGCACCGTCCGGGCCTGCGGGGACGGCCAGTCAGCCGGGGTGTCCAGCTCGACGGTGACGTCGAGGGGCTCGGCCCGCCGGTTCACCAGCGTGGCCGCCAGCGTCCGCTCGGTGTCGGGAACCGCGACCGGGCCCTCGCGGTAGTCGACCAGAACATCCAGGTCGGGGCCGCAGTGGGTGACGACGTTGGGGTCGCGCCCGTGGAGCTCGGCGATGCCGGCGTCGGCGTAGAGGTCGCTGAGCGCGACCTGCAGGCTCGATCCGCGCAGCAACCCTCGGGCGGTGAGGACGCGGCGCGCCGCCTCCCGGATCCGGGCCAGCAGGTCGTCCAGGTCGGCCGGAGCGGGGTTCGGGCCGTCGCTGACGTGCTGCACGCCACCCCAGGACTCGTTGGTCGCGATCGACGTGCCCAGCGGCTCGACCCACTTCTTGGTCAGTCCGCTGCTGCCGGCGATGATTCCGAGGTAGCTGCCGATGGCGGCGCCGGAGGAGTCGGTGTCGTAGCCGCAGTTGACGGTGATGCACATCCCCTCGCCGAACTCGGTGCCGTAGAGCAGCCCGATCACCTGGAAGCCGGTGTTGATCGGCGAGTACTGCGCGTTGTAGTGAGGTGCGGCGTCGAGCACCTTCCGGCGGGCCTCGGGCCAGCTCAGCCCGTCGTGGAACGCCTGGACGGCCGCCTCGACAGCACAGCGAACCATACAGTCGAGGGGGACATACGACAGCGCGATGTCGATCAACAGGAGCTTGTCCTGGACCACGAACGCGGCCGATTCCAGCGCCGCGTTGAACAGCTCGCCGTACACGCCTTCGCCGCCGGCATGGTCGCAGATCGCATCCTCGTAGGCGTATCGTGCAGCCAGCCGCGGCGCGCCCGGAGCGACGCACGCCCAGATCTCGGAGCGGATCGGGGAGCCCATGCAGTCGATGAACCAGTTGTTGTGGTGCCCGCTGACCGGGGGCTCCAGCCCCCACCGGAGGTTGAGTTTGGAGAGGCCGTACTCGTCCCAGTTGTAGCCGATGTGGTCCAGCCAGTAGCGCGACAGGTCGCGGGCGGTGATGCCGGGCCCGACCTCCTCAAGGGCCTTGAGCCAGATCAGCTGCATCTCGAGGTCGTCGTTGGGCAGGCCGCCTTCCTTCAACTCGGGGTACCACCAGACGTCGAAGGGCTCGTCCTGGCCCCAGGCGGTCTCCAGCGGGGTGCCCAGCGTGCCGCCGGCGTTCTTGCCCTGCCAACAGCCGTACACCCGGTCGGCGTACTCGTCGCCGTCCAGGTCGAGGGTGAAGACCTCAGCGGACTTCAGGGTGCTGCTCATCGGTTTCCTTTCACGGGTGGTTCGGGTCGGGAGCCAGGCCCGGCGTCAGTGTTTCCGGTCCATGGCGGGGCCGGTGGAGTGGCGGACGATCAACTGGACAGGGAGCACGATCTGCTCCGGGCCGGCGTCGCGGTCGCTGCCCTGCAGGCGCTTCACCAGCAGTTCGACGGCGGCCTGGCCCATCGCTGCCATCGGCTGCGCGACAGTGGTCAGCGGCGGGACGGAGTGGGCGGCGAGGTCGACGTCGTCGTATCCCACTACCGACAGGTCGGACGGCACGTCGAGGTGGACGCTGTGGGCGGCCTGGATGACTCCCAGCGCCACTGCGTCGTTGGCAGTGAACACAGCGGTCGGTGGATCGTCCAGCGTCATCACCTGCAGGAGCGCCTGGTAGCCGGCGGACCGGTTCAGGTCACCCAGCACGACCAGTTCGGAGTTGACCGCGATTCCGGCCTGGGTCAGCGCGTCCTCGTAGCCGCGATAGCGTCCGCTGGCCATCGAGTTGCTGCCGATGAAACAGATTCGCCGGTGCCCGAGCTCCAGCAGGTGGGTGACCGCGTCCCGGGCTCCGGTGCGAGTGTCGGAGGAGACCAGATCGGTGACCATCGGGTCCGTCCGCAGGCCGATGCCGACGATCGGGGTCACCGCAGCGGCCCGGCGTAGCGCCTCGTTGAGCTCGGGGCTCTCCGGGGGAGTCACGATCAGGCCGTCCACGCCGTGAGCGCGCATGCTCTCGACCGCTTCGACCGAGATCGCAGCGTCGTTCATGGAGTCGGCGAGCACCAGCCCGTAGCCGTGCAGTCGAGCGTTCCGGCTCAGCGCGGAAGCGATCTCGGCGGTGAATGGGTTACGCAGGTCGGAGACGACGAAGCCCAGCAAGCCTGTGTTCTTGGTGGTCAGGCTGGCCGCTGCCCGATTGGGGATGTAGCCCAACTCATCCACCGCGCTGGCGATCCGGGCCCGAGTCGACTCGCCGACGTACCCGTTGCCGGTCAGGTAGCGGGACACCGTCCCCATCGAGACGCCCGCCCGCTTGGCCACATCGTAGGCCGTCACCATCGCCGCTCACTCCTATGTGTAACCGATTCCACATGGAACCGGTTACACATTAGCATCGGCTGCCGTGCTGTCAAACGCACACCAGCGGACCGAGCCGGACGGCAGGCGACCGGGGCGAACCCCGGCAGCGGCGGTCGTGCCCTGCGGCGCCGCGACGGCGAGGCTCACTGACCCGCGGCCGGCCACTCAGCCCCTCCCCGTGCCAGCCGCGCTCGGCTGAACACCTAGTCGAACGCGTGATCGCGAGATCACAGCGCTGTCATTAGCCACCGCCAATCTCGCGCACCAAGTTGGTCACCGGGCGCCATCACCAGCACCATTCCAGCACTGCCGGCCTGTGGAAGACGCGAAGTTATCCACAGGAACGATGCCTGCTCTCGAATTCCGCCGCGATTTCCCTTAGCATCTCGGCTACACCGTCCTAGTCGCGACTAACCCCAGTCGCACCTGCCGGCGGCCAAGGAGGCGGCGATGGCCGGACCCACCCTCAGAACGGTCCGCTCCAGGCTCGATCTGCGCTGGCTCGTCGCCGGCGTCCTGGCCATCTGCGTGGGCGGATTGGGCGCGGCCCTGCTCTATGCGAACGCCAGCAGCTCGGCGTCGGTGATCACGATCAAACGCACCGTCTACCGTGACCAGACCATCACGGCCGACGATTTGGGCGTCATTTCCCTGGCGGTCCCAATCGGTCTGGACGTGGTCCCGGCCGACCGACTTGCGGAAATCATCGGCAGTACGGCTATCATCGACCTACCCGCGGGAGGAATACTCACTCCTGCGGAGTTCGGTGATCCGGTCGTTCCTTCCGGATACGTGCGGCTCGGGCTTCGGCTCGACCCCGGACGGATCCCGAGCTCCGCGACGGAACCGGGAGCATCCGTGCTCCTGGTTCCGGTGGGACGTGATGGTGGCGAGCCGCCGTCGGGGGGCAGTGTGCCCGCCACCATCGCGACCATCCCCCGGTCACAGACGGACGGCTCGATCGTCGTCGACATCACGATCGCGGCGGCCGAGGGGACGCGGGTCGCGCAGCTCGCAGCCGGCGGCCAGCTGACCGTCCTGCGGGTCCCGGGGGAGAAGCGATGAGCGTCTTCCTGCTCGCCAGCGCGGCTCACTCGCCCGGCGTCACCGCGCTCGCTGTCGCGCTGGCCGTGACGTCGGCCGGCCCGGCGCTGCTGGTCGACGCCAACCGGGAGCCCGACCAGGCGGTGCTGGCTGGCTACCTCCAGGGCACCGATCCGGCCGGGCGCGGGCTGGGCGGGTTGCTGCAGGCCCACCGCGAGCACCGTCCGCTCGAATCGGCACTCGGCTCGATGCTTCTGCCTCTCGGCGGCGACGCCGACTTCCTGCCCGGCTTCCCGCACCCCGGCATGGTGGCCCTGTTCACCCCGGCCTGGGCTGAGCTGGCCGCCGCGCTCGACGCCGAGCCGCGCACCGTCCTGGTGGACGCGGGACGTATCGGCTCCGCCGGGCTGCCGCAGCCGCTGGTGGACGTGAGCACCGGGGTCCTCGTGCTGGTCCGCAGCGACCTGCCCAGCCTGGCGGCGTTGCGGCTGTACCTCCCCCAACTCGTCGAGTCCGCCGGGGAGGACCGAGTCGGCCTGGTCGTGGTCGGCCCCGGCAGGCCGTACACCGCGACCGAGATCCGGCACCGGTTCGGCGTGCCGATCTGGGGCCAGCTGGCCTGGCAACCGGCCGCAGCAGCGGTCTACGCGTCCGGTGCGCAGCCCGGCCGGCGCCACCGCGCCAGCGCGTACCTCGACGACGTCGCGCAGCTGGCCGCAGGACTCGCGGAGCGCGACTCCGGCCGCCGCGTCCTGCTGGGGGCGCGGCCGTGAGCCGGCTGGCCGAGGTCGGCCTGTTCACCGAGGCGGTGGCCTTCCGTCCGCTGCACGCCCGGACGGAGGTGATCGAGGCGACCGGGACGGATCCGGCGATCGACTGGCAGTTGGTCGTGGCGCTGCGCCGCAAGGCGTCCGAGCTGATCAGCGCGGCGACGTCCACGGCCGGGCAGCCGCTGACCGACGTCGACCGGCGGCTGCTGGGGCGCTCGATCATCCGCGGCGTCGTCAGCGACCACGTCGACGCGCAGACGTCCAGCGGGCAGGCGCTGTGGCCGGTTGAGGTCGAGTACGCGCTCGCGCAGGCGGTGGAGAACGCCATCTTCGGCTACGGCCGGCTGCAGCCGTTGTTCGAGATCGGCGAGGCGGAGAACATCGAGATCCACGGCTGCGACTCGGTGGTCGTCCAGTTCGGGGACGGGCACCGCGAGTCCCGTCCGCCGGTTGCCGACAGCGACACCGAACTGGTCGAGGCGATCCGGTTCCTGGGCGAGTCGGCCAGCCCGGCCCGTCCCTTCGACGACACCCACCCGATGCTGACCCTGGCGCTCGGTGACCGGTTCCGGCTGCACGCGATCGGCTTCGGGTTGAGCTACCGGCCGAGCGTGATCATCCGGCAGCACACCCTCACCGACGTCACGCTGGACGAGCTCGCCACCGGCGGGATGATGCCGGACGATGTGGCCGGCTTCCTGACCAGGGTGGTGCTGGCCCGCAAGTCGCTGGTGATCTCCGGCGACCAGGGCGCCGGCAAGACGACGCTGCTGCGGGCGCTGATCGCGGCGATCCCCGACAACGAACGGTTCGGCACCCTGGAGACCGACTACGAGCTGCTCACCCACCTGCGGCCCGGCCGGCGGAACATGCTGGCGCTGCAGTCCCGGGTCGGAATGGGCGAGGTCGTCGGTGGCCGCCGCGTCGGCGAGTTCACGGTGGCCGACCTGATCCCGGAGGCGCTGCGGCAGAACCTGTCCCGGTTGATCGTCGGCGAGGTTCGCGGCGGCGAGGCCGGGGCGCTCTTCGAAGCCCTGTCGACCGGCGCCGGGACCCTCGCCACGACCCACTCCCACTCGGCCGCGTCCACGATCGACCGGCTGGCGTCGCGGGTCGCCCAGGGCGGCGTCCTGACGATCGAGGAGGCCTACCGCCAGATCGCCCACCACATCCACCTGCTGGTGCACGTCCAGCTCGTCGACGACACCTGGCGCGGCGGGCTGCGGACGCGCCGGGTGGCCGAGATCCGCCAGCTCACCGGCGGGATGGAGGCCGGACGGCCGGTGACGCACCTCGCCTATCGCAGTGAACCCGGCGGCCACTACGACTTCCATCCCGACGCCGACCTGTTGGCCGAGCTCGCTGCCTACGCCGACGTCCCCGACCGCAACGCCTGGCCCGGACAGAACCGCGCCCCCGAGTCCGACGGACGGTGGCCATGATCGCCCTGGCCGCGCTGTGGGGCGCGCTGATCGCCGGCGGCATCGTGGCCGTCGTCTTCGCCGTCAACAACCCACCACGCTCACGCCCGGCTCCGTCCACAGGGCTGTGGAAAAAGGCTGTGGACGGTGGCGTCCGGCAGCACGGGGTCCGGCTGCTGGTCGCTCTCGCCGCCGGCCTGCTCGCGTCCGCTGTCACCGGCTGGCCGCTGCTGGTGCTGCTCGTCCCCGCGGTGGCGTTCGCCCTGCCCACGCTGCTCGCCGCTCCGCCCGACCGCGAGCTCGACCTGCTGCAGGCGATCGACCGCTGGGTGCGCACCCTGGGCTCGCTGCTGCCGACCGGACGCTCGATCGCCGATGCCATCCGGGTGTCCACGAAGCAGGCGCCGGCCCTGATCGCCCCCAACCTGCGCGTGCTCGCGGCCCGCCTCGACGACCGCTGGACGATCGAGCAGGCACTCCGCGCGCTCGCCGACGAACTCGACAGCCCCGACGCGGACGCCGTCCTTGCGGCCCTCGCACTCGCCGCCCAGCGCGGCGGGACCGGCGCGGGCACGACCCTCGCCGCGCTCGCCGACAACCTCTCCGACCGGCTGCGCGCCCTGCGCGAGATCAGCACCGAACGGGCCAAACCGCGGTTCGTCGTCCGCCAGGTCACCCTGATCACGACCGTCGTCCTCGGCGCCGCCCTCCTCTTCGGCGGCGACTTCTTCGCTCCCTTCGGCACACCGTTCGGGCAGGTGCTGCTCGCCGCGCTGGTGCTCGCCTACCTCGGTTCGCTGCTGTTCCTGCGCCGGATGACCCTGCCCCGCGCTCGTCAGCGAATCCTGACCAGCGCGCCGAACGACACCGAACTGGACGACGGGGACGGGCCCCACGGCTCCCGAGCGGCCCGGAGCCACCGGTCCGGACGCCGCAGCTCGGCCGTGCCCGACGCACCCACCGCGGTGATGCCGTGAACCCGCTGATCCTCGCGACCCTGGTCGGCTGCCTGCTCGCCTTCGGCGGCTGGGCGGTGCTGAGCGGCGCCGTCGTCGCGTCCCGTCCGCGACTGGGCGACGCGCTCGACCTCCTGGACGGACGCCTCAGCACCACCGAACCAGCGGCACGCCCCGACCGGCTCGGCGCCTGGGTACGGACGCGGCTCAACCGTCCGGTCTCGGCCACGACCGAACGCCGGCTGCGCATGACCGGACGCAGCGTCGAGCGGCACTACACCACCAAGATGTTGCTTGCGGTCGGCGGCCTGACGGTACCCCTGCTGGCCGCAGCGATCGGGACGCTCGTCGCCGGCGCGGCCGCTGCCCCGGTCGCGCTGGCCGCGCCGGTGCTCGGCGTCGCCGGCTTCCTCGTCCCCGACCTGCTGCTGGCCGCCGGCGACGAGGACACCACGCAGGACGCGACCGAAGCCCTGCTCACCTACGTCGACCTGGTCACCCTCGAACGGCTGGCCAACCGCTCCGGGGCGCAGGCCCTGCGGGCGGCGGCCGGGGTCAGCGACGTGACCGTCTTCGCAGCCATCCGGGACGCGCTGGAACGCGCCCGGCTCGAACAGCGTCCGCCGTACCCGGAACTGCGGCGCCTCGGCGCCGAACTGGAGTTGCCGGCGCTGGTCGACGTCGCGGACGTGATGAGCCTGGACGAGTCCGGCGCCTCGCTGGCCACCGCGCTGCAGGCCCGGGTCAAGGAGCTTCGCGACGCCCACCTCACCACCGCCAGGATCCAGGCCGCGGCGGTCTCGGAGCGGATGACCTTCTTCATGGTCATCCCCGCCCTGGTGTTCGCCGCCTTCTTCCTGGTGCCCCCGATCCTCCGGCTGTTGGCCGGCTGAACCCCATTCCGAGGAGAAACAGATGAAGCTGGTGCACCTGGTGGTCGGCACCGTCCTGGCCCGCGCCATCCCCGGGCGGCAGGCGCAGCGCGGGCTGTCCCAGTCGACGGAGGTCGCCCTGCTGACGGGAGCGGTGGTGCTGATCGTCGCCGCCATCGTGACCGCGATCACCGTCTTCGTGAACGCCCGACTGCCGCGTCCCTAGAGGAGGGCCATGAACCAGCGTGGGGTGTCGGAGTCGACGCAGTGGGCGCTGCTCACGCCCCTGGTGCTGCTGCTGACCCTCGGGCTGGTGCAACTGGGGGTGTGGCTGCATGCCCGGACGGTGGCCGGCGAGGCTGCCGCGACAGTCGCTGATCTGCTGGCCGCCGGCAGCCCAGGGGCGCTGGCCGCCGGTGAGCGGATCGCCGTCGCGTCCGGGCTGCGGGACGTGGCGATCACGACCGCGTGGGCGGACGGCCTGGTCGTGGTGACGGTGAGCGGCCGCGTCCCGATCTTCTTCGACGTCGGCCAGGGACAGATCGCCGAGCGTGCCGTCCTTCCCGCCGAGGAGGCGCGATGACGGTGCGGACGCTGACCCCCCGAGGCCGGGACCAGCGCGGCTCACTGTCGCTGGAGTTCGTCCTGCTGGTGCCGGCCCTGGTGCTGCTGTTCGGCGTGATGGTCGGCGGCGCCCGTGCCTGGATCGCCCGCAGCGGAGTCGAGCAGCTGGCCGCGGCTGCGGCGCGCGGCGCATCGCTGGAGCGGACGCCGGCCGAGGCCGAAGCCGCGGCGCAGCGACTCGCTGCAGCGCAGCTGGGCGTGGGCGGCATCCGGTGTTCGTCGGTGTCGGTGACCGTGGACGCCGGCGTCCTCGACTCACCCACCGGGACGCCGGGAGACGTGCGCGCAACGGTGCTGTGCGCCGTCCCGCTGGCGGACGTGCTCGTGCCCGGCTGGCCGGGAAGCATCGACGTGGGCGCCACGGCAGCAGCGGTGGCCGACAGCTATCGGGAGCGGAAATGAAGCGCTGGATCTCCTCAGCACTGGCCAGTGGCACACTGGCCCTGATCATCGTCGGCGCACCCGTCGTCCTGCTCGCTTGGGGACGGCTCCCACGGCTCGACCGCGGCCTGTTCGGCCCGGCAGTGGACGGCTCGCTGCTGCTCGGCGCCCTGACCGCGGCCGGATGGCTCGCCTGGGCGGTGTTCCTGGTGGCCACGGTCGCCGAAGCCGTCGCGCTGCGTGCCGGACGCCGGGTCCGGGTACCCGGGATGCGCGCCGTCCAGCGGCTGGCCGGCGGGCTGCTGCTGCTCGCTGTGGCCGTCCTGCCCGCCGGGGGTGGTGAGCGGCCGGCCAGCCGGATCGTCGCGGCGGGCACCTCGGCCCTCGCACCAGCCGTCCCGGCGGTTGGCGTCCCGGGGGACGCGGGCTCGGGAGACGCCGGCTCCGGAGGCACCCACCCGGGAGACACGAGCCCGGACGTGGCCGCGGCGGCGTCCCCGCGCTACTCGGTACAGCGCGGCGACGACCTGTGGACCGTCGCGGAGCGCCTCCTGGGCGACGGCCGCCAGTGGCGGCGGATCGCGGAGCTCAACCCGTCCCTGGCCGACCCGACCCGGGAGTTGGTCGCCGGCACCCAGCTCGTGCTTCCCGAGCCGGTGGCTGCCGAGTCTGTGGCCGCTGAGACTGTGGCTGCTGAGCCTGTGGCCGGCGAGTCCGTGCGGGGCGGGCCAATCGACGCCGAGTCGGCAGCTCCCGAGTCCGTCGCTCCCGAGTCCGTAGCTCCCGAGTCGGCCTTTGACGACTCCGTGTCTGAGGTCGTCGACGAGCCCGTCCGCGCGCTCGCCGCGCCGGCACGGCCGGCCGCCACGCAGGAGGTGACGGTGCGGGTCCGCAAGGGCGACACGCTCAGTGAGCTCGCCGAACAGCATCTTGGCAAGGCCGGACGCTGGCCGCGGATCGCCGCGGCCAACCCGGTGATCACCGATCCCGACCACATCGAGATCGGCTGGAGGCTGACCATTCCGGGGGCGCGGAGAGCGTTGTCGGCGCAGGAGCCGGCGGGCGAAGCGGGCTCGGCTCCAGGACGCGCCGCCGACGGGACTGCGGGCGATCCGGGGCCAGCCCCCGGGGCATCGAGCCGCCCGGCGATGCCGCCGGAGCCAGCCTCGTCCGCTACGTCGGATGGTTCGCCTGACCGCTCGGGGACCGACCCCGTCGCACCGTCGTCCGTCGGGTCGTCGGGCATCTCTCCAGAGCCGTCCGGCGAGCCAGGAATCGCCGGCGGTCCATCCGGGGGGCGGCGAACCACTCCAGCCGCGTCGCGGTCCGGCGAGCCGGAGGCCGGCCCCACGCCGTCCGTCCGACCAAACGCGGACGCACCGCCGTCCGGCGTGTCTTCCGCCGGCCCCACTCCGTCCGTCCGAGCGGACGCCGACGCCGCACCGTCCGGCGGGCCGGTGGCCGCCTCGACGCCACTGCCGAGCGAGTCAGGAACCGGGGCCTCGCGACCGTCCGGCGCAAACACGCCGACGCCCAGCCCCGAAGTGGGCGGCACCGATTCAGCGACGCCCCAAACGCCGGCACCGGACGACGGCCAGCCGCTCCGCGCTCCCCTCACGGTCGGGACGCTGGCCGCAGCCGCACTGGTCGGCACTCTGGAGGCGCGCCGGGCGCTCCGCGAACGGGCGCGTCCGCTGGGCCGACACCAGCCGCCGGCCTCGGCCGAGGCCGACCGGCTGCGCACCGCCCTGCGGATCGAGCAACGCCCGGCCAGCCTGGACGGACTGGCCGCCACGTTGCGCAGGCTCGGGCGGCACTGCCACACCTCCGGGCTCGACCTGCCGGATCTGGCCGCCGTCCGGGTCGGCGTGGACTCGATCGAGTTCGAGTGGGCCGAGCCCTGCTCCTCACCCCCGCCGGGATTCAGCGGCGACACAACGCGCTGGGTCGCAGCGCCGCCGGTCGCCGACGAGCCGGACCATCCCTGTCCCTACCCGGCTCTGGTCAGCCTCGGCACGGCCGCGGACGGCGGTGTGCTGCTGGTCGATGCCGAGCGGTCCCGCGTCCTCGGCGTCGCCGGCAGCGCCGAGCTGCAGGCGGACGCGCTGAGCGCCATGGGTGTCGAGCTCGCCTGCGCACCCTGGAGCCGCGAAGCGCGTCTGGTCGTCTGCGGGCGGGGCGCCGAGCTGGTCCAGCGGGCCGGGGAGGAGCGCGTCCAGGCCGTGCCGCAGCCGAAGGCGCTCACCCTGCTGCGCACGGTGGTCGCGGAACGCCGGGCGGCGCTGGCGTCCGAACCGCTCCGGAGGCTGCGCGTCGACCCCGACCGCGCGGACGCCGTCGCACCGTACGTCTTCCTGTTCCTGGACGGCGTGGCCGACGAGACGCTCGCCGAGGTCGAGCAACTGCTGGCCGGCGAGCCGGCCGGGGTGGCGATCATCGTCCCAACAGGCAGCGCCGCGCCGGCGCTGTGGCAGGTCAGCGGGGATCCGGCCCGCCCCGACGGCACGCTCGCCGGGCGTCCGGGCAGTCTCGCCGCGCACGCGATCTCGGCGTCCGCACGCGAGAGCCTCGGCGAGCTGCTCGCTGACGCCGAGCCCCTACCCGCGCCCTGGTGGGCGCAGGACAACGTCTATCCGCTGCCGAGCCGAGCCGAGGAAGAAGTGGACATCGTCAGACTCTCCGGGCAGGCCCGGCACCCGCGCCTGTTGTTGATCGGGCCGGCCGACCTGGTCGGTGCCGGCGGGCCGGAGCCCACCCGCTCCCGCCAGCAGCTGGTCGAGCTGTGCGCATGGCTGGTGGAGCATCCGGGAGGAACGGCCACCCAGATGGCGACCGGCATGGCGCTGGCGG
>Ga0209963_1001589_pt1 | contig 12990 bp, 14 predicted proteins | sample ThiBio_1000_biof_2_FD_183957 | JGI IMG/M metagenome (GOLD analysis project Ga0209963, IMG submission 183957) | Wastewater bioreactor microbial communities from Cape Town, South Africa - Thiocy_cont_1000_biof (SPAdes) | ecosystem: Engineered > Bioreactor > Thiocyanate-remediating >...
ATATTGATCTAAGTTCATCATCGTCAATAAATATCAATTCATCAACAAATCATTCGTCGGATCGTATGACATCCGCAGGCAATTCCAATCACGGTGATAATGAATCAGCAATAGGCTTAACAACACCATCGTCGACACAAGCGAGTTCACCGAGTGCAAGTCCAGCATTATCATTAACTGACGATCGAAAACGAAATAAATCCGAATCGGAAGATAATCATTCGCAACGCAATAGAACGAATTCAGGTGCAACAAATTCATCCATAAACAATGTCTCATCGCCAAAAACTCCGTCTCAAACTCATCAATCGCCGAATGTTTCATCGTCGTCAACGAAATCTGTTCTATCATCTGCGCCAAGTCTCTCAACAAGTGCACCACCACATTTTACCTATCCAACAACAACAACTACGACGACGACAACATCAACACTACCTGTTCTACAATATGCAGCAATTGTTTCACAAAATACAACGCCAACGACGAGTAGTAATACATCAGCATCGAAACAAACAAATATTCTTTCGCCACAAACCAAACAAACATCAAGACAATTGCCCAATGGAACAAATACAACCACGAATACGAATGATTCTATTGTCACAACAACATCAACGTCATCAACAACAATTACGAATTCATCGAATACTTCTCATCCACCATCGTTATTATCATCAACGTCAACAACAACATCCTCAACGAATAATAATGATCGACAAGGTATTCTACCGCAACATATTCTAAATAACATTTCTCAGTCAAGTCCAACATCAACATCATCATCATTATACACAAATTCAGGATCAAATTCAAACATTCCTCAATATGATTCGACATCATCAATCGATCCTTCCATTATCTCTCAGCAAACATCTCGCGATACGGATCGTTCAGCAATTCTAAGTAATGGTTCTTCAGATAGTCATCTCGAAAGTACATTTTCACCATCATCATTTCTACCGACTAATTCATCATCAACAAATCTATCCGGAGATCTTCCATCGACGAATGGTGGCAGTGTTCTCAATCAATTAGCGAATAACATACCGATCAATCCTGATCATCATTCGCTTCGGTATATGTTATCGTCGAATATGATTCAACAACAACAGATTCCGACCGGTCGTGTGCCGTTGACACAAGCTGAAATGCGAATGCTAAATCGACTGAATTCAGCCTATGCTAAACTACCATCGTTATTAGAATCTGAACGGCAAAGGTACTTCGAAAAATAAATAATATTCCAAAGGTAATTTTCATTTTTTAGAACCAATGCGAATCGAATTTATGGTCGAGGTTTACTTGGTCCATCTCAAATGGTTCCCTATTATCCTCAAACACCACCATCGGGTAGTGATACACCGGAATTCTACTATCGACTTGCGCCTGATACATTATTTTTTGTATTTTATTATATGGAGGTTCGTTTTCTTGATTTGATAGGAAAAGAAAAAGCGAAGTTAAATATTTCGTTTCAGGGAACACGTGCTCAATATCTAGCAGCGAAGGCTTTAAAACGGCAATCGTGGAGATTTCACACGAAACATATGATGTGGTTTCAAAGACATGAAGAACCGAAAACAATCACGGATGATTACGAACAGGTAGATAAAGACGAATGATCGGTTTTAATTTTCATTGTTGATTATTCTAGGGTACATATATATTCTTCGATTATGAACGTTGGCAAACACGTAAACGAGACAATTTCGTATTCGAATACAAATTTTTAGAAGATCGAGAATTTTAAACAACAAAAAACTTCAACGTTTATTTATTGTACAACATGAGAGAGATAGAGAACAAAACAAAAAAAAACAGAGGCGAAACATCGGTTTATTCCTTTAGATCTGGTCACTAACTCTCTTTCATATACGTTTGTTCTTCATTGTGTTTGTTCATTCTTTTTTCTTTTTTTTTTCAGTGTTGTTTGTTATATTCTCTGTCACCTTATTCGGTTGTTCTTTCTTCTTTTTCTTTTTTTTTCTTCTTCTTCTTCTTTTTTACGTGTATATCTATCGTGTGTGCGTGTGTTTTTTTAACAAGCAACGTCCTTTTTTCGGTCTGTTGAATATGCGATGTTTAAATATCTTATATTATTAAGAGATATGAAGTTTTCTTTTTTCCTTTCCCATGGATGAATACAAAAATGGACGAGAAAGAAAGAAAAAGATCGGATAAAAATAACGCCTATACCATCATCATAGCGAAGGAGAAGGCAATCGAATGGATTAGTATTTGTAGGCAAAAGAAAGAGAGAAAGAGAGAAAAAAACGATGTACGGAGAAGGAAGAAAGAAGAAAAAAAAAAGAAAGAAGCCGACGAGCAAAAATGTACAGAGAAAAAAAGAAGAAGAGGCATTTATACTATCTATCTTGTACGAGTAAGCCATCGAGCAAAGAAATATTCTTGTTGATCATCAATAATCATGGTGGGTGGACTGAATATTGTGTCGATAATAATATAGTTTATTGAAATTTCGATTTCTATTTAGCGTGAATGTATTAGTATTCATGTTGGTCAAGCTGGTAATTAAACGAAATAGACAAAAAACAAGTCGAATGAAATATCTATGTTTTGTTTGTAATTAGGTGTACAAATCGGCAATGCTTGTTGGGAATTGTATTGCCTTGAACATGGTATTGAACCAGATGGAACATTCAGCAAAGATCGAGATAGTAGTCATATAATCAGTAAGCAAGACTTTATGAGAGAATGATTGATTGCGATGAATCATTATTTTGCTATTTTTCATTTAGAATCGATTACAGGTTTGTGGGAATGATGATTTGACTGGATTCGATTGAAAGATTTTCTATTTTGATGTAGATTCGAAAGAAACATCGTTTAGCACGTTTTTTAATGAAACAGGTGAGAGAATATATTTGACATTTATACGGTATTGACTGCGAATTTCAGGTTCTGGACGTTATGTTCCTCGTGCTGTCTTCGTTGACCTTGAGCCATCAGTTATTGGTAAGAGATTTTCGAATATTTGTCTTTTTTGAATTAATAAGATCGTTGATTTCTAGATGAAATTCGTCGAGGTACATATGCAAAATTGTTTCATCCTGAACAATTGATCTCAGGCAAAGAGGATGCCGCTAATAACTACGCTCGAGGACATTATACAGTTGGCAAGGAAATAATTGATAATGTTCTCGAAAAATTACGTAAAATTGCTGATCAATGTACAGGTCTTCAAGGTTTTCTTGTCTTCCATAGTTTTGGTGGTATGTCGAGAACAAATGTCAGACAAATGTTTGTGACATTTTTTTTTCGCTGTGTTATTTAGGTGGTACAGGCTCAGGTTTTACTTCATTGTTAATGGAACGTTTAAGTTTGGACTATGGAAAAAAATCGAAACTTGAATTTGCTGTTTATCCAGCTCCGCAAGTTTCGACGGCCGTTGTCGAACCGTACAATTCAATTTTAACAACACATTGCACTTTAGAACATAGCGATTGTGCATTTATGGTTGATAACGGTTTGCGAGAATTTTATTTTCTGTTTTTGTTAATAATAAATTTTGTTTGTTTTTTTTCTGTAGAGGCTATTTATGATATTTGCCGTCGATATTTAAATATCGAACGACCATCCTATCAAAATCTCAATCGTTTAATTGCTCAAATCGTTTCATCAATCACAGCATCACTCCGTTTTGATGGTGCTTTAAATGTTGATTTAAATGAATTTCAAACTAATCTTGTACCTTATCCTCGTATACATTTTCCTCTCGTTACCTACGCACCGATCTGCAGCGGTTAGTTCAAAACTAAACTTTCGTTCATTTAGACTTTTTTTTCTCTCTCTCTCTCTCTTTAGCTGAAAAAGCTGGCCACGAAGCATTTAGCGTTCAAGATATTACCAATGCTTGTTTCGAACCAGTCAATCAAATGGTTAAATGCGATCCACGTAATGGTAAATATATGGCTTGCTGTTTACTCTATCGTGGTGATGTCGTACCAAAAGATGTGAATACAGCTATTTCAAGCATAAAAACGAAACGTTCAATTCAATTTGTCGATTGGTGTCCAACAGGTTTCAAAGTTGGTATCAATTCTCAACCACCGGTTGCTATACCTGGCGGTGATTTAGCTAAAGTACCACGTGCTGTTTGTATGCTTTCGAATACGACAGCGATTGTCGAAGCTTGGGCACGTTTGAATCATAAATTTGATTTGATGTATTCGAAACGAGCTTTCGTTCATTGGTATGTTGGTGAAGGCATGGAAGAAGGTGAATTTAGCGAAGCACGTGAAGATTTAGCTGCATTAGAAAAAGATTACGATGAAGTTGCTCTTGATTCAGCTCCTGACGATGCTGCTAATGAAGGCGAAGAATATTAAGATTATCCAATAACCATATACTCTCTCTTTCTTTTAAACTAATTATATTTACTCATTATTCACAATTTCTTTTTCTTGTTTGTTTGTTTTTTGTTTGCTTATTAATAAATATTCGAAAAAAACCACAATGAAAACTTTTGCTTTGTTTATTTTTTTTCTGTCGGTGGCAATGATAAGCACACAACAAAACATACACACAAATATATAAAGAAAGAAAAAGAAATGAAATGAAACATAGCTCAACGAGAAGCGTCATGAAAACACACACACACACACACACAAAACCGTTTTTGTTTTTCTGTTTTCTTTTTGAAACCATATGAATAAATTAAGGAGGAAGTTTAATGAACGAAAACAAAATAAAATGAATAAACTATACGCAAAAGATACAGCAGATAATAAAAGCTGAGAGAGAGAGAGAGAAAGACATACGCACACACTCACAATCGTTTAATAAATAAATATATAGACGGTAGCATAAAAAAAAACAACAATAACAGCAACAACGAAAAAAAAAACACAGCATAACTCACAGAAAAAAAAATAAGAAAGAAAAAGTCGACAGATAATTCGAAAGCATCAACAAACACACAGGAAATTCCATCTTCTTTTAATCTTTTATCTTTTTTCTTTTTTTTTTGTTTTGTTACTAAACACATCGAAGGAAACAAAACAAACAAACAAGTCTCTTTGAGAAACACACACACACGCACACGCACACAACACAAAGTTAAATAAGTTCGATTTTTGTTTGTCTGTTTTAAAGAAAGAAGAAAAAGAAAGAAGTAATCGACAGTTAAAAACATATATAGTCACATTTTAACAGATCCTTGTCTTTGTTTGTTTCAAAACGAGATAGAACACAATAGATTTTCTTTTCTTACTGTTCGCTGTCTCTCAATCAATGATTTACGAATTACGACGAGGCTTTTTTAACTCGACTTTTAAACGTTTAGGACCAACACTAAATCCATCCATGCTTGAAATAGCTGAAGAAGAAAGACAAACAAGAAATTATCAATGATAATCGATTCGATCTGATGATAGTCTACCTTGTTGAGCTGACGAAGGATTATCAAATGAAACAAAACCGAAACATTTTGATTGATTTGTTTTCTTATCGACAAATACCTGCAATTGAAAATGTAAAGAAAAACAACAAAACAAAAGTTGAATTTTTGTCGTACTTTAGCGGATAGAACTGTTCCGAATTGTGAAAACAGATTCATTAATGTTTGATCGGTTGTTTCTTGTGGTAGATGACAAATGAATAAATTCGAATTCTCCGGGCCAATTTGTTGTTTTCCACTTTTTGTTGTTCGATAGGCTTGATTAGGTGAAAAACGCATTTGAGATAAATATGTTTGTGGATTCGAAAATGACAAATAACCATCGGTACGATCATAACGTTCATTAAATAGATTTGTTTGATATTGTGTTGGCGAATTTAAATATAATTGATTGTTGTTGGTAAATGGTGATGATGATTGATAGCAAAATGGCGAAGGCATTGATTGTTGTTGTTGATCAGTGATTTGAGGTGAGTAAGTTGTTGTTGATGATGGTGGTTGTAATTGTAAATCATTGAAACGATTAACCATTTGATCAATAGTTAATTTATGATTATCTAATGATGAACGAGAGTCTAAGAAATTATTATTATTTGTATTATTATTTAAACTACGTCGATCAAGATCTGTTGAAAAGAAATTTGTTATTGAAGGTAGTGTCGGTGGTGGTGGTGATGGTTCATAAAATGATTCATTGAAACCAGATATTAATGGTAATTGTTGTGAATAATAGGGCGATGATGATGAATCAGTTGGAAATTGAAAACGTCCGCTTTGACTAATTTGATGATTTATACCATTTAATAGATTAGCTGGTGACGATGCTGGTAATGGACTGAAATCATGATTAAGATGAGGATTTAATTGTCTTGGATATGGTAATTCATCTCCGCCGATATCATTACCAAATGATTCCGATGGCCACGGACGATGTGATGGAGAAAATAACGAATCATTCCAATTTGATTCGAAACTTGTCTGATTTAATGTTGACCAAACAGGCGTTCGAGTAGGAAAAATATCTATTGTATCAAGATTTGCGTTTGTTGTTGTGTTGTTTGCCGATGAATTGGAATTGTTTGTACCTGTTGACACTGTCATAGCGGACATGTTGTTCCGACTTTGATTTTGAATGAGTTCTGCCCAATATACACTTTTACTCACTCAAAATCTAGAATAATTAATCCAATAACAAAAAAGATTCAATGAAATTTTTCCTAATTAAATTAGAAATTTAAGAAGTAGAAGAAGACAAAAAAGAAAGTAAAAAACATCTATTAATTCCTTCGGTTTGTAATTAGTTAATTCGACCAAAATACTTACACGAATCTGTGCTTTCGAACTTTGTTTAGTTGATTTTTAAACGGACGTCAAAGCGGAAGATAGAACAACATCGAATCTTCAGTATTTATACTCTCAGCTGTTCCCCTGGATTCCACGTGTAACACAATGCCCCATCGCCCGCATATCTCTCTCTTTTTATTCGCTAGCGTAGACAACAAGAGGATAACACACCGGTTCATTTATTTTTTTTATATTCACTGATCTATCTTCTCGATATTCACATTCAAAGACGACTAGACTGGACGAAATTCAAATAGAAATGGAAATATTTCTATACATACAAAGACAAAACGAGACCTTGGTTTGTTCGATGTATTCGATTTCTTCATCGTTTTCATTCTCCCTCCATCTCTCTCTCTCTCTCGCTTTCGCGCTCTCTCGCTCTCGTTTTCGTTTTCAGTTGTTATATACACCCTCGTTTCGCTTTTATAAATGTAAATATACCTACGATGTAATACATATAAGAATAACAGAAAAAAATCGAACATGCACATGCATACAACACTTGGAAACCGTGGTTGAGCGCGATAGTGTGTGTATGTGTGCACATCGAAACAAACAAACACACACGCACACACACACACACACAGATATGTTTATTTCTCTCAAAACAAAATGTCGAATTTATTTTTTACACAACAAAGAAAAATCAAGTTTTTTTTCGATATCATTTGTTAAACGAAATATTTCTGCGAAATGATTTTTTTTCTGCACAAACTTGAACATATCTATACATTTGTTTGTCGCTTATGTAATGGAAAAAATCTCGATTGGTTGATCCACTATTTACCAATGACTAAACGAGAACGCGAGAGAGAGAGAGAGCGAGCGAGAAGCAAATGGAGGAGGATGAATACGTAGATACCATTGGTTTTATGACAAACAGATAAATGTAAATGATCATGGCTACGTTACAATCACTCGTTGATTCACAATGTGGAGCGACAAATCCATTAGTTAATTTAACTCGAATTTATAATCAAAATCATCAAGTATTTTATTTAGGATTTTTAAAGATTTGTTTGTAGTTTCGGATTTATGTAAATGTAGGAAACAATTCAACGAAATGCTGAATCTATTCCAGTACCAAATACATTTCATCTCGAGAAATTACTATCACGTTTTCAAACATCATCAGATCAAGCTTCTGAATGGACAAGAGAATTTCTTCAATCAAATTCTTCGAACTTTCAAATAGAACCTAGTCCATCGTTTATGTAAGCAAATCTTTTGATTTTCTGCTCTCGGCTCATCGATCGCTTTCTTGCTCAGTAGAAATAAAACTCCCGTGTTTCAGTTCTGTACCTAGTCCGTCCTATTTCATTGAACCAATTCCGAATTTTCTTGATCAAGAATCGTATTTCATTTCGACAGAGTTTCAGAATGAATTAGTTCAGTCTACACAAAATATTCTTTCATTTCTGCATGAAAAAGAACTCGAAAATACTAAAACACAAGAAGTATAAATAAAATGACTAATCGAACAAACAAATTTATCATCAATTTATTTTGTTTAGAAACAATTGATTGAGAAAGAAAATTATTTTCAACAAGGTCTCAAATATCTTGAAATTCATGATCTAGCAAATGCTATCAAATATTTTGAATTGACTGTTCAACATCAGCCGAAACATATCGACGTACTGATTAAATATCAAACGAAAAAAAAAATAACTGGATTAATTCGAAATTCTATTCTAGGCATGGCTTTGTCTTGGAATAAGTCAAACTGAATATGAACAAAATTCTTCAGCCATTTATGCATTGCAAAAGTATATTATCGAAAATCTTAGCTTTGTAATTTATTGAACTCATTCGTAGATGTCTAGAACTTGATTCAAAAAATCTATTAGCTTATCTAGCATTAGCTTCATGTTATGCCAATGAAATGTCTGTTAAAGATGCATATCATTCGTTATATAAATGGTTAGAAAATCATTCGAAATATGCAAATATCTTATCTGATAATCGGAAATATTCTTCGGTCTATGATGAGTGAGTCATCTGATTATTCGAATGATTCATAGTAGCAAAGATTTTCTCAGATTAACTTTTCAACAAATGGAAAATCTATTTCTTCAAGCTGTTTTAATATCAAATAATTCGAAAGAAATCGATAGTGATCTTCAAGTAGATTGAATATTATCGAGCGAATTTTTCCTTTGAAACTATGTCTTAGATTTGTCTCGGCATTTTATATTTTCTAAATAATGATTATTCGAAATCGTCCGAATGTTTCTACACTGCTGTTCTTTCCAAACCACATGTAATCTATTGATACATATATTTAATATGAATCGTTTTCTTTTTTTCGTCTTCAATAGGATGCATTAATTTGGAATAAATTAGGTGTATCAATTGCAAACAATGGTGAAAATGAAAAAGCGATTCATGCTTATTATCAAGCATTGAATTTATCACCGGGATATGTTCGTGCTCGATATAATCTCGGTTTGAGTTCATTGAATTTGAATTCTTATGAACAGGCAATTGAACATTTTCTCATTGCTTTGAAATTGCAAACAAATTGTCGAACATCAGAAAATATCTGGCGAATGCTTGCATTAGCAATTGATCGTTTCAAACGATCGGATTTAATTCCATTTCTGGTGACGAAAGATTTACAGCGATTGCTTGACATATTTCATATATCTGACGACATATGCTGATGCAATGACGTCATACAATCGAACTAATATAAATTGCGTACGCGAGCGAATTGAATTATTTGAATTTTGATTGTAGATTGTTCGTTGAAGATAAACGAAAAATAATGGCTGTAGCATCATTAACAGCTCAAGAAAAATTTGCTCTAATAAGACGCAATCTTCAAGAAGTCATTGGCGAAGAACGATTGCAAGAACTTTTAAAAGAACGAGATCTTAAAGTTTACTGGGGAACGGCAACAACCGGCAAGCCACATATTGGTTATTTTGTGCCAATGGCTAAAATCGCCGATTTTCTACGAGCTGGTTGCGAAGTAACAATACTTTTCGCTGATCTTCATGCTTTCTTGGATAATATGAAAGCACCATGGGAATTACTCGCACATCGTACTGTTTACTACGAATATATAATCAAATCGATGTTGAAATCAATTGGTGTTCCACTTGAAAAACTTAAATTTGTTCGTGGAACGGATTATCAATTATCGAGAGAATATACACTCGATGTTTACCGTTTGTCATCAGTGGTTACTGAACGTGATGCGAAAAAAGCCGGTGCCGAAGTTGTTAAACAAGTTGAATCACCTCTACTCAGTGGTTTACTCTATCCTGGACTTCAAGTAAAACGAACGAATTGATTAGTATGTAAATTTATAAGATTTTGCTTTTCTTTAGGCACTTGATGAAGAATATCTCAAAGTCGATGCACAATTCGGTGGAGTTGATCAACGTAAAATTTTTACTTTTGCTGAAGAAGTAAAACAAAAACTGAACATATGATCTGAGGGTTGAACATCTTTTTATTTAGAATTTACCTAGTCTCGGTTATGCTAAACGTATTCATTTAATGAATCCAATGGGTATGAAGAAGACAAAGTTTAATTAAAATAATGACTTCGTTTTTCTTTTGTAGTACCTGGTTTGACAGGAGATAAAATGAGTTCGAGTGAAGAAGGCAGTAAAATCGATTTACTTGACACTGAAGATCAAGTCAAAAAGAAAATTCGAGGAGCCTTTTGTGAAGAAGGAAACATCGACAGAAATGGTGTACTTGCTTTCTGTAAAAGTGTTATTTTTCCGTTACTTGCTCAAGATGAAAGTTAGTTGTAATTTAAGAAAAAAAATAATAATTCTTCGAAATATTTCTATTCAAGAATTCGTACTTCAACGACCGGAGAAATACGGTGGTGATATTGTTTTTGACAAATACGAGGATTTAGAAAAGGCCTTCGCGGACAAAGTAAATCATTCGTTTCATTTACGTATTTCAAAATGAAACTCTTCTCTATTCAAGTCTGTCTTTCCTGGTGATCTTAAAAATGGCGTTGTATTTTATCTAAACCGTTTATTAGAACCAATTCGACAAGAATTTAAATCCGAAGAAATGATTAAAATAACTCTAAATGCTTATCCGCCACCAGCACCTGTCGTGCAAAAGAAAAGTAATCAAATCGACTTCAAAGACACTCAAAATCTAAACGATTTCAATTCAGAGAAAGAAAAATCCAGTGGACCAAAAGGTGGCCAACGTCCGCCTGTAGCAGCAGCAGCAGCAGCAACAACAACAGCGTCGGATTTAGCTAATCAAATCGACGAAAATCTTGTACTTGAAAATGGTTCAAGTACTGAAACGACAACAAATCAAAAGACCAATGCTTAAGCTAACAAAAAATGCATGGAAAAGAAAATTACCACTCAAGTTTTATTTTTCAGTTCTTCGATTGTTTTTCTTTTCTGTTCATTATTTATCAAACAAACATACTGTTATGTCAAACGAAGAAAAAAAAAGAAGATTCAATTGATCCTTTAATCTTCTTGATGAGAACAAGAAAAGAAAGAGAGAGAGAGTATTTATCTTTTTTTCGATCGAGAGTTTTAAGGTCAATGATAAACAAAGACAAATCGATTTCTTACAATAATATTTCGTTTGTTCTTTCGGAAGAAACTCATGTTATTCTATCTTCATGAATAACCTTGTAAGAACGAACAAAAAAGAAAAGAACGAAACGACGAACTAGTTTCATATACACGCATCATTTGCAAACACAAAAAAAAAGAATGAGAGATGAAAGATTGTTATCTAGTCAACGAATACCAAAGTAAGAAAATCGATTGAATCGTATAAAAATAATTTGATTTTTCTTAAATATTCTTGTGCAGTGGAGTCGATCGACAAGCTAAACGAGAAATCGATCAACTCGAACCGTATCTCGGTAAACGAACAGGTTTTAGTTGGTTGCCAAGAACCGATACAAATTATTATTCATCTACACAAGCACATGAAACATTAAAATATCTTCAAGATCGTCGTGATCTTCACAATATTCCCGATTATTTTCTCTGGTCAATTGGCAATTTTTTTCTATTTTTTATATTTGGTATTATCTGTTTAATTCTATCCGTACGTGTTCGTGAATATAAACGAAATGAAAATTTTGCTACGGCTGTGAAACTTTCTCAACGAACATTCGTTATGAATATAGTCACGACGATATTTGGCGTAGCTTTTCTCGTTACAATGTTAGCCTTGTTAATCAATAAATCATCTACAAATTTTTAATCAAAAAAAGTACAGACTCGATTCATGTGTATATCTGTCAGATTGATTTAGTTTGTAAATAAAATCAAATAAAAAAAAAGCCAAAATATGATCGATTGATGAATGTGTTACGGTTGATTTGACTGAATCAGAGAGAGAGAGATTGAAAATAATCATTTGTAAGCAATGACGAGAAGATTCAATATCATCGATAGATTAATTCCAATTGGAATCGATGTCAATCGAGAGATGAATATGCGTGAACATTCGACAGATAATTACGATCTGTCAGGTATTGTTCTTCGGCGAGGAAAAGTTTTTTCATCTGTGATTACACTAAATCAAATATTCGACAACGATAAATATCAATTTGCGATTATTTTCAAATCGATCACATGGAGAAATTCGCCGGATATTCGAATTCCATTTGATACTTCGTCGAACGGATGGTCTGTAGATACGATTGTGTACGAAAAAGAGATCTACATGCAGATTCAATCATCAGCTGATGCTTTAATAGGAAAATATGCTGTAAGTAAACATATTCGAGAATAAATCCTAACGAATTCTTTTACGATTAGATTCTCTTGGAAATCAAGGCCAAAGATGAAGATCAATATTCATTATTTCAATTCGATATTGATATTTATTTTCTATGTAATCCTTGGTTAAATGAAGACGCTTGTGGACGCTTATCCTCGGATGAAATCAATGAATATGTCATGAATAACTATGGAAAGATCTTTTTGAATTCATTACATGTTCCTAAGACGATTCATTGGCATTTTGGACAATTCCAAAATATAGTTTTACAAACTGCACTTTCAATTCTCAATCGAGAACAAGTTTCATCCAATGAACAAATCAATTTATCGTTTATTCTTCGTATTCTTGCCGAGAATGTCTATGGCAGATCTTCATCGATAACTGATTACACTTCACTTATTTCACAAGAGTACGGAGATGCAAGTACACCCTCAATCTTAAACAGATTTAGTCTGCCGAATAATCCAAGTACCAAT
>Ga0209963_1001590_pt1 | contig 12982 bp, 10 predicted proteins | sample ThiBio_1000_biof_2_FD_183957 | JGI IMG/M metagenome (GOLD analysis project Ga0209963, IMG submission 183957) | Wastewater bioreactor microbial communities from Cape Town, South Africa - Thiocy_cont_1000_biof (SPAdes) | ecosystem: Engineered > Bioreactor > Thiocyanate-remediating >...
CCTGTGCGTCTTGCGGCGCGGTGGCGTGCTGTTCCGGTGCAGTCTGTTGCTGCGGCTGCGGCGCGACCTGTTGGTGCGGTTGCGGCGCGGCTTGCTCTTGCGGTGCGGGCTGCTGCGGCGTTTCCACCGACGGTTTCAGGTCGGGCAGTTTCACGTCCGGCTCCGGCGGCGTGGGAGACTGCTCCGGCGGCTTGATCTCGTCCGGCGTGACCAGATCGACGGCGATGGCCTTCGCGCTTTCGGTCTGGAACGGGCGTACGCCGGCATAGAGCAGGATCGCGATCACCAACGCGACATGGCCGACCACCGATGCGGCGGCGGCCAGTCTGGGAAGCAGCCCGGATTCAGACATGGCGATCAAAAGGCATGACGATCAACAAGGCTGCGCGGGTTATCCAACTGACGGCGAAAGCTCGGCGCGGAGCATGAGGCGCGTGCCGCGTCCGCGTCAAGCCGAGGACGCGGCATCACCATCACGATGCGATGACAATGCGCGCGGGGTTCAGTGATCTGTCTGCGCGGTTTGCAGGAAATGCAACAGCAGCCGATTGACCTCGTCGGGACGCTCCTGCTGCACCCAATGGCCGGCGCCATCGATCAGATGACAGCCGCGCATGTCGGCGCAGGCCGTGGTCTGCATCGCTTCGATGGCGCCGGGGCGCTGATAGATGCCCCAGTCCTGTCGGCCGGCGATGAAGCAGGACGGCACCTCGATGCGGCGGCCGGAGAAAACTTCGAGGTCCGGCGTGTTCACGCCCTCGGTGCCGCAGCGATACCATTGCAGGCCGCCCTGGAATCCGGTGCGGGCATATTCGCTGCTGTAGACGCGCAGTTGGTCATCCGGCAGCCAGCGGTTGGTGGTGATCCCCGTTGTGCTCGGCATCTCCTCGGCAACGGTCTGCGCCATGGTCTTGTCGCGATCCATCACGTAGTAGGTCGGCAGCTTGGCCAGTTCGGTTGCGGTCCAGCCTTGCAGCGGATGCGGCGTGTTGGCTGCCCAGTCGGCGCTCTTGTGGTGGTAGTAGGCGCGCAGGAAATCATGCAACCCTTGCGGCGCGCCGTGCATGTCGGCGTTAGCTTCGCGTGTCGAATAGTACCATTGATAGTGCTTGCGCGGGCGCGGCAGCGTGGCGAGATCGCGATGCACCGGGTCGTTCGTCAAATGTTCCGGGTGATTCACCGTATCGAATGGAATCGCCGGCGGGCCGGCGAACGGCGCGCTCATGATGACGACCGAGCGAAACACGTCCGGCCGTGACAATGCGCACCACGGCGCGACGATGGCGCCGAAGTCGTGACCCACCACGGCCTCGACGCTGTGATGTCCGAAAGCAAACACCACGCCGAGCGCGTCGCGCACCAGATTCATCAGCCGGAACGGATGCAGGTCGCCGTCGTAATCGGCGCTCCAGCCGGTGGTGCGGCCATAGCCGCGTTGGTCCGGCGCGATGACATGATAGCCGGCGGCCGCCAGCGCCGGCATCACTTTGCGCCAGCTAAAGGCCAGTTCCGGAAAACCGTGCAACAGCAACACGCAGGGCCGGTCCGGGGTCTCATATCCGGCTTCCAGCACATGCATGGTGAGGCCGTTGATATTCTCGATGATGCGCGAGCGAATGCCCGCGGGCAGCGGAAGGTCGGGCAGAAACGTGTTTGACGGCATGTCAGATCCAATCGAACGGCGCGGCATCTCTACGCAGGAACGCTCAGTGCCGTCCTCCGTTGATTCCCCACAAGCATGGAGGAGTCTAATGGGTATCGAAGCGAAGGAACAAGGCAATCTGATCGGCAGCGACAAGGTCGAGGGAACCAATGTCTACGGCGCCAACGGCGAGAAGATCGGTTCCATCGAGCGCGTGATGATCGACAAACCCAGCGGCAGGGTGTCCTACGCGGTATTGGGCTTCGGCGGTTTCATGGGACTCGGCAACGATCACTATCCGCTGCCGTGGCAGTCGCTGAAATACAACAAGGAGCTTGGCGGCTATCAGACCATGATCACCGAAGATCAGATTCAAGGTGCGCCGAAATACGCAAGTGACAAGGACTGGAACTGGGGCGACCCCGGCCGGGCGCGTGCGGTGAACGATTATTACGGCGTGCCGCTGGCGTGAGGCGTGTTGCTTTGAGTGGCGTTGCGTAAAAGGAAAGCCCGCCGGGAAGGCGGGCTTTTCTTTGACAGGATTCTCAATCCGTCATGGTCGGGACAAGGCCGGGCATGACGATAACTTTCGTATTCTGCCAGAAGAAAGAGAAGCTCACCCCTTCTTCGGCCAATACTTCTCGCGCAGGTGGCGCTTCACCAGTTTGCCGGTGGGGGTGCGCGGCAATTCGGCGGCGAAGTCGATGCTCTTTGGGCACTTGATCGCGGACAGTCGTTCGCGGCAATAGGCGATCAGCTCGCCCTCGAGCGCCTTGCCGGCCTGCGCCATGTCGTGCGGCTGCACCACGGCTTTCACTTCCTCGCCCATTTCCTCGTTCGGCACGCCGAACACCGCGACGTCCGCCACAGCGGGATGGGTGATCAGCACGTCCTCGGTTTCCTGCGGGTAGATGTTCACGCCGCCGGAAATGATCATGTAGGACTTGCGGTCGGTGAGATAGAGGAAGCCTTCGTCGTCGACGTAACCGACGTCGCCCAGCGTCGACCATCCCTTGTCGTTGAAGGCGCGCTGGGTCTTTTCCGGATCGTTGTGATAGGTGAACACCGGCGCGTCGGCGAAGTATACTTGGCCGATCTGCCCGACCGGCACTTCGTTGCCGTCTTCGTCGAGGATTTTCAGCGAGCCGACCACTGCCTTGCCGACGGTGCCGCGATGGCTCAGCCACTGCTTCGAATCCGACACGGTGACGCCGTTGCCCTCGGAGCCGGCGTAATACTCGATCAGGATCGGGCCCCACCACTCGATCATCCTGGCCTTGACCTCGACCGGGCAGGGGGCCGCGGCATGGATCGCGCCCTTCAGTGTCGAGACGTCGTATTTGCTGCGTACCTCGTCGGGCAGCTTCAGCATCCGCACGAACATGGTCGGCACCAGTTGCGACTGCGTGATCTTGTACGTCTCGACCAGCTTGAGGAATTCTTCGGCGTCGAAATGCTCCATGATGATCGAAGTACCGCCGAGCGTGATCGCCATCATGTTGAAGCGCAGCGGCGCCGCGTGATAGAGCGGCGCCGGCGACAGATAGACGCTGTCCTGTCCCATGCCGCACATGTTGGCGCAGAGGAATTTCAGGAACGGGTTCGGCACGTCGATCGGGTTGTTTTCGTGCGCCCGCTTGATGCCCTTCGGCCGTCCGGTGGTGCCGGACGAATAAAGCATGTCGTAGCCCGCGACTTCATCGGCGATCGGCGTTTTCGGCTGAGATTCTTCGGCCTCCTTGACCCACGACCGGAAGCCCGGCAACGGCTCGTCGAGCATGTAGAACACGGGGGCGTCCGGTGCGTCGCTGACGAGGCCGGCGATCTGCGCCGCGCATTGCGGCGAGGTGATCACGACTTTCGCGCCGCAGTCCTTGACGATGTAGTCGATCTCGTCCTGCTTCAGGTAGCGGCTGATCGCGGTGTAATAGAGTCCGGCGCGTTGCGCGGCCCAGCAGATCTCCATGAACGCCAGCCGGTTTTCCAGAAGGAAGGCGATGTGATCGCCGGCCTTGAGGCCCAGCGAGCGGAACAGGTGCGCGCCCTGATTGGAGAGTTCATCGAGTTCGCGATAGGTGATGGCCTTGCCGGTGCCGGCCATCTGATAGGCGATCTTGTCGGGCTGGGTCTTGGCGTAGTGCGACGGGTGGGTCATCGAACTCCCTGGGCGTTTCCTGATTGTATTGTTGGCGGATTGGGGCGGCCGTCTGCACCCTCTCCCCTCGCGGGAGAGGGTGGCGAAATCGAGCGTAGCGAGATTGAGCCGGGTGAGGGGCCGTGGCTTGGTGAAGGCGACCCCTCACCCGCCTTCGCTTCGCTCAGGCACCCCCTCCCTCAAGGGGAGAGGGAAGTAAGGAAGCTACAGCCGCTCGACGATCGTCACGTTGGCCATGCCGCCGCCTTCGCACATGGTCTGCAAGCCGTAGCGCTTGTTGTTTTGCTTCAGCGCGTAGAGCAGCGTGGTCATCAGCTTAGTGCCGGAGCCGCCGAGCGGATGGCCGAGCGCGATGGCGCCGCCGTTGACGTTGAGCCGCGCCGGGTCCGCGCCGGTGGTCTTCAGCCATGCCGCCGGCACCGACGCGAAGGCTTCGTTGACTTCGAACAAGTCGATGTCATCGATCTTCATGCCGGACTTCTGGAGCGCGCGCTCCGTCGCCGGCAACGGCGCTTCCAGCATAATGACCGGATCACCGCCGATCATGGTCATGTGATGGATGCGCGCCATCGGCTTGACGCCGAGCGTCTTCAATCCCTTCTCGTTGACGATCATGACGCCGGATGCGCCGTCGCAGATCTGGCTGGCGCTGGCGGCGGTGAGCTGGCCGCCTTCCTGAATCAGCTTGACGCCCTTGATGCCCTCGAGCGTGGCGTCGAAGCGGATGCCCTCGTCGATGTGATGCGTATCGGTGGTGCCGTCGGCGCGGGTGATCTGCAACGGCACGATCTCGTCCTTGAACTTGCCGGCCTGCGTCGCTGCGATCGCCTTCTGGTGACTGTTGTAGGAAAACGCGTCGAGTTCATCTTTCGACAGGCCGTACTTCTTTGCCATCATCTCGGCGCCGGTGAACTGGCTGAACTGGATGTTCGGATAGCGCGTTTCCATGTTCGGGCTCTTGTAGGTGCCGAGCCCGGCCTTGGCGGCGAGAATGCTCGGCGTGCCCATCGGCACCCGCGTCATGCTCTCGACACCGGCGGCGATCACGATATCCATGCTGCCGGCCATCACCGCCTGCGCCGCGAAGTGCAGCGCCTGCTGCGAGGAGCCACACTGGCGATCGATCGAGGTCGCGGGCACGCTCTCCGGCAGCTTCGAGGCCAGCACCGCGTTGCGGCCGATGTTGACGGCCTGTTCGCCACCCTGGCCGACGCAGCCCATGATGACGTCCTCGATCTGCGCCGGATCGACGTCGGTGCGGTCCACCAGCGAGTTCAGCACTTGCGCGGCGAGATCGGCGGGATGCCAGCCAGCGAGGCGGCCTCCCTTGCGGCCTCCGGCGGTCCGTGCGGCGGCAACGATATAGGCTTCGGCCATGGCAATCTCCTGAGCAGCAGTTAAAGGATGTGGCGGGATTTAACGGGCGGTGCAGGATTTAGTCAATCAATCAATTAACTCTTGAGCGGAGCCGTCGCATAGGCTTATCTGGAAGAATGACGCTGCATCCAAATACCGCTTCCCACCCTCGCTCGCCGGCCCGGAATGCCACCGCGGAGAAACTGCTGGTCGCGGCGAGCGAGTTGATGATCACGCGCCAATCGACCGACGTGTCGCTCAGCGACATCGCGCAGCAGTCGGGGGTGAATGCGGCGCTGGTGAAGTATCACTTCGGCAACAAGGATGGCCTGCTGCTGGCGCTGCTCGAACGCGATGCCGCCACCGAGACGGCTAATCTCGAATATCTGCTGGCGCAGCCGATCGCGCCGACGTTGAAACTCAAGCTGCACATCGCCGGCATCATGAAGGCGTATTACCGCTTCCCGTACATGAATCGGCTGATCCACCTGCTGCTGCATGAGAGCAGCGCGGAGGCGGCCGACGAGGTCGCCAAGTTCTTTGTCGCGCCGCTTTTGGATTTCCATCGCCGCCTGCTGGCGGAGGGCGTCGAGGCGGGCGAGTTCCGCGACGTCGATCCGGTGCTGTTCTACACCAGCCTGATCGGCGCCTGCGATCATCTGTTCTTCGGCCGCCAGGCGTTGTCGCGTGCGGTCGGCGTCGGACCGGTGACCGACGAAGTTTGCCGCGATTACGTCGCGCATATCGAGACGATGCTGCTCGGCGGCATCCTCAATCCGGCGCAACAAACGGCATGAGGCGAACGCCGCCTGCCGCGGACTTCATCGAACGTTGATCAGGTTTCCCAACAGAGAGGATCTCAGATGCAGTTGAAAGACGTTGCTGTTCTCATCACCGGTGGTGGCTCGGGCCTCGGCGCTGCCACCGCGCGCGCCATGGCGGCCAAGGGTGCCAAGGTCTCGGTGATCGATCAGAACAAGGACAACGCTGAGAAGGTCGCGGCCGAAGTGAAGGGCGTCGCGATCAATGCCGACGTCACCAGCGAGGAGCAGATCCAGGCCGGCATCGAGAAGGCGGAAGCCGCCCACGGCGTCGCGCGCGTGCTGGTGAACTGCGCCGGCATCGGCGGTTCGATGCGCATCGTCAGCAAGGACGGCTCGATCTATCCGCTCGAGCGCTTCGCGCGCATCATCAATGTCAACCTGATCGGCACCTTCAACGTGCTGCGGCTGTTCGCCGGCCGGCTGGTGCCGACGCCGCCGGACGGCGAGGAACGCGGCGTCATCATCAACACCGCGTCGGTCGCGGCCTATGAAGGGCAGATCGGTCAGATCGCTTATTCGGCCTCGAAGGGTGGCGTTGTCGGCCTGACCCTGCCGGCGGCGCGCGATCTCGCGCAGCACAAGATCCGCGTCAACACCATCGCGCCGGGCCTGTTCCTGACGCCGCTGCTGATGGGCCTCAGCGAGGAAGCCCGCAAGAGCCTCGGCGCGCAGGTGCCGCATCCAGCGCGGCTCGGCGCCGCCGACGAATACGGCGCGCTGGCGGTGCATATCGTCGAGAACGCGATGCTCAACGGCGAAACCATCCGTCTCGACGGCGCCATCCGCATGGCGCCGCGGTAGTCGTGGAAGGGACTTGCGTGCGATGGCGTCATCCTGAGGTGCGAGCGAAGCGAGCCTCGAAGGATGGCGCCGTCGCCCTTCGAGGGCCATGCTTGCGCATGGCCGCCTCAGGGTGACGGCTTCTTCATTGGCCGGAATGTGATGGGAGTTCGCATGGCGCAGCCGCTGTTGATCGAACATGACGACGGCCTCGACCGCGTCACGCTGAATCGTCCCGATAGCCTCAACGCGCTCGATCCGACCTTGATCGATGCGCTCAACGATTATTTCGGCAAGCTGCAACGCGACCGCGATACCCGTGTGGTGTTGCTCAAGGGGGCGGGCAAGGCGTTCTGCGCCGGGCTCGACCTGAAAGAAGCGATGGCGCGCCGCGCCGGGCAGCAGGAACCGCCGGGCGTCACCGAGTCGTTGGATTCGCAACGGCGCATCGCCGACATCGTGATGCTGATGCGGCGTTGTCCGCAGCCGATCATCTCGCTCATTCAAGGTTCGGCGGCAGGCGGCGGTTTCGCGCTGGCGCTGGCCTCCGACATCCGCATCGCCGCGAAAGGCGCGCGGATGAACTGCGCTTTCATCAAGCTCGGCCTCGGCGGCTGCGACATCGGCACCAGTTATTTCCTGCCGCGCCTCGTCGGCGTCTCGGTGGCGTCGGAACTGATCCTCACCGGCCGCTTCATCCATGCGGAGCGCGCGCTCGCGGTCGGGCTTGTGTCCGAAGTCGTTGAGGAAGCGCAACTGGAGGCGGCAGCGGAGCCCTACATCGACGCAATGCTGACCGCTTCGCCGGTGGGATTGCGGCTGTCGAAGGAGTGCCTCAACATGAGCGTCGATGCCGGCTCGCTGGAATCCGCGATCGCCATGGAAGATCGCAACCAGGTGTTGTGCAGCCGTTCGGAGGAATTCAACGAAGGCATTCGCGCCTTTCTCGAGAAGCGCAAGCCAGTTTACATTCGACGCTAAAATAAGGTCCGGTGCACGGACGGCAACGGGAGAGAGTGACCATGGAAGGCAATGCGGCCCCGGTTCGTCAGAAGCCGCCATTCCGCAAGGTGAACTGGCTGCCGCGCGACATCGCGGTGGAGCGCCGGCCGGACGGCGTCATCGTGATGAAGTCGCGCTTTCCGCTCAACGATTACCTGCCGTACATTCCCGCGGCCCTCGCGCGCTGGGCGGTGGAGCGCCCCGATCACACCTGGCTGGCGCAACGGCGCGGGCCGAACCGCGACTGGCATCGCGTCAGCTACAGTGAAGCCAAGCGCACCGTCGACGCGCTGACGCAAGCGATCCTCGACATGAAACTGCCCGAGGGCGCGCCGGTCGCGATCCTCTCAGGCAACTCCATCGAACATGCATTGATGACGCAGGCCGCGATGCAGGCGCGCCATCCGGCGGCGCCGGTGTCGCCGGCCTATTCGTTGATGAGTCAGGATCACGCCAAGCTGAAATACCTGTTCGGCCTGATCAAACCGAAACTGGTGATGGTGCAGGACGCGCCGACCTTCGCAAAGGCGCTGGGCGCGCTCGATCTCTCCGGCATCACGGTGGTTCACGTCGATCGCCCGGCGGAGGGCATTGCCAGCGTGGCCTACGCCGACCTCGCGGCGACGAAGGTGACCGACGCGGTGGCGCAGTCGATCGCGAAGATCACGCCGGATACCATCGGCAAGCTGCTGTTCACCTCGGGCTCCACCGGGATGCCGAAGGCGGTGATCAATACGCAGCGCATGATGTGCGCCAATGCGATGATGATGATGCAGGTGCGGCCGCGTGACCCCAACGGTCCGCTGCCGGTGTTTCTCGACTGGATGCCGTGGAACCACACCATGGGCGGCAACGCGCTGTTCAATCCGGCGCTGATCGAGGGCGGCACGCTCTACATCGACGACGGCCGCCCGGTGCCGGGCCAGTTCGAGGAAACCCTGCGCAACCTGCGCGAGATCTCGCCGACCTATTACGCCAACGCGCCGGTCGGCTACGCCGTGCTGGCGGCGGCGATGGAGAAAGATGACGCGCTGTGCCGCTCGTTCTTCAAGAACATCGGCATCATGGGCTATGGCGGCGCGCGGTTGCCGGACGACCTTTACGACCGGATGCAGGCGCTTGCGGTGCGCGCCACCGGCGAGCGCATCGTGTTCTACACCGGCTGGGGCTCGACCGAGACCGCGCCGACATCGACCGGCACCTATTGGGACACCGAGCGCGTCGGCCTGATCGGCCTGCCGTTCCCCGGCGTTGAACTGAAGCTTGTGCCGGCCGGATCGAAATACGAATTGCGGCTGCGCGGCATCAACGTGACGCCGGGCTATCACAATCAGCCGGAACTGACCGCGAAGGTGTTCGACGAGGAGGGCTTCTACTGCATCGGCGATGCCGGCGTGTTCGTCGATCCCGACGATCCGTCGCAGGGGCTGATCTTCGCCGGCCGCGTCGTCGAGGATTTCAAGCTGTTCACCGGCACCTTCGTGCAGGTCGGCCCGCTGCGCACCGATGCCATCGCCGCGGCATCGCCGGTCGTTCACGACGCGCTGGTCGCGGGACAGGATCGCGCTTTCGTCGGCCTGCTGGTGTGGCCTAATCTGCACGCCTGCCGGCAGTTGATCGGCAATGCCGATGCAACGTTCGAGGACGTGGTGAAACATCCGGCGGTGATCGATTGCGTCCGCAAGGGGCTCGAGGCGCACAACGCCGCGTCGAACGGCGCGTCCAGCCTGCGCATCGGCCGCGTGCTGCTGATGACCGAGCCGCCGTCAATCGACGGCAACGAATTGACCGACAAGGGTTACATCAACCAGCGCGCCGGCCTCGACCGCCGCGCCGCGCTGGTGGACCGGCTCTACGCCGATCCGCCGGCCGACGATGTGATCGTGCTGAAATGATGTGCGCAAGAGTGGTCGTCCCCGCCAACGGGTCGGCGCAAAGCGCCGCCCGATGACAGGCTCCGGCGGGGACCCAGACTCCGCAGCGTTACTGAGAAGAACAAAGAGGATAGCCAAGCGAATAAACCGTTGACGTCAGGGGTTATGGGTCCCCGCCTGCGCGGGGACGACGCAATACGAGATTCAATTCCAAGCGAGAGCACACAGCCATGAACTTCGAATTCTCCGACGACCAGAAGCAGCTTCGCGATCAGGCCCAGCGTTTCCTTGCCGAGAAGTGTCCGCCCAAAGCGGTGCGCGCGGTGCTGGAAGGCTCCGCGGGTTACGACAAGGCGCTGTGGAGCGGCCTCGCGGAGATGGGCTTTCTCGGCGTCGCCATTCCGGAAGAATTCGGCGGCACCGGCGCGGGGCATCTGGAGCTGTGCGTGATCGCCGAGGAGATGGGCCGCGCGCTGGCGCCGGTGCCGTTTTCCTCTACGGTCTATCTCGCCGCCGAAGCGCTGATGCTCGCGGGCAGCGACGCGCAGAAGCAGAAGTGGTTGCCGAAGATCGCATCCGGTGAAGCCATCGGTGCGCTGGCGCTGTTCGAAGGGCCGGGCAATCCGTCACCGGAGGCGATCAAGGTTGCCGCCGCCAACGGCGTTCTCAACGGTGTCAAGAAGCCGGTGGCCGACGGCGCCATCGCCGACTTCGCCATCGTCGCCGCGCGCGTTGGGGCGGGCGGACGCGAAACCGACATCGCGCTGTATCTGGTCGATCTCAAGGCCGGCGGCGTCGAGGCTAAGACTCTCACCAACCTCGATCCGTCGCGCAATCAGGCCGAACTGACGTTCAAGGACTGCAAGGCCGAACCGCTCGGCGCGGCGAACGAAGGCTGGAGCATCCTGTCCCGCGTGCTCGACCGCGCCGCGGTGCTGATGGCATTCGAACAGGTCGGCGGCGCGGATCGCGCGCTGGAGATGGGCCGCGACTACGCGCTGGATCGCATTGCGTTCGGCCGTCAGATCGGGTCGTTCCAGGCGATCAAGCATATCCTCGCCGATATGTATGTCGCCGCGACCTTGGCGCGCTCGAATTGCTACTACGGCGCATGGGCGCTTTCGACCAACGCCGGCGAACTGCCGGAAGCCGCCGCCACCGCGCGGATCAGCGCGACGCAGGCGTTCCAGCATTGTTCAAAGCAGAACATCCAGGTTCACGGCGGCATGGGCTTCACCTGGGAGTTCGATTGCCATCTCTATTATCGCCGCTCCAATGCGCTGGCGCTGTCGCTTGGCTCTCTCTCCTATTGGGAAGACCAGTTGATCGAGCGCATGCGCAAAAAGAACGCGGCGTGAGCGCAGAGCGGAGATCGCGTCCATGAACTTTGACGATACCCCGCAGGAAGCCGCGTTCCGCGCCGAGGCGCGCGCCTGGATCGCCGCCAACGCGCCGAAGCAGTATGAGGACGAATTGGCGAAGGCCTCACTGGGCCGCTTGGTGCTCACGGGCGCCAACGTGCTCGAGGTGGCGAAGGCCTGGCAGAAGAAGAAGGCCGATGCCGGCTGGGCCTGTCTGCACTGGCCGAAGGAATACGGCGGGCGCGGCTCGTCGCCGATCGAACGCGTGATCTGGCAGCAGGAAGAGGGCGCGTTCGGCAAGCTCAGCCGCATGTTCATCATCGGCCACGGCATGTGCGGCCCGACCATGATGGCCTATGCGAGCGAGGAGCATAAGCGCAACTACCTGCCGCCGCTGGCGTCCGGCGAGAACGTATGGTGCCAGTTGTTCTCCGAGCCGGCCGGCGGCTCGGACGTCGCGGGGCTTCGCACCCGCGCCGAGCGCGATGGCGACGACTGGGTGATTAACGGCCAGAAGATCTGGACCTCCGGCGCGCATTACTCCGACTACGGCATCCTGATCACCCGCACCGACCCCACCGTGCCGAAGCACAAGGGGCTCACCATGTTCTTCCTCGACATGAAGAGCCCCGGCGTCGAGATCAAGCCGATCAAGCAGGCCAACGGTCAGTCCGAATTCAACGAGGTGTATTTCACCAACGTGCGGATTCCCGACAGCCAGCGGCTCGGCGCGGTCGGCGACGGCTGGAATGTCTCGCTCACGACGCTGATGAACGAGCGCATGTCGATTGGTGCCAGCGTCGCCACCGGCTTCCCGGAACTGTTCGACTACTGCAACGACCTCGTTATCGATGGCGCGCCGGCGATCGATGATCGCGCGGTGCGGGCAAAGCTCGCCAACTGGGCGGTGAAGGCTTCGGGGCTGAAATACACCGCGTTCCGTTCGATCTCGGCACTGTCGCGCGGCGAGCGGCCGGGGCCCGAAAATTCCATCGGCAAGCTGGTGGCGGGCTCGATGATTCAGGAGGTCGCGACCTACGCGCTCGATCTGCAAGGCGCAGCCGGCGTCGTCAGCGATCCGGCGCAAGCGGAGGTTGCGGGCAAATTTCAGGCGATGCTGCTGCGTTCACCAGCGACGCGCGTGGAAGGCGGCACCGACGAGATTTTGCGCAACATCATCGCGGAGCGCGTGCTCGGCCTGCCGGGCGATATCCGCGTCGACAAGGACGTGCCGTTCAACAAGATTCCGACCAAGGGCCGGGGGTAGATTTTAGTCGTCCCCGCGAAGGCGGGGACCCAGACTCCGCAGCAGCGGTGATTAAAGGAAGGCACCTGTTGCTCGCTCCTGTGACGGTAATCGAGGCCAGGGGTAATGGGTCCCCGCCTTCGCGGGGACGACCAAACCAAGACTGGAGGACTTCACCATGAACTTCGATGACACCCCGGAAGAGGCTGCGTTCCGCGCCAAGGCACGCGAATGGGTTCAGGCCAACGCTCCGAAGGAGTATGAGGCCGAGCTGTCGCAGGCCTCGCTCGGCCGCATCACCCTGAAGAAGGGCGATATGGTCGAAGTCGGCAAGGCCTGGCAGAAGAAGAAGTTCGATGCCGGCTGGGCCTGCCTGTCCTGGCCGAAGGAATATGGCGGTCGCGGCGCGACGCCGATCGAAAAGGTGATCTGGCAGCAGGAAGAGGGCGTCTACGGCAAGCTGACGCAACCGTTCCAGATCGGCGAGGGCATGTGCGGTCCCACGGTGATGGCGTTCGGCAGCGAAGAAGACAAGCGACGTCGTCTCCCGAAGCTCGCGTCCGGCGAGGAAATCTGGTGCCAGTTGTTTTCTGAACCGTCAGCGGGCTCCGACGTCGCGGGTCTGCGCACCCGCGCCGAGCGCGACGGCGACGGCTGGATTGTCAACGGTCAGAAGATCTGGACCTCCGGCGCGCACTATTCCAACTACGGCCTGCTATTCGCGCGTACGGATCCCGATGCG
>Ga0209963_1001591_pt1 | contig 12973 bp, 11 predicted proteins | sample ThiBio_1000_biof_2_FD_183957 | JGI IMG/M metagenome (GOLD analysis project Ga0209963, IMG submission 183957) | Wastewater bioreactor microbial communities from Cape Town, South Africa - Thiocy_cont_1000_biof (SPAdes) | ecosystem: Engineered > Bioreactor > Thiocyanate-remediating >...
CCCGCTGTGCGCGACCGACGACGACCGCAGGAGGGCGATCGCCTTCGGCACCGCGCCACCGCTGCCGCTGGACGCGGATCCGTGGATCGTCGTCGACGCCCTCGCGGCGGCCCCCGAAGGCGCCGTCCCTGCCGCGGGCGCCGGCGCCGGGCGGGTCATCGCGGTGTGGGGCCCCGCCGGCTCGCCCGGCCGCTCGACGATCGCCGTGGAGCTCGCGGCCGAGCTCGCGCGCGGCGGACGCACGACGGCGCTCGTCGACGCCGACAGCCACGCGCCGTCGCTCGCCCTGGCACTGGGCATCGCGGAGGAGGGGCCCGGCTTCGCCGCGGCCTGCCGGGTCGCCGAGCGCGATGCGCTGGACGCCGTCGAGCTCGACCGCATCTGCACGCCGGTGCGCATCGGCGACGCGCGGGTGGACGTGCTCGCCGGCATCAACCGGCCGTCGCGATGGCCGGAGCTGTCGGCCCGCCGGGTGAGCGCGGCGCTGGACGCCTGCCGCGGCTGGGCCGCGCACACGGTCGTCGATGTCTCCGCGTCGCTGGAGCGCGACGAGGAGATCGTCAGCGACCTCGTCGACGGTCCTCGCCGCAACGCCGCGACCCTGGCCGCGCTGCGATCCGCGGACGTCGTGGTCGCGGTGGTCTCCGCCGACCCCGTCGGCGTCGCGCGGTTCCTGCGTGCGCACGCGGAGCTGCGGTCGACGATCGGAGCGACCCGGGTCGTGGTCGTCGCGAACCGGCTGAGGCCGGGCGCCCTCGGGATCGATGCGCGCGGGCAGGTGCGCCGGACGCTCGAGAGGTTCGCGGGGATCGGGCACGTCTGGTTCGTGCCGCAGGATCCGAGGTCCGCGGATGCCGCGCTGCTCGCCGCACGCCCGATCGCCGAGGTCGCGCCGCGCTCGCCGTTGACTCTCGCGGTGCGAAGGCTCACCGGGGAGGCGCTCGTCCCACCCGCGGCGGCCGAGCGCGGACGGCGCGCGCTCCGACGTGCGCGCCGCGAGGTCGCCGTCGCGTCGTAGCCTGTCCGGACCGCCCCGTAGGCTGGGATCGTGTCGACGCTCAGCGATCTCGTGTACGCCCAGGGACGGTCCAGCGAGGCCGAGGTGGAATGGCTCCACCGCCTCGCGGGCGACGGGCAGCTGCTGGCGGACCTCGCGTTCGCCGACATCGTGATCTGGGTGCCGACCGCCGACGACTCCTTCGTCGCCGTCGCGCACGCCCGGCCGTCCGGGGTGGCCACGCTCTTCTACCGTGACATCGTCGGCGACGGCGTGCGCCCGCAGTGGCGCACGCAGGTCCGCGAGGCGTTCACGTCGGGACGCATCGTCGACTCCGCCTCGCCGGACTGGTTCGAGGAGACTCCGACCCGGGTCAGGGCCGTGCCGATCCTGCGCGAGCATCCGAAGCCGGGGGAGCCGTCGGCGGCCATCGGCGTGCTGACGCGCCACACCAACCTCGGCGAGACGCGTACGCCGTCGCGGCAGCAGATCACGTTCAACGACTGCGCCGACGACCTGTTCGGGATGATCGCCTACGGGGACTTCCCCGACCTGTCCGCGCCCACCGGCCCGCGCCGGGGTGCGCCGCGCGCCCCCGACGGCCTGATCCGTCTCGACGTCGACGGGATCACGACGTTCGCGAGCCCCAACGCGCTGTCGGCGTTCAACCGGCTCGGCTTCGAGGACGAGCTGGAGGGCGAGTCGCTGGTCGAGGTCGTCACCGGCATCCTGCCGGAGAAGCACCAGTTCGACGAGTCGCTGCCCGTCGTGGCGTCCGGGCGCGCTCCGTGGCGCACGGATGTCGAGGCGCGCGGGGTGACCGTCTCGCTGCGGACGATCCCGCTGCGCGACCACGGCACGCGCATCGGGGCGATCGTGCTGTGCCGCGACGTCACCGAGATGCGTCATCAGGAGCAGGAGCTCATCACGAAGGACGCGACGATCCGGGAGATCCATCACCGCGTCAAGAACAATCTGCAGACCGTCGCGTCGCTCCTGCGGATCCAGGCGCGCCGGACGCATTCCGAGGAGGCGCGTGAGGCGCTCACGCAGGCGATGCGGCGGGTGTCCGCGATCGCGGTGGTGCACGACACGCTCTCCAGCGGGCTGGCGCAGATCGTCGACTTCGACGAGGTCTTCGACCGGGTGCTGCGGCTCATCGCCGAGGTCGCCGCGGGGGCGAACACGCGCGCCCGCACGCACACTACCGGCCGGTTCGGCTCGCTGCCGAGCGAATACGCGACGCCGCTCGCGCTCGCGCTGACCGAGCTCGTCACCAACGCGGTCGAGCACGGTCTGGCCGGCCGCGAGGGGGACGTCGAGATCATCGCGGAGCGCGGGGTGGACCACCTCGAGGTCCGCGTGCGCGACACCGGCGCCGGCCTGCCGGAGGGTCAGGTCGGCCGCGGCCTCGGGACGCAGATCGTCCGGACGCTGATCCAGGGCGAGCTGGGCGGCACCATCGACTGGCACACGATCGTCGGCAGCGGCACCGAGGTCACGATCGACATCCCGCTGCGCTACATCGAGCGGGCCTAGCCGGGTGTGCGGCGGAGCCGAGTGCGAAGCGGCGGGATCAGGAGGCGCGACGAGCGCGAGCGGCGCGACGCTTCAGGGCGCGACGCTCGTCCTCGCTCAGGCCGCCCCAGACGCCGGAGTCCTGACCGGTCTCGAGCGCATACTGCAGGCAGATCTCGGTGACGGTGCACCGGGCGCACACGGCCTTCGCCTTCTCGATCTGGTCGACCGCCGGCCCGGTGTTGCCCACCGGGAAGAACAGCTCGGGGTCGACGGTGAGGCAGGCGGCCTTATCGCGCCAGTCCATGCGGGTGCTCCTTGATTCGATACGAGAGTCGTGTTCGGGTGAGTGCCAGGATCCGGCGGGCCGTTATCCTGAATGGTGCGCGAGCCGTGGCTCGCCCCACGCCACTGTGGGAGCACACAACTTTCCAATGCTTTCACAGCGGCAGAGCCGAATCAAGGGTCGACGGGCAGGTTGCCTGTAGAACTTGCTGAGCATTCGCCCCTTGCGGTGGAGGTTTCGCACAAGCTTCTGCGCCTGCTGTCGAAGGGAAGGTGAGAGATGCCGACGAACGCGCCCGCGCGCATCGCTGCGATCGTGCTCGCGATCGAGGGGCTCGGCATCCTCGCCCTCGCCGGATGGCAGGTGGTGGCGCTCGCCGGCGGAGATGCGGAGTCGGTGGTCAGCGGGATCGCCCTCATCGTGCTGACGATCGTCGGCGCGGCGGCGGTGCTGGCTTTCGCGGCCGCGACGTGGCGATCGGCGTCGTGGGGCCGCTCCGGCGGCATCGTCACGCAGCTGCTGATCCTGGCCGTCGCGGTCGGGGCGATGACCGGCGCCTACGCGCATCCGCTCGTGGGCGCGCTGCTCGCCGTCCCCGCGGTCGTCGGGCTCGTCCCGCTGTTCCTCGCGGTGCGCCGGGCGGCCGCGCAGAAGGCCGCCGAGAAGAAGGACGCCGACGCGTCGCGCTGATCAGTCCAGACCGAGGGCCGTGCGCAGGCGCGCGACGTGGCCGGTGGCCTTGACGTTGTACTGCGCCACTTCGACCCTGCCGTCCGCGTCGATCACGAACGTGGAGCGGATCACGCCCTCGATCCTCTTCCCGTAGTTCATCTTCTCGCCCCACGCGCCGTACGCCTCGTGGACGGCATGGTCGGGATCGCTCAGCAGCGGGAAGGTGAGGCCGTCCCGCTCGCGGAACGCGCGCAGCTTCGCCTCGTCGTCGCGCGAGACGCCCAGCACGGTGTAGCCCGCGCCGCGCAGAGAGCCCAGGCTGTCGCGGAAGTCGCAGGCCTCCGTCGTGCATCCCGGCGTCATCGCCGCCGGGTAGAAGTAGAGGATGACGCGCTGCCCGCGCAGGTCGTGCAGCGCGACGGATGCGCCGTCCTGGTCGGTGAGAGTGAAGTCGGGGGCGGCGTCGCCGGGCTGCAGCTGGGTCATCCCCTCAGCCTACGGTCCCGGAACGGGGCGCGCAGAGCGGGCGGGGCGCTAGGCGGCGTGGCCGGGTCCGCGTTCGGCGAAGGTGGCGAGCAGTCGCTGCAGCGAGTCCAGCCGGGCCGGGCCGGTGGGCCCCAGCCTGCCGTCCTCGACCGCCTCGACGATGGCGCAGTCGGGAGCATCAGGAAGATGCGTGCATCCGCGCGGGCAGTCCTGGGCAACGAGGGCGAGGTCGGTGAAAGCATCCAGGATGTGCGCGGGGTCGACGTGCCCGAGCCCGAACGAGCGCACCCCCGGCGTGTCGATCACCCAGCCGGAGCCGTCCTGCGCGCGATAGCGCAGCGAGACGGTCGAGCTCGAGGTGTGCCGTCCGCGGCCGGTCACCTCGTTGACGTGACCCGTCGCCCGGTGCGCCTGCGGCACGAGGGCGTTGACGAGGGTGGACTTGCCGACGCCGGAATGCCCGACGAACACGGTGGCGTGGCCGACCAGGGCGGCTCCGATGCGCTCCACCGGCATCTCGCCCTTGGCGCTCGTGAAGACCTCCAGGTCGATGCCCGCGAAGTGACGCAGGAACTCGGCCGGGTCGGCGAGGTCGGTCTTGGTGACGACGAGGAGGGGACGGATGCCGGCATCCAGCGCCGCGACGAGGTAGCGGTCGACGAGCCGTTCGCGCGGCTCGGGATCGGCGGCCGCGACCACGATCAGCATCTGGTCGGCATTGGCGACGACGACCCGTTCGACCTGGTCGGTGTCGTCGGCGCTGCGGCGCAGGAGGGTCGTGCGCTGCTCGATCCCGACGATGCGGGCGAGGGTCCCCTGGGCCCCCGTGGTGTCGCCGACGACCCGCGCGCGGTCGCCCGTGACGATCGGCTGCTTGCGCAGCTCCCGCGCGCGGGCCGCGACCGCCTCGTGCTCGTCCGCCCCGTCCTCGTCGATCAGCACCGTGTAGCGCCCGCGGTCGACGCCCAGCACGCGCGCGATCCGCGCGTCCGCGTGGGCGGGCCGGCGCTTGGTGCGGGGACGGTTCGCCTTCGGATTGGGCCGGACGCGGACGTCGGACTCGTCGAACTCCGGCTCGTCGTCCTCTGCGTCGTCGAGCCAGCTCATCCCGTAGCCCCGGTCATGGCCGAGCGCGGCTCAGGCCGCGGCATCCCCGGATGCGCCCGAGAGCATCCGCTGCCACAGCTGCGGGAACTGCGGGAGGGTCTTCGCGGTCGTGCCGATGTCGTCGACCTCGATGCCGGGCACCGCGAGTCCGAACAGCGCCCCCGTCGTCGCCATGCGGTGGTCGTGGTGCGCCCGCCATCCGCCGCCGTGCAGGGGCCGCGGGACGATGCGGATGCCGTCGGAGAGCTCCTCCGCCTCTCCGCCGACGGCGCGCAGGTTGCCGATCAGGGCGGCGATCCGATCGGTCTCGTGTCCGCGGATGTGACCGATGCCGGTGAGGGTCGTGGGGCCGTCGGCGAACGCGGCGAGGGCGACGAAGGTCGGCGTCAGCTCGCTCGCGGCGGCGAGGTCGAGCTCGCCGCCGGAGATCGTCTCGCCGGCCGTGACCGTGAGCGCCCTGCCGCGGCGGACCACGCGCGCACCCAGCCGCGGCAGGATGTCCGCCAGCAGCGCGCCGGGCTGAGTGGAGTGCGCCGGCCATCCCGTGACCGAGACCGACCCGCCCGCGATCATCGCGGCCGCCAGGAACGGCGCGGCGTTGGACAGATCGGGCTCGATCGCGACCTCCTTGCCGCGCAGCGCGCCCGCCGGGACGACCCACTCGGTCGCGGAGGGGCGTTCGACGTGCACGCCGCGATGGGCGAGCGCCTCGACCGTCATGTCGATGTGCGGCAGGCTCGGCAGCCGCTCGCCGGTGTGCTTCAGGTGCAGTCCGACGTCGAAGCGGGGGGCCGCCAGCAGCAGGCCGGACACGAACTGGCTGGAGGCGCTCGCATCGATCGAGACCTCGCCGCCGCGGATGTGGCCGTGGCCGCGCACCGTGAACGGAAGCGCCCAGTGGCCGCCGTCGTCGATGTCCACCCCGAGGTCGCGCAGCGCCTTGATCATCGTGCCCATGGGGCGGTGCAGGGCGCTCTCGTGCGCCGTCAGCGTCACCTCGCCGGAGGCGAAGCCGGCCAGGGGAGCGATGAAGCGCATCACGGTGCCGGCCTGCCCGCAGTCGATGGTGCTCCCTCCCGCGAACGGCGTCGCGGGGGTCACGACGAGGTCGCCGCCGAACTCGCCCTCGCCGGGCTCCTCGGCGACATCGACGCCGAGCGTGCGAAGGGCGCCGACCATCCGGGCCGAGTCGTCGGAGTGCAGCGGGGCGTGCAGGCGACTGGGTCCGTCCGCCAGCGCGGCGAGCACGAGCTCCCGGTTGGTCAGCGACTTGGACCCCGGGATCGTCACGGTCGCCCGCAACGGGCCGGACGCCGCGGGGGCCGCCCATTTTCCCCGCACGAGTGTCCCCGGCTCGGGGGATTCGCGCTCGGCCGGGTCGGTTCGGGGTTCGGGGGAATACCGATGGGCGGTCATCGGGTTCTACCCTACTGAACGCACGGGACTCTGCCGCGGAAGGGACGGGGATGATCGCCACACTCGAGCCGCCGGTGACGGCCGCGACGATCGAGCCCGACGCGCCCCACGTAGACTGGCGCGTGATGAGCGACGAGGCACCCGCGGTCATTGACGCGCGCACGCAGTTCGAGGAGCAGGCCCTTCCCTTCATGGACCAGCTCTATGCCGCAGCCATGCGCATGACGCGCAATCCGGCGGACGCGGCCGATCTCGTGCAGGAGACGTTCGTGAAGGCGTTCGCCTCGTGGGCCACGTTCACGCAGGGCACGAACCTGAAGGCGTGGCTGTACCGCATCCTCACCAACACGTACATCAACACGTACCGCAAGAAGCAGCGGGAGCCCTACCAGGGCACCATCGACGACCTCGAGGACTGGCAGCTCGGGGGAGCGGAATCGATCTCGGCCACGAGCACGCGCTCGGCCGAGGCGGAGGCGATCGACCGGATGCCCGCATCCGTCGTGAAGGACGCCCTCCAGGCGATTCCGGAGGATTTCCGGCTGGCGGTGTACCTCGCGGACGTCGAGGGCTTCGCCTACCAGGAGATCGCCGACATCATGAAAACACCGATCGGCACGGTCATGAGCCGCCTTCACCGTGGCAGGCGGATGCTTCGTGAGCTGCTGGCCGAATACGCGAGCGAGCGCGGGATCAGCACCGCGCCGAGGAGTGGGAAATGAGCGATTGCGGCTGCGAGAAAGCGCAGAGGGACCTCGAGGAGTACCTGCGCAACGAGGCCTGCGCGACGAGGCGGGCCGACATCGAGGAGCATCTGGCCCATTGCGCCGGCTGCCAGGACGAGGCCCATGTGGCTCGCACCCTGACCGAGGCCGTCGCGCGCTCCTGCCGCGAGTACGCGCCGCAGGAGCTGCGCGAACAGGTGCTCGTCGCGCTGCGCTCCACCTCCGTCGTCATCTCATCCGGACCGGCGTCCGTCTGAGTCGGCGCTCCTCACGGGGTGAACGCCCGTGAGTAGCGGCATCCGTCGCGGTCGGCCCACGCCGATCGTCCGTCGACGGGCGGCCCGAACTCGATCGTCTCGGGAAGCCGCGGGTCCTCCCCGAGGCGGAAGCGATGCTCGCCGATCGGGACGAGGGGCACATCCTCGCCCGGCGCCTCCACGCCGCCGGTGGCGATCATCGTCAGCGTGCCCTCCCTGTCGACGACGCGGAAGTTCGTGAACCAGGGCGAGTAGGTGCGGTAGTGGCCGCCGTACGCGGCGTGTCCGCCCGGCGCGGGGGCCGGCGCCGGTGCGCCCTGCGCCCTGAGCACATGCGGCCCCCACGTCCACGCCCCCTCGGCGAAGCCGAGCGGATGCGTGCGCAGGGCGGCATGCCGCGTCGCGGCGCGACCGCTCCACGTCCACAGCAGAGGCGCCGTCTCACCGGCGGCGTCGACCTCCAGGCCGTCGCCGGCTCTGCGCACGACGATCTCCAGCCCGCCGTCCGCGCTCGTGAACGCGCCCTCGCGGGCCGTCGCGGGCGGTGACGCGACGCCGTCCCACACGGCGGGGTCGGGCACGGTCAGCCCTTGCGTCCCGCGCAGGGCCGCGCCGGCGGTCCGTGCCATCGCCTCCGCGACGGGCGAGTCGCCGTCGGCGTTCGTGACGACGGCGACGGCGACGCCCGCCGCCACGTCGACCAGGAGGAACGACGCATAGCCGACCATCCCTCCGCCGTGGCTGAGGGCGGTGCCCCACGGGCCGTCCTCGACGTTGATCCCCAGCCCGTACTGGCTCGATCGCAGCGGCGGGATGCCGCGCAGCGACACGACCTCCTCGCCTCCGGGCGCTGTCGGCGTCGTCATGGCGGCGAACGACGCCTCCGAGACGAGTCGGGTGCCGTCGTCCGCGACGCCGCGGTTCAGCAGCATCCGGCCGAACCGCGCGAGATCGCCCGCGGTCGTGGCGAGGTTGCCGTCCGCCCCGGCCACCTCCAGCCACGGCGCCCGCACGAGCGGGTCGCCGGGCAGCCAGGGGAGGTCGTCGTGCAGCCGCTGCGAGCCGAGCGTGAGGCGCCGGCGGGTGTCGTGGGTGACGGCCGCGACGGCATCCGTCATCCCGGCCGGCTCGAGCACGCGCCGCCGGATGCGATCCGGGAGCGTCTCGCCGCCGATCGCGGCCACGATGCGGCCGAGCAGCAGGAAGCCCACGTTCGAGTAGTGGAACAGCCCGCCGGGCTGCGCGGGGTCGCCGCCGAACGCGGCCAGCTGGGCCGTCTCGTCGGGGACCGCGTCGATGCTGGCGACCAGGCCCCCGGTGTGACTGAGCAGGCGCACGACGGTGAGTCGCTCGTCCCCGAAGGCGGCGGGGAGCCAGGGCAGCAGCTCGCGAACCGGGGCGTCCAGGCGCAGCATCCCCTCGTCCACCAGCTGCAGGACGGCGATCGCGGTCGCGATCTTGCTGATCGAGCCGATCTCGAAGAGGTGATCGGTCCTCGCCGGGGTGCCCAGCTCGACGTCGGCCACCCCGAACGCGCGCTGCGCGACGAGGCCCCGTGCGTCGGACACGGCGACGACGCCGCCGGGGACCGCCCAGCGGTCCGCGATGCGGGTCGCGAGGTCGATCGCGTGCGCGGCGTCGATCATCCGTCCGATCCGGCTCTGCGCAGCGCCTCCTGCGGAACGAGCTGCTCGCGACGGACGAGGTCCTCGAACGTCTCGCGGCGCACCGCGACCCGCGTCGCGCCGTCGCGGCACAGGAGCACCGGCGGGCGCAGGTTCGTGTTGAAGTTGTTGGACATCGTGTAGCAGTACGCGCCGGTGACCGGGACGACCACGATGTCGCCGACCTCGGGGCGCGGCACGCGCACGTCGCGGGCGAGATAGTCTCCGGACTCGCAGTGCTTGCCGACGATGTCCACCGTCTCGGTCGCTCCCGCGCGGTCGATCACCGCGGGTGCGAACGGCTGTCCGTACAGGGCCACCTCGAGATTGTCGCCCATCCCGCCGTCCACCGCGACGTGCGTGCGGATGCCGCGCTTGACGGTCACGACCCGGTACGCGGTCACGACGTTCTGCGCGATCATGGATCGCCCGGGCTCCACCAGCAGCTCGACGTCGTCGCCCAGATGCCGGTGGACCGCCCGCACGACGCGGTCCGCGTACTCATCGATCGTGGGCGCCTCGTCGGTCGGGACGTAGCGCACTCCCAGTCCGCCGCCCACGTCGTAGACGCCGAAGCGCTCGAACTCCGCGAGCGCGGCGATCTCGGCGTCGAACTGCGCCAGGTCGAGCAGCTGCGACCCCACGTGCGCGTGCAGCCCGCGCAGGTCCAGCATCCGCTCCCGCCGGATCGCGGCGATCACCTCGGGCACCTGCACGGACGGGATCCCGAACTTCGACGCGTCGTGGCCCGTGGCGAGGGCCTCGTGGGTCTGCGCCTGCAGCGAGGGGCTGACCCGCAGCAGCACCGGAACCGGGGCGATGCCGAGCCCGGTCGCCAGACGCGCGATCCGCTCGACGTCGTCGAGGTTGTCGATCACGAGGTAGCGGATGCCGGCGTGCAGGGCGACGAGGATGTCGTCGTCGGTCTTCGCGTTGCCGTTGAGGACGGCACGGGCCGGGTCGGCGCCCGCGGCGAGGGCGAGCCGCAGTTCCCCGCCCGCCACGGCGTCGGTGCCGCATCCCTCCTCCGCCACGATGCCGATGACGGATGCGGCCGGGAAGCTCTTCGCCGCGAACAGCACGAACGAGCGCGGATGCCGGCTGCGGAACGCCGTCACGTAGCGATGCGCGGTGCGTCGCAGCGCCTCCTCGTCGACGAGGTAGGCGGGCGTGCCGTGCTCCGCGACGATGTCGGAGACGGCTCGTCCGCCGATGCGGAGCCGGCCGTCCTCCAGCGTCGCGGTCTCCGGGTAGACGGTCAGGTCGAGGGGTGCGGATGCGTCGGTCGCGGTCATGGCCGCTCCTTCCCGGTCTGCGCCCGTCGGGCGGCTTCGTGGCGTTCGAACCGGTCGGCCCAGTACGGGGCGCGTCCGGGATCCGGCGTCGCCTCCGGCAGCGTCTTCGGCGCCGGTGCGGCGCCGAAGACCGTCTCGGCGGCGAGGCGGGCGGCCCCGATCGCGGAGTGGTCGTGCTCGGACGCGTCGAAGCGGACGGCCCGACCGGTCGCGTCGGCGAGGTCCTGCCGGAAGAACGCGGCGCGCCCGCCCGCGCCGGAGAGGACCACCGGATCCTTCCGGCCGGTGCTCTCGGCGAGCACGTCCAGGCACCGGCGCAGCTCGAGCACGATGCCCGACAGGATGCCGCGGGCCAGTCCGCCGCGGGTGGTCTGCAGCGTGAGGCCGGTCACGGAGCCGGTGAGGGCCGGATCCCACAGGGCGCCCTGCTCGCCGGGGCCGAAGTAGGGGAGGACGAGCGGGGCGTCCGCGACGCCCTCGGCCTCCGCGACGAGTGCGACCACGTCGGTGCCGGTGAGGGCGGCAAGCCACCGCAGCGCGGAGCCGGTCGTCATGAGGTCCATCTCGTGCGCGTATCCGCCCAGGGCGGGCGTCACGAGGTATCTGCCGCGCGGATCGGGCCGGGGCTCGGCGGAGGCCGCCAGCAGCGCCGTGCTCGTGCCGGCGATGCACGCGACGGCGCCAGGGCCCAGCGCCCCGAGCCCGTACGCGCCGAGCACCGAGTCGGCGGCACCGAGGACGACCGGGATGCTGCGGCATCCCCATCGCGCGGCGGTCTGCGCGCGCAGGGGCGTCGTGGTGTCGCTCGGTGCGACCCGCGGCAGCCGGGGAGACCCGGCGACCGCCGCGATGCGCTCGTCCCAGGCGCCGGTCGTCAGGTCGTACGCGCCGAACCCCGCCGCGGTCGAGGGGTCGGTGAGGAGCTCTCCGGTCAGCTCGGCGTGGATCCAGTCCTTGGCCCCGGCGGTGAACAGATCGGGCCGGCCGCGCCGGGAGGACATCGGCAGCAGGTAGTGCGCGTCGACGCGCTGACCCGTCCGGCGGTAGAGCTCGCGCTCGCCCACGTGCGCGACGAGCTCCGCGGCCTCGCGCTGCGCCCTGCCGTCCTCCCACGTGATCGCGGGTCCCACCGGGCGCAGGGCCGCGTCCACCGTGACGAGCGTGGGCAGCATCGCGGACAGCCCGATCGCGCCCCATCCGGAGGGGTCCGCCGTCCCGCCGAGCTCTGCCAGCGCGCCGTCGATCGCCGACATCCACTCCGAGGGGTCCTGCTCGGCGGCGCCGGGCTCGGGGCGCCGCGTCCCGTAGTCGCCGCGCCCGCGCGCGATCACGCGCCCGCCGCGCATCGCGACGGCCTTCACGCCGCTGGTGCCCAGGTCCAGCCCGATCGCGATGTCGCCCTCGTGCATGCGCCGACTCTAGAGCGTGGCGGCCGGGTGCACGCCGTCCCTGGCGATCACGCGCATCGCGTCGGCGGCGGCGTTGAGGGTCTCGTCGATGTCCGCGTCCGAGTGCACGAGGGAGACGAAGAGGTTCTCGAACTGCAGCGGGTGGAACAGCACCCCTCGCACGAGCATCTCCTGGTACCAGCGGGTGAAGACGTCCTCGTGGGCGTAGGCCGCGGCATCCCGCCAGTTGCGGATCTCGTGCTCGGCGAACCAGAGCTGGAAGACCGTGCCGATGCCGGTCACGTGCGCCGGGATCCCGTTCTCGTCGGCGATCGCCTCGAGACCCCGCGCGAGCCGGTCGCCCAGCGCGCGCTGACGCTCGTAGAGCCCGGGCTCGGCGAGCAGGTCCATCGTGGCGGACACCGCTGCGCACTGGACGACGTTCGCGTTGTACGTGCCGGAGTGCGAGTAGGTGCCGTCGGCGATCATCCGCATGGCCTCGCGCGTGCCGCCGACGGCGGCCACCGGGAATCCGCCGCCGATGCCCTTGGCGAACGTGGTGAGGTCGGGGTCGACGCCGAACCACTCCTGCGCGCCGCCGCGCGCGAACCGGAAGCCGGTGATGACCTCGTCGAAGATGAGCATCGCGCCGTGCTCGCGGGTCAGCTCCCGCAGCAGCTCGAGATAGCCGGGCTCGGGCAGGATGCAGCCGGTGTTGAACACGGCCGGCTCGGTGAGCACCGCGGCGACCTCGTGCCCGCGCTCGCGCATGAGGGCGGCGAAGCTCTCCGGGTCGTTCCAGTTGAGCACGATCAGGGTGTCCTCCAGCTCGGCCGGGACGCCGGGGCCCATGGCGACCGGGCGCGGATGCTCGACCGGGCCGGCCAGGTGCGGGTCGACGTGGTTGGACCAGTACACCGTGTCCTGCCAGCCGTGGTAGTGCCCCTCGAAGCGGACCACGAGCCTGCGGCCGGTCGTGGCGCGGGCGAGGCGGACCGCGGTGCCCACGGCCTCCGATCCCGAGTTCGTGAACCGGACCTGCTCGAGGCTCGGGACGGATGCCACGACCTTCTCGGCGGCCTCGACCTCGAGCTCGTAGGGCAGGCCGAAGCACGTGCCGAGCTCGCGCACGGCGTCCACCACCGCCTGCGTGACGACCGGA
>Ga0209963_1001592_pt1 | contig 12972 bp, 13 predicted proteins | sample ThiBio_1000_biof_2_FD_183957 | JGI IMG/M metagenome (GOLD analysis project Ga0209963, IMG submission 183957) | Wastewater bioreactor microbial communities from Cape Town, South Africa - Thiocy_cont_1000_biof (SPAdes) | ecosystem: Engineered > Bioreactor > Thiocyanate-remediating >...
GTCGTCGCCGCTCCGGTCCGCCCAAAACCTCAACCCGCATCGCCTGATGACCTTAAAGCTAGACTTAAGGTCACACGCTTCGCGAATTACCTCATGTCAGACAAGACGGTGCCCGTCGGATGCGTACTTAGTTAGCGGGGCTCTTCGAAATAGCGCTTTTGGAGGATGTCGCAGATCGCGAAGTTTTGGCGCCATTCAAAGTACCGTACTTGATGCTCTATCCGCTGAACACATCGTCGCCCCACTCTTACCAGTAAATCGAAAGCGCCTCCGCCAGCCTGGAGCCATCAGCACGAGTGTAGGAGAATCCTTTGCCCGATCTCCGCCGTCGTATGCCGGGCTTACCGTCTGAGACATATCTCAGCCCGGCCGACTCCGCTGCATCCTTAGGATCGACGATCGCCTGCTCGGTCGCGGCCGCGAACAAAATAATCCCCTTAGTTGCCCACAGCAGAAACTTGACGCGACAATCAAAGTTCCCGCTGAGCCAGTGAAGAGCGCGCCACTCGGGGCACTCGAGGACTGGGCCTAGCGAGCGATGGACTTAAAGTATTCTCAACGCGCTTGCTGCTACCGACATTCTCCACGGACCCAGACAACTTTTCAGACCTCTTCGACTTGTCGTCGACCTTATAGTCGTTCCCCGCCGACTATGGGCTACGCAATTAGCCACTATCGAAGCAACGTGGTTCAGGTCCTTAAAATAGGAACGGGTTCATGAATAGCAGGTTCGTTGTAGGCAAAAGCAACGGAGAAGACGCATGTTCATGCACAATAAGCGGTTACAATATACTGTTCGCGTTTCGGAACCGAACCCGTTGCTCGGCTCGTTTATGCTCGAGCAATTCGGCGGCCCAGACGGTGAGCTCGCAGCAGCGATGCGCTATTTCACGCAAGGATTGGCGGATGACGACCCCGGCCGCAAGGACATGCTTCTCGATATCGCCACCGAAGAGCTCAGTCATCTCGAGGTGATTGGTTCCATCGTTGCCATGCTCAACAAGGGCGCCAAGGCGCAGATTTCCGAGGGCAGCATGAAGGAGGCCGAGCCTCTTACCAAAGGTGGAAATAGCTATACTCAGTCGATACTCTATGGCGGTGGACCTGCCTTGACTAACTCCTCGGGAGCACCGTGGACTGCAGCTTATATCGACAGCCGTGGCGATCCCACTTGCGATTTGCGCTCAAACATTGCCGCTGAAAGCCGAGCCAAGATTGTCTACGAACGACTGATCAATTTAACAGATGACCCTGGCATTAAGGATGCGCTGGGTTCTCTAATGACCCGTGAGATCGCACACCAAAAGTCATTCGAGAAGGCGCTCTATGCCATCGCGGATAACTTTCCACCCCGTAAGCTGCCTGGACTCAAACCGTTCGCGAATACTTATGTAAACACCTCGCAAGGGGGCGCTGAGCCCACTGGCCCCTGGAACAGCGGTAAGCAGTGGGCCCGGGTGGATGATTTGGAAGCAGCACTTCCCGCAGACGGGGGTGATGGCGATGCTACCGTTCAGCTCAGTTCGATTGACACGACAGCGCTCAAGGCCCTTGCGACGCGCACAATGTCACAGCAAGGTGGTGACCCAAAGACGGGAGCCGATTTGGGCGCTGGTCCTGACGCAGGAAAGGTTACTGACGGCGATAAGGGTGGCGCGGAAGACATGGACGAAGCCGAAGCAATGGCGAAAAAACGAACAGCGGCGTGACGTAATATTGTTGGCACGGTTCACGCTCCAGCTTAAGCGCTCCTGAACCGTACCTCCAAATTTGGCGGCAGACGGCCCCAATCAGTCCGCAGGATCGAATGACTCGCCCGGAAGACACAGAAGGCGCGCCTCCGGCGGTATGGGGCGTGAGATAGGGCGCGAGCAGCCTATTTGAAGATACTAGCGGACGGTTATCCGCTTCCAAGTTGGTTCGATCGCCACCATTGAGAAATCGCTTTGGTCAGATCGTCCCAAATGATGGTCAGCAAATCGGGCACCCCAAGACGAACGACGTACCGGCTGGCAATCATGTCACGTGCCCATTCCGTTGTCGCAAAATCAAAACCAAAGCTTCCCGCGTGGCGGATAGGAAACCCAGCTTGACCGAGATCTCGACTCAAATCGGCGGCGGCTTTACGGGTGGTAGCTTCATCTGGAAGTCGCCCAGAACCTAAAGTAACATACAGGCCGTGAACAAACTGAAGCTCCGCTTCCGAACCGTTGAGAGCCGTACGGAAATAACGGGAACTTCGGCGGCCGTTGTTCAGAATTGATGCTACCCTCCAGCGCGTCAACGATCGGTAAGTTGGATTTCCAACATACGGTGGGAAATGGTCGGGAAGCGCAGCCCCTCCAAATAGCCTTACCGCTGTTTGGGTTTCGATGAATAGCCGATCAAGTTCCGACCCACAGGCACGGCCTTCTGCGTTTATAAAAGTAATCGACCCCAGGCGGCCATACTCTACGCCCAGCGAGTCTAGTTTTGTGTGGCTACGAACAAGCACGACAGGAATGTCCGACCGCTTTGCTAATCGCAACACGCGCCGTATCATTGCAGAGCCGCCGGCAAAGCAGGTAGTATCGAAAATCAAAAGGTCTACCAAGGAATTCAAAGCACAAAGCGCGGCTTCAAAGGACCAGGACGGGACGCAAGAATCGAGCAAAAGGAGTTGTGGCGACCCCTGCTGTCTAACGAGATTCTCATCCGCAAGCTCAACGATCCGCAAATGACGTGCATACCCTTGGATCAATTCTCCCGTTTCCGAGTACAAGCCTGGTGAGATCAAGACCTCTGCTTTGCGCCAGACGTGACTCGAGGCGAGCAAGAGCGCGGTGATCGCAGCCATCCCAGATGCGGTGTATATTGTCGGGGCCACCGCGATTTCGTTCATTTCATAGAAAGAAGGACCGTTCACGCCAAGGTCCGCGCGCTGGTAATCATAGTTGAACTCGAATGAACCAGCGACACATGGCCTGTGCGACCACGACGTTTCTGTCGCTCTCCAGTTGCCAAACTCATGCTGAGCCCGCAGTGCTGCCGTAAGCTGAAATTTTTGCTCAACGACATCGTTCGGCGAGTGGGGTGGTCCGAGACGCAGAGGCCTCGTTAGACAATTGTTGAGGAGCCCAATCTCCTTTCGCTTCCTATCCAGATATTCTTCGGTGGTTTCCACGTCGACTTTATCCCAAGGGAATCAGGAGACTCCAACGTTCCATGCCGTGGTAGGGATCCAATTCGTTGCCGGCGGAGCTCAGAATGAACGCCAGCGATTATTGCGCCTCCGCCGACGCTTGCCTCGCGGCATGTTCGGTTTGCCCTTAGGATCTGGTCGTGAAACCAGAATCCGCACGACTGGCGTGACGCCCCTTTGAGAACTGAGGGACGTCAGCAATAATCGACCTCTATAGGCAGAGCTCAACTTGGACGCTGACGCAGGTCCGACACAATAGTACCAAGGATTGTTGAGCTTGTCGCCGGAAGCCGGCTTCGCGCTTGATAGTTCTCCTTCAAGATGGCTCAGCACCACTTTAATGCACCCGTCCGCCTTGTCGCGAAACGTCTCGTAGAGCTTCGATCCGTCGGCAAGCGATGCGCGATGAGTGATCACAAATGACGGATCGATTTCGCCCTTTTGAATGCGATCGAAAAGCTGAGGAAGATATTGCTGAACCGGGGTCTGAGCCATTCGGAATGTGAGGCCGCGATTGATCGCCGATCCTTTGCTGCTTGACGAGGCGACCGCCGCATTGGACAGTGAAGCCGAAGAGGCGATCCGCGAGGCGCTCGGACGTTGGGATGGTTCGGGATATAGCCATCGTTGCGGAACTTCATGTGTGAGGGACGGACTTTCCGCAAGCAGGCGAGCGCCTCCTCCCGGCTCGGAAAGCCATACCGGTCGCCCTTTCGGCCAACCGCTTGACGGGTTCGATGATGTCCATGCCGTTGCTCAACGCGCCAAACGACGCAGAGCTGCATGTGCCGGCGATGACCACCTATTTTTGAGACGACACGACTTTCCTGGAGAAACTGGCGACAGCCATATATGCGCGTCGAGGAGGCTCAATTTTATATGGCTAGCTCGGACCGCTTCTCGCAGCGTTTTTGCGGGTGCGTCGTTCTACATCAATTTCGCGGAATACCACGAACAGCTGCGACTCGACGATCGTGGCGCACTCCGCAAATGGAAGCCTTCACGTTACAAGATGCAAAGGAAGCCTCACTGCCGTTTCCGGGGACCGGGGTGGTGAGAGGTGATCGCGGCTGACCGGCGCTGCACCTGATCCGGGCGAACTGGCCTTACGCGGTGTGGAATGATGGCTGCCGATCAATCGCGGGCTGAAAACGATTAGGTGATGGCGGAATCGGCGCCTTCGTTCCATAACGCCTATTCCGCGAATGGGCAAAGGCGTTAGTTCAGCGGCCGAACAACGATCGTCAGATGTGGTCCGCGCGACTGCACTGGTGGCGAGCTCCTATTTAGATGTCCTTCACATGGGTCGCGACCGTTCGATGGTCGGGTCGAGGCGACCATTTGGAAGTCGATCGCTTGCGGTTACTCGCCTCCTTAATATTCGCGATCGACTAAACTTATACGTCATCCGTTGATTGACTCCCAATTGAAACCTGATATTGTACTTCTATGTTCTTTAAGCGAAACCAGGTCGAGGAAGCGATTTCGCGAACGATCGGGGAGCGGTCACATGAACCAAGCCAGACATTAAAGACCCAGATCAAGCGCCTGCTCGACCTGGACCGAAGTCTAAAACGCTCGACAAAATCTCGCGATCCCGAACGGGCAAGCTTTGCTTTCTTTGACAGCACACCGCCTGGGCGAGGGGCCGAGGTCAAGTTTTCGGAAGCCAACGCTTTCGCCTTACTGGTGGGCATTCGGATGCTGAGTCACGGTTGGCCGCAAAGCTTCGTGGTGTCACGTTTGCGTCAAGCGCATGAAGAACTGGTTGCCCAACATAAAGCTATTCTTGCGGCTGCCCCTCAACCCCCTCAACAAGCCATAGGAGAGCCGGGAGAGATGGTTTTCCGCTATCCGAATTCACCGTTTTTGGTTGTTGTGTCGGACGAAAAGACTGACCATCCCGACAACGGGTCGTACGTCCGTTTCTTTAAAAATCAGGAAGCCGCGCTCCGATTTCAGATGAAAGAGGTTGGACGCTCTTGCTCCTGGTTTGGGCTGGAGAGCTCCGCGAGAGCGCTTCGCGAGCATCTCACTAGTTCACTACCGAAAGCGCGCGGTCGGAGCGCTTGATTCACAAACGGAGGCTTTCCTATGTCCTTTTGCGGAATTGGAGCTTCATTAACTACTTCAAATAAAACGTCTTCCAGTTCACTCAGGCGTAGCTGGAACGATCGCGTCCGAATGATCCAGACAACGAGCTTAAAGCCTTCACCTCGCAACGCTCGCACTCATTCGAACAAACAGATCAAGCAAATCGCCGACAGCCTTTTGCGGTTTGATTGGGTTTATCCCCTCCTGGCCGACGAAAGCTCAACGATCATTGCGGGTCACGGACGCTACCTCGCAGCTATTGAGCTTGGTCTGACGGAAGTTCCTGTCCACGTCCTGACAGGCCTTAGCGAAGCCGAAAAGCGCGCCCTGATGTTGGCCGACAATAAGATCGCTACCAATGCCGGTTGGGATCGGGAGATTCTGGCTCGAGAGCTCGGTGAGCTTTCGGTTCTGTTGCCCGAAATCGACCTCGACATCGATATCACCGGCTTTGCATCGGCAGAGATCGACACGTTGCTTGGCGATCTGATCGAGCCGGAAGCTGATCCCGCGGACATTCCGCCGGAGCCGGCAAAGGAAGCCACCGGCCGGAGAGGCGATCTTTGGATATTGGGCAATCACCGACTCTTGTGCGGGGATGCTTGTCTTGAGATTGACATCCGCAAATTGATGGGCGGCGTCCGCGCGGCGATGGTTTTTGCGGATGTGCCCTATAACCTGGCTATCAAATCCATCGTCGGGCGTGGCAAAACCAAGCATCGCGAATTCGCTGCCGCGTCCGGCGAAATGTCAGCCCAGCAATTCATCGAATTCAATGCGGGGTGGATGAGCCTTGCGGCCCGGTTTTCACACGACGGCTCCATCCATTTCACATGCATTGACTGGCGACATCTCGGCGAAGTCTTACAAGCTGGTCACAACGTTTACGGGCCACCCAAAAACCTTGCGGTTTGGGTAAAAACCAATGCGGGCCAAGGCAGCTTTTACCGTTCGCAGCACGAGTTAATCTTTGTCTTCAAGAACGGGGACGCTCCACACCGAAACAATATCGAACTCGGTAAGCACGGTCGCAATCGCAGTAATATCTGGAATTACCCAGGCTCAAACTCATTCCGCGCGGGTCGCATGGATGATCTGTCCGTCCATCCTACGGTCAAGCCGGTCGCGATGGTTGTTGACGCAATGCGTGATTGTACCCGACGCGGCGACGTTGTCCTCGACCCGTTCATCGGGTCAGGAACGACAATCCTAGCCGCCGAGCGGGTTGGCCGCCGCGGCTATGGCCTAGAGATCGATCCGCTCTATATCGATGTCGGTATCCGGCGGTGGCAGTCCTTCACCGGGAAGGATGCCGTCCTCGCCAAAACTGGTCAGACCTTTGATGAGGTGGCCGCCGCGCGGCGTTCGGAAGGCCCCGAATCCGCTCCACCATCGCAAAAAGAACCATCACGTCATCGTCGCGGCCCGAAACCAGTGCCCGCGACCCCAGCGCGGTTGCCATCGAGCGTATCAGTTCCCCTCAAGGGAGGCCGCAATGAATACCGACGATGACGATGATCTCAACCCCGACAAAGACGCACGATTCAAGAAAGCTCGTGAGGATGTCGGCTACGGAAGACCCCCGCGCGAGCACCGGTTTAAGCCGGGCCAAAGCGGCAATCCAAAGGGACGACCTAAAGGACGTAAAAGCGAGGACCAAATTCTCGAAGAGCTGTTTTCTCGAATGATGACGATTCGTGAGGGCGACCGGGTTCGCAAGATCTCACTCCGTGAAGTCATCTATCACGGCATCGCCGAAGAAGCCGTCAAGAAGAAGAATTTGAAGGCTGCAGCCTTTCTCCTCGACCGGGCCGCTTCGCTGCAATTGGCTCAACCCGAGCATCGAGAGCCTGGGGAAGACGACCAGGCGGTTCTCCTAGCTTACGCCAAGAAGCTCTTATCCACCCCGCATAGCGAGGAGGGCAACGATGATTGATCGTAACGCCCTGCAGGCCTTTCTAAGCGACCCGTACGCCCTGGGCGCGGTGTTGCGCGGTGACTTTCAGAGCTTCCTACACCGCAGCGTGCTGACGTTGAACCCAGGCAGTGACTTCCTGCCCAATTGGCATATCGACGCGATCGCTTATCAGCTCGATCGGGTGCGGCGCGGCGAAATCACCCGCCTCGTCATCAATCTGCCACCCCGCAATCTGAAATCAATAATGAGCTCGGTTGCATTTCCGGCGTTTATCCTGGGGCATGACCCAAGACGAAGAGTCATCTGCATCAGCTATGGTGCCGATCTGGCGGAGGAGCATGCCAAAAATTGCTTGGCGGTGATGCAATCTGATTGGTATCGCGCCGCCTTTCCGGGGACGCGGATCCTACGTCCCTCGGCCACTGATATCCGGACGTCGATGCGAGGATTTCGGAAGGCCACCTCAGTTGGTGGCGCCCTTACCGGCTTTGGTGGCGATCTCTTTATCATCGACGATCCACAAAAGCCCGTTGACGTACAATCTCAGTCACTTCGCGATCAGCTCAATCAATGGTTCTCAAATACCCTAATTTCGCGACTGGATAGCAAAGAACTGGGCGCCATTGTCATTGTTATGCAGCGAGTCCACCTTCACGATTTGACCGGATATTTGCAGGAAAGTTCCGGAGGCTGGACGGTTTTGGACCTTGCCGCGATCGCCGAAGCGGACGAACGAATCGCCATCGGGAACGGGCAATTTCATTTCCGGCGGGCCGGCGAGGCACTTCATCCGAGGCACGAGTCCCTCGAAACGCTGAATAGTATCAGGCGGGAAATGGGATTTCACTTCGATGCCCAATACCAACAATCGCCCGTGCCTTCCGGTGGCGCAATGATTCGGCGTCAATGGTTATGCTACTATGACGTACTTCCCGAGCGAACTTACGACATGGATGTCATCCAGAGTTGGGACTGTGCGTCAAAGGACGGCGCTCAGAACAGCTGGTCGGTTTGCACAACCTGGCTAGTCGTGAACAAGCGGGACTACTATTTGATCGATCTCACTCGTGGACGATATGAATATCCCCGCCTACGCGAAACGGCGTTGGCGCTGGCGGAACGCTACAAGCCAACGACGATACTGATCGAAGATGCCTCGACCGGCCTGGCCTTGGCTCAAGAACTCAAGAATGCCGGTCGATATTGTGTAGAAGCTGTGCCCGTCACGCGAGACAAGGCCACGCGGCTTTACGTGCAGACGCACAGGTTTGAGGCCGGACACATTTTCCTTCCGAGATGGGCGGCTTTCATGGCGGATCTGCTGGCCGAATTGCTCACCTTTCCGCAGAGCAAGCATGACGATCAGGTCGACAGCATCACGCAGGCGCTTGCCTACGAAATCACGGGATACGACACCACCATGAAATGGGCCAGACATCTTTGATGACGATAGCTCGCGACCTGCTGCCGCGAGCTTCGCCCCGTCGAGGTATCTCAGCCGATTAGCTTAGACGGAATCGTATTTTGGAAACACGCGCTGCAGCCGATCGATGGTGGTGCGCCATTCCGGAATCTTGGGCGCGCAGACCGTGTTGCGGTTGCCGAACATGCCGGGCTCGTTGATCGCCCTATCGGCAGGCACGGTCTCGGCCCATTCGATGGGAACAAAGTGCTCCATTTTCTCGGGGTCATCCGCTGGTTGATCCGAGGCCAGAACATCTGAGGCTGGCACTTGCTTGCCGTCGATGTTAATGCGGAACTCGGTCTGAGGCGTCGAGAAGCCGGTGACACGGCCGACGCCGACATAGCCAGTGCGGGGAATCTTGACCCAGATTCGGTCGCCGGGCTTCAGCAGCTTCAAAGTGTTGGTGAACCACGGCCCACCACCCGCGCTGATAAAGCCATACTTGACCGCTTCCTCCCAGGAGCGGCCCTCCCCTCCAAATGAGACGTAATACTCGCCGTTCCAGGGCCCTGGCGGCGATCTTGATGTCATGGCGCTACTGGCAGCCTGTGATTCCACGGGATCGCGGAGCCAGGCCCGGCTGAGGAGCCTCTCCACCCCACATTCAAAGACCTCGAAGCAGAGCACGTTGATGGCGACCGAGCGTTTGCTGAGATAAGAGACGATCCGCTCGGAAGCGGCGTCCAGCGCGGCTGCCACAATGACAATCTGATGCTGGCTCGGGAAAACCTCGGTATCGAGGCCCACACCAAATCTCGTTTCAAAATCCTTTGCGAGATCTGCACCCTTCTTGAACCGGGAATAGATCCGGGCCACGGCCTCGGCATCCAGCGCCTCGACCCACGTGGCATAATCGATCGCCTGGGCGACCACCTCCCGTGGCGAGCGACCACGCTTGAGTTCGATCAGGACAAGGGAGCTGTCCGGCGCGATCGCCAGGAGATCGATACGCCCGTTAAAGCCGGTCTCCTCCTGCCGGCCGATGATCATCCACTGGTCGGAGACGATCTCGGGTTTTGCGATGATCATCTCCTCGAGCTCCCATTCCGAGGCAAGCCTGCCTTCGGGAAGGCGCTCGGGTGATTGACCGACCCGCCAAATACGCTGACTGACCAACATCTGTAACCTCCGTTGCTCGCGTAAACATGGCTACAAGCATTTGCTTCGCTGCGGGCCTGTATCCAGTCCAAAGCGAGATCGTCAGCTCAGAACAGCAGGTCAGAGTTAATATTATCCTTTTTTGGGATAATCCTGTCTCGGGATCAGCCTGCCCGGGCGATGACAGCTTCCGCCCGCGGGATCGACAAAACCGTCCACTCCTCAGATCAGGCTGCCTTGTGCGCCCTGATGGTGGCTGCCCGCAAGCAGGCCGGCCTGACTCAGCATGAGCTGGCGCGCCGGCTGAAGCGTCCCCAGTCCTTTGTCGCCAAATACGAGGGCGGCGAGCGCCGCATCGACGTGGTCGAGTTCGTGACGATTGTGCGCACCATTGGTGCCGATCCCCTCAAGCTGCTGCGGGATCTGATAGTCGGAAAGCCGCCAGGCAAGCCCCGGCGGACGACCGCGAAATAGCCCCCTTTCCTAGGGGTCGGGTCCCTTCGATCACATCGTGATCCAATGTCGATGATCTTCGCCACAAGATGATCCAGTTTCCGCTCGACTTCCAGCGGCAGCAGAGCGGTAGTGTGCCCGACTTTAAGGAAGGAGGCCTTAATGGAGCGCGCCAGCATTGAACCCGCAATCAAGCTGATCATTACCGAGATTCATATCAAGCTTGACGAGGCGGCCCGCATTGCCAAGGCCGCCGATGCCTGCGCTCAAAGCGGCGCCATTACCGAAGGCATCGAGGTCGCCATGGACATCGAGCAGTTGATCTACGAGGCTGGACGGCTTCAAGACGCTGCATCGCTTTTGAACCGCATGAGACGGGATCGAACTTAGTTCGACGCTACCACCGTTCCTCAGAGCCCCGCACGTGGCGGCGCTTGGGTCAGTGGCATCTTTGAAGATGCCAAAACGCAGAGGAGATCGATCATGCCCGCCAGCAAGCCCAAGCCGAAGGTGGCGAAGACCACGAAGTCTCGTTCGAGCCGCGCCAATCTAGGAAAGCGAAAAGCGAGCTCGAGGTCCAAATCAGTAAAAGCACCTGTGGCCGCTAGCCGAAACCGCTCCGCCCCCTCAAAGCAAGACACGGTGCTTACCCTGCTCCAGCGTCCTAAGGGTGCTACGCTCCCTGAGATCACCGAGGCGACCGGTTGGCAGCCGCACTCGGTGCGCGCCTTTCTGTCCGGCGTCCTCAAGAAGAAGCTCAAACTCAAGGTCGAGTCTTGGAAGGACGGCAGTGACCGGACCTATCGCATCAAAACTCGGTCCTCGTCATGATCCGACCCGCACGCCCCATCGGCAGCGATAGGGTTGTCGAAGCCGAACTGACCAAACTCCCGACGACGCCGATTGCGAACTTGAGAATGCAGTATCGCGAGTTGTTCCGGTCCGATCCACCAAAAGCCTTCGGTCCGGACCTGCTCCGGCGCTCAATCGCGCAGCGGATTCAGGAGCGCGCCTATGGCGGACTGCCCCAGGACAGCAACCGGTTGTTGCGCCAGCTGATCAAGGCGGTGAGAGGCAAACCGAATGGCAAGCTGGAACTGCCGCGCAGGATCAAGGCCGGCTCGGAACTGGTACGAACCTGGCGGGGCACGACCTATCGGGTGAAGGTCACCCCGGAGGGATTCGCATTCAAGGGCGAGACCTACGTCAGCTTGTCCGAGATCGCCTGCAAGATCACCGGCACCAGATGGAATGGGCCGCGCTTCTTTGGACTGCGGACGCCGTCAGAAACGGCGGCTTCGGGAAATGCATCGAATGGCCAGTGACCGCCGTGGTATCCTACGCTGTGCCATCTACACCCGCAAATCTACCGAGCATGGCCTTGAGCAGGAGTTCAACTCACTCGACGCCCAGCGGGAGGCCTGCGAAGCATATATAAAGAGTCAAGCCTTCCAGGGCTGGAGGGCTGTTCCAACCCGCTACGACGATCCGGCCTATTCCGGCAGCAATCTCGACCGCCCTGCCCTAAAACGTCTTCTCACCGATATCGAGGCCGGCAAGGTCGACGTGGTCGTCGTCTACAAGATCGACCGCCTGACCCGATCTCTGGCCGATTTTGCTAAGCTGGTCGAAGCCTTCGATGCCAGATCGATCTCGTTCGTCGCTGTCACTCAGCAGTTCAATACCACGACCTCCATGGGCCGCCTGACTCTCAATGTGCTACTGTCTTTTGCCCAGTTCGAACGGGAGCTCGCCTCAGAACGCGTCAAGGACAAGATTGCTGCCTCCCGCAAGAAAGGCAAATGGACCGGCGGCACCGTACCGCTCGGCTATGAGATCAGAGACAGAAAGCTCGTGATCAATAAGATCGAGGCCCAAACCGTCCGAACGATCTTCAGTCTCTACCTAAAAATTGGATCGCTCAACAAATTGATCCCCGAGCTCGACAAGCGAAAAATCGTCACCAAGCGCCGCAAGACCGAGGTCAAGAAATACCAGGGCGGCATTCCCTTCACCTATGGTCCCCTCGCCTATCTCCTGAAGAACCGCATCTACCTCGGCGAGATCCATCACGGCGGCAAATGGTTCAAGGGCGAGCATCAGCCGATCCTGGATCGCGCCACCTTCAATCGGGTCCATGATCAACTTAAGTCGAACACTGTTGATCGGCCGAAAAGCCAGTCAGCAAACAACGCGCCGCTCACCGACAAGCTGTTCGACGACCGTGGCAACCGGATGGGCCCGAGCTTCAGCAGGAAAAACGGCGTCCGATATCGGTTCTATTTCAGCACGGCCCTGCGCGGCCGGAAGCATCTTACCGGATCGGTCAAGCGGGTGCCGGCAACCGAGATCGAGCAACTGATCGAGCGGACCATTCGTGAGCAGCTCAAACTCGCCCACGCCACACCATCCGACATCTTCGACAGCATTGATCGCGTCGTCATCAACTCCAATCACATTCACATCGTCATGAAGCCGGCTTACGCCGGACGGCCCATCGAGATTCCTTGGAAATTAGCAAAAACTAACGCCGCCACAGTCATCGAGCCCACGGGTCAAAGCAAATCGAACCCCAAGCTTGTTCAAGCCGTTGTCCGCGCCAATGTGTGGCTCAATGATCTCACGTCCGGGCGTTACCAGTCAGTCGAGGCGCTCGCAAAAGACGTCAGACTCCATCCCAAGATCATCCGCCAGCAGATTCGGCTCGCGTTCCTGGCGCCGTCAATCACGGAGGCTGTAATCTCAGGAAAAGTAGGAAGCGCG
>Ga0209963_1001602_pt1 | contig 12906 bp, 8 predicted proteins | sample ThiBio_1000_biof_2_FD_183957 | JGI IMG/M metagenome (GOLD analysis project Ga0209963, IMG submission 183957) | Wastewater bioreactor microbial communities from Cape Town, South Africa - Thiocy_cont_1000_biof (SPAdes) | ecosystem: Engineered > Bioreactor > Thiocyanate-remediating >...
CGTTTCGCTGGTCCAGCGCTACCTCACCCGAGACAAGGATGCCCGCCGATGAGCGCCTCACCCACCGTCCTGGCCACCGGCGACAGCCCCGTGGCCACCCGCGCCGACAAGCCCCGCCGGCCAGCCTCCTTCCGTCCCGGGGAGTCCCGACCCGGTCCGGCCCGCAAAGTGCTGGGGCTGGTCCTCCGGATCGTCCTCGCGCTGGTGTTCGGGCTGCCGCTGGTGTTCATGATCGTCTCGAGCTTCAAGCCCGACCTGCAGATCTTCGCCGACCTCGGCTCGTGGGCGGCGTTCCTTCCGGTCGGGGATGTCAGCCTCGACAACTACACGGCGGTGTTCGACCGCGTCCCGTTCGCGACCTTCCTGCTGAACTCGGTGTTCATCTCGGCCAGCACCGTGGTGTTCGGCCTGATCATCAACTCGATGGCGGCGTTCGCGTTGTCCCGGATCGAGTTCCGGGGCCAGAAGGTGATCCTCGGCATCGTGCTGGCGACTCTGATCGTCCCGTTCGAGACGATGGCACTGCCGCTGCTGTGGTGGGTGAACACGATCCCGTACCTCGACGGCTCGCAGGGCTGGCTGGACACCTACGCGGTGCAGATCGTCCCGTTCGTCGCCAACGCGTTCTCGATCTACCTCTTCTACCAGTACTTCGACTCGATCCCGAAGGAGCTGGACGAGGCCGCCCGCGTGGACGGCGCCGGCTGGTTCCGCATCTACCGCTCGATCGTGATGCCGCTGTCCGGACCGGCCGTGGCCACCGTGGCGATCCTCACCTTCCTGCCGGCCTGGAACCAGTACCTGTGGCCGCTGATGGTGGTGCAGACGGAGTCGCTGCGTCCGGTCATGGTCGGGATCGACTACTTCAAGCAGCTCAAGGTCGCCTGGGGACAGATCATGGCCTACGCCACCATCATCACCGTCCCGGTGCTGGCGCTGTTCGTCGCGTTCCAGCGGGCGTTCATCAACTCGATCGCGTCCTCGGGGGTGAAGGGCTGATGTTCGCTCTTCCCGACGACTGGGTCTGGGACTTCTGGCTCGCCGACGACGGCCGGCAGTACCACCTGTTCTTCCTGCACGCCCCCAAGTCACTCGGCGACCCGGACGCCCGGCACTACCACGCCTCGATCGGTCACGCCGTCTCCACCGATCTGGCCACCTGGACGCGGCTGGACGACGCCCTCGGCCACGGCCGGCCCGGCGACTTCGACGAGCTGGCGACCTGGACCGGCTCGGTGACCCAGGGCCCGGACGGCACCTGGTTCATGGTCTACACCGGCGCCCGCCTCGTCGAGGGCCAGAACGTCCAGAGCATCGGGTATGCGACCTCGCCGGACCTGTGCACCTGGACCAAGCGGGGCCAGATCGCGTCCGCTGACGCCCGCTGGTACGAGCAGCTCGCCGACAAGGGCTGGCACGACGAGGCCTTCCGCGACCCGTGGATCCTGCGGGATCCCGCCGGCGACGGCTGGCACCTCCTCGTCACCGCGCGCGGACGCACCGGTCCGGTCGATGACCGGGGAGTGGTCGGGCACTGCTGGAGCGCCGATCTCCGGCGGTGGGAGGCGCGTCCGCCGCTCAGCGAGGTGGGCCAGGGCTTCGGCCAGCTCGAGGTGATGCACCCCGTGGAGATCGACGGCGAGAGGTTCCTGCTGTTCAGCTGCCTCTCCGCGGACGCCTCGGCCGCGCGCAGGGCGTCCGGCCGGCCCGGCGGGACGTGGGCGGCGAAAGCGGCGTCCGAACTCGGGCCCTACGACATCGCCGGCGCCACCGTGATCTCGCCCCCCGGGCTGTACGTGGGTCGCCTGGTGCAGCTTCGGGACTCCGGCGAGTGGCGGTTCCTGGCCTTCGTGAACGAGAGCGAGGCCGGCTCCTTCGGCGGCACGATCATCGACCCGCTGCCGGTGAAGGTGGTGGACGGCGAGCTCACGGTGGGCTGACCTGGCGACCGCGGGCGAAGGTGGCCGACGAGGACTGTTCCCTTCCGTCCCGGCATGGGGTAAGCAGGACTTCGAGCAGATCCTCGACGTGATCCGTCCGGATCCCCGATGATTCTCCCGACGTCGACAAGGAGTCTCGAATGAGTGCGGACCGTGAGGCCGAACTGCTGGCCGGGGTGCCGGACGGCCTGTTCATCGGTGGGGTGTGGCGGGGTTCGTCGGACGGGACGACCTTCGACGTCGGCGACCCGTCGACCGGCGAGGTGATCCGGACGATCGCGTCAGCATCGGTGGCGGACGGGACGGCCGCGCTCGACGCCGCCTGCGACGCCTTCAAGTCGTGGTCGCGGACACCGTCCCGGGAGCGGGCCGAACTGCTCCGCCGGGCGTTCGACCTGCTGACCGAGCGCAGGGAGGAGTTCGCCCTCCTGATGACCCTGGAGATGGGCAAGCCGCTGGCCGAGGCGCGCGGCGAGGTGACCTACGGCGGGGAGTTCCTGCGCTGGTTCTCCGAGGAGGCCGCCCACGTCCAGGGACGCTACGGCGCCAACCCCGAGGGGACGGGCCGGATGATCGTCAGCCAGCATCCGGTCGGGCCGTGCTACCTGATCACCCCGTGGAACTTCCCGCTGGCCATGGCCACCCGGAAGATCGCGCCGGCCCTGGCCGCCGGCTGCACGGTGGTGGTGAAGCCGGCAGCGCTGACGCCGCTGACCACGCTCTACTTCGCGAAGCTGCTCGCCGACGCCGGGTTGCCGGCCGGGGTGGTGAACGTGATCACCACCTCCCACTCCGGCGACGTATCGGACGCGATCATCGCCGATCCGAGGCTTCGGAAGCTGTCGTTCACCGGGTCGACCGAGGTCGGCCGCAAGCTGCTCGCCCAGGCCGCGAACGGCGTCCTGCGGACGTCGATGGAGCTCGGCGGGAACGCGCCGTTCGTCGTCTTCGAGGATGCCGACCTCGACAAGGCCGTGGACGGGGCGATCGCGGCCAAGTTCCGCAACATCGGCCAGGCCTGCACCGCCGCGAACAGGTTCATCGTCCACTCGTCGGTCGCCGAGGAGTTCGCCCAGCGCGTCACCGAGAGGGTGCGGGGGTTCCGGACCGGGCGCGGCACCGAGGACGGGGTGACGATCGGCCCGCTGATCGACGACCGGGCGGTCGCCAAGGCGTCCGAGCTGGTGGCGGACGCGGTCAGCCGCGGCGCCACCGTCCGCGCCGGGGGCCATCCCATCGACCGTCCGGGCACGTTCTACGAGGCCACCGTGGTCTCCGACGTCCAGCCGGGCAGCGACATCCTTCGCGAGGAGATCTTCGGACCCGTCCTGGCCATCACCACTTTCGCGGAAGAGGACGAGGCGGTCGCCATCGCCAACGACACCGAGTACGGCCTGGTCTCCTACGTGTACACCCAGAACCTCGCCCGCGGCCAGCGCATGATCGAACGCCTCGCCACCGGGATGATGGGTCTCAACCTGGGCGTGCTGTCCAACGCCGCGGCCCCCTTCGGCGGCTGGAAGCTCTCCGGCCTCGGCCGCGAGGGTGGCGCCGAAGGCATCCACGAGTATCTCCAGACCAAGTACACCCTCACTCCCAACCCGTTCGCCTGACCGTCCCGTCGCCCCGCCACCGGTCCGTCCGTCCCCGCCAGGACGAGGTCGTCCGCGAGCGGCGCTCGGTGCGCGAGGGCTCCGGCTGGGGCTGGCGCGCAGGGAGGCGTCCGTAGTGAGAGACCCAGACCCATGTCCTCACGGTGCTGAATTGCCGTCTGTCAAGGGGTAACGCCAAGTTGATTTCGAGTTCAACAGGTGACAGGATTACCTACGCCCAATTGACGCTTCAAGCTCACGAAGGAGTACCTCACATGAAGCGCAGTGCCCTTGACCGACTCATATCCTGGATCGGTCTGGCCCTCGCCGCCGTCCTGCTCGTCGCGGGCGGTCTGCTCGCTTACGCGAGCTCCTTCATCTCTGGCCAGGTCTACGAACAGCTTGCTTCCCAGAAGATCACCATGCCGACCAAGGAAGCCTTCGGCAGCCTCCCCGCGGAGAACCAGGCTGCTCTCGCTCCGTTCGCCGGCCAGCTCATGACCAACGGCGCCCAGGCCCAGGCCTTCGCCAACTACTACATCCTCGCCCACATGAACGCCGCCTCCGGTGGCAAGACCTACGAAGAGGTCAGCGGCGAGTACATGGCCATGAGCAAGGACACCAACGCCAACGCCGACGAGCTCGCGAAGCTCGGCGCGCTGCGGCAGACGCTGTTCATGGGGAACACCCTGCGCGGCATGCTGCTGAACGCCTACGCCTTCGGCACCATGGCGACCGTCGCGATGATCGCGTCCATCGTGGCCTTCGTGGGCGCCATCGCACTGGCGGTCCTCGGCTTCCTCGGCCTGCGGCACGCCAAGACCGCTACCGGTGAGGTGTTCGTGAGCGAGCCGGCCCCGCACGCCGCTGCGCCTCACACCGAGACCGGGCCGCGTACCGCGGAGGCCTGAGCCTCACACAGTCACCCTCACCAGCAGCCCGGTCGCCACCGCAACGGCGACCGGGCTGTTGACTGTTCGCCGGTAGAAGGCAGACCCCGACGCGGCCCGAGCCGGACGACCGGTTCGCCGGCCAGCAGTGCGTCGAGGAAGACGGACCGGCCCACCAGCGTCAGGTCGAGGCAGGCCAGAGTGCCAGAGGCCTTGCGCACCGCCCCGGGGCCGAGAGTGTATTCGGCGAGCCCGCTCCCGGCGCCCGAGCCCGCACGCGGTGCCACCCTCCCCGTCGAACACCACCCTCCCGGTCAAACACCACCACCCAGGAGGTGGCGAATGACGGGGACGGGGGTGTTCGACGGGACGGGAGTCCGCTCGCGGTCGGGCGAGAGCGGGGACTCGGGTGGACGGGCCGGCGCGGGCCAACAGCCGGCCCGAAATCTGTCACGGTCAGCAAGAAGCCCCCGTCGAACGCCGCGTGGCTTTGGAGGACGCGGGTGCCAGTTGATCGTGGTTATGGGACGCCTGGGCGGCATCTCCGCGGCCACGTGCTAGATCATCGTGGTTGTGAAGCCTGCCACGGGCCTGAGAACCACCATCAGCTAGCACGAGTCGTCGACCAGCTTCGTCTGACTTCTCACAACCACCATCAGCTAGCACGAAGCCGCAGCGCGACGGCTGATTCGCGATCCCGGGACATCCCCAGCGGAAACGGGCGTGCTCGAACCCGCAGAGCGTTGGGGACGACCCCGTCCTGGGAGGCCTCGCACGGGACTCGCGCCGAAGGCAGCCGTCTCGCCCCGACACGGGTGAATCCGGTGCGGCTCCTCCAGCCTGCCTGGCAGGCCGTGACGATCCCGTCGCGCCTCACCTCCAGCCGCAGTCCTGCGGGTCGGCCAAACTCGTCGCCGGTGACGATCCACGGGCCGAGCGGGCCGAAGCCGTCGAAACAGCGACACCAGCAACCGACAGGATCCGGACGGCGCGTGAACCTCGGTTCAGGCGAGGACGTCCACCAGCGGCGTCGGACTGCCGAACCGGTGCGCGGTCATCGACACGGCCTGCTCGTGCAGGAACGGCAGCAGCTCGACCCGTCCGGCCTCGGTCACCGGATCGGCCCAGACGGCGAGGTCGACCCGTCCCCGGCACGCCCGGGCGAGCGCGGACGCGTCCCCTCCGATCAGGCGGACGCGGGTGGCGTGCCGCGCCTCCACCTCGGTGTACCAGGCCTCGTCGGAGGTCACCTTGCAGGGGACCGGGAGGGCCGCGTCCACCCGGGCCGGCAGCTCGACGGCCGACGACACCGCGAACGGCGCCTTCGCCGCCAGCGCCGCTGCCACCACCCGCAGCAGGTCGGCTGCGTCGCCGTCCGGCCCGAGCCGGAGCTGCACCGGCTCGGTCACCGGCAAATGCCGCAGGACGTTCCGCTCGCATTCCAGCCCCGACACATCGGACGGAGCGAAAGCCGTAGCCAGCGCATGCGCGTCGCTACCGAGCGCCCGCTCCAGCCGCACCACCCCCTCGGGCTCCAGCGCGCGGCGTGCGGCAGCCAGCACCCGGCGCGGCTCGGTGCCGATGGTGCCGAGCTCCGTGGCCTCGGCCGGGCTCCACGAGCCCAGCGCGAACTCGTAGCTCGGGCCGCCGGCCTTCGTCCCCGCGCCGACGGCCGACTTCTTCCAGCCGCCGAACGGCTGCCGCCGGACGATCGCTCCGGTGATGCCGCGGTTGATGTAGAGGTTGCCGGCGTGGATCCCGTCCACCCACTGCGAAACCTCGGCCGGGTTCAGGCTGTGCAGCCCTGAGGTGAGTCCGTAGTCGACGTCGTTGACGATGTCGATCGCCTCGGCGAGGGTGTCCGCGGTCATGATCCCGAGGATCGGGCCGAAGTACTCGACCAGGTGGTACTCCGACCCGCGCTGGACGCCCTCGCGGACGCCGGGGCTCCACAGCGTGCCGGTCTCGTCCAGCTTCCTCGGCTCGACCAGCCAGCGCTCGCCCTCACCGAGCGTGGTCAGCCCGCGCAGCAGCTTGCCCTTGGCCGGTTCGACGATCGGCCCCATCCGGGACGTGACGTCCGTCGGCCGCCCTACCGTGAACGACCGGACGGCGTCGATCAGCTGGCGCCGGAACCGCGGCGACCGCGCCACCGAGCCGACCAGCACCACCAGGGACGCGGCCGAGCACTTCTGCCCGGCATGGCCGAACGCGGACGACACCACGTCCTTCACCGCCAGGTCGAGGTCGGCGGACGGGGTGACGATGATGGCGTTCTTGCCGCTGGTCTCCCCCAGCAGCCGCAGGTCGGGACGGAAGCCGCGGAACAGCTCCGCGGTCTCGATCGAGCCGGTGAGGATCACCCGCGCGATCCGCTCGTCGCTGACCAGTCGCTGGCCGAGGCCGTGGTCGGCGAGGTCGACGAGGGTGAGGACGTCCCGCGGCACGCCCGCCGCCCACAGTGCTTCGGCGACCACGGCTCCGCAGCGCTGGGTCAGCTTGGCCGGCTTGAAGACCACCGCATTGCCCGCAGCCAGCGCAGCGAGCACCCCGCCGGCCGGGATCGCCACCGGGAAGTTCCACGGCGGGATCACCGCGATCACGCCGGCCGGAGTGAACCGGGCGCCGTCCACCTGCTCCAGGGCGAGCGCCTGGTCGGCGTAGTAGTGGGCGAAGTCGATGGCCTCGCTGACCTCGGGGTCGCCCTGGTCGACGGTCTTGCCGCCCTCGGCGGCCATGATCTCCAGCAGGTCGCCGCGACGCCGTTCGAGCTCCTCGCCGGCCGCGTGCAGGATCGCGGCCCGCTCGGCGGCGGGACGGGCGGCCCAAGCCGCTGCGGCATCGTTCGTGCTGGCGATGAGCGCGTCCAGGCGTTCGGCATCCGGGACGCGGGCGGCAGCGATCGCGTCCGCCCCGAGCGTGGTCGCGGGCACCCGCGCGAGGATCGCGTCCACCCACTCCCGGTTGGCGGTCACGGCCGGATCGGTGTCGGGGGTGTTCTCGAACGCACCCAGGGTCGGCGCGGGGACGGCGGCGTACCGCTCGGCTACCCGATTCGGTCCGGGGACGGTGTCATCGAGGCCGTCCACCGAAGCCAGGTAGCGGTCACGTTCGCGATTGAAGAGCTCGGTGCTGGTGTCGAGCTCGAAGACGGCCGACATGAAGTTCTCGCTGGCCGCCCCTTCGTCCAGCCGGCGGACAAGGTACGACACGGCAACGTCGAACTCGCCTGGGTGGACGACGGGCGTGTAGATGAGCACCCCGCCGACCTCGGCGCGGATGGCCTCGACCTGGCCGGGCGCCATGCCGAGCAGCATTTCGATGTCGATCGCCTCCCGGACGCCGCGGCGGCCGGCGAGCAGCCAGGTGTGGGCGACGTCGAACAGGTTGTGGCCGGCGACGCCGAGGCGGACGTTCGCCGTCCGCTCGGGGTGGAGCGCGTAGTCGAGGATCCGCAGGTAGTTGGTGTCGACGTCCTGCTTGGTCCCCCAGGTCGCCAGCGGCCAGCCGTGCAGCTCGGCCTCGACACGTTCCATCAGCAGGTTGGCGCCCTTGACGAGGCGCACCTTGATCGGGGCGCCACCGCGGGCCACCCGCGCGGCCGACCACTCCTGCAGCCGGATCATGGCGGCCAGCGAGTCGGGCAGGTATGCCTGCAGCACGATGCCGGCGGAGTAGGTGAGGAACTCGGGACGGTCGAGCAGCCGGGTGAACACCTCGATGGTCAGGTCGAGGTCCTTGTACTCCTCCATGTCGAGGTTGATGAAGGCCGCCGGACGCTTGGCGGCGGCCTGCTGGAACAGGGGCAGCAGCGCGTCGATGGCCTCGTCCGCTGCGACGGAGGTGGCCCACGGGTTGTGCGGGGCGGTGACGGAGGACACCTTGATCGAGACGTAGTCGACGTCGTCGCGTCCGACCAGGGCCCGGGTGCCGTCGAGTCGGTGCTTCGCCTCGGACGCGCCGAGGACCGCCTCGCCGAGGAGGTTCACGTTGAGCTTGATTCCGGGCTGGCGGAGCTTCGCGATGGCCGCGCCGAGGCGGCGGTCGGTGGCGTCGATGAGCAGGTGGCCGACCATCTGCCGAAGGACGCGCCGGGCCATGGGGACGACGACCTGGGGCAGCAGTGGTCCCGTCCAGCCGCCGATGCGGACGCCGGCCTTGAGGTACCAGGGCAGGAACGCAGGCGCCTGCGGGGCGAGTTCGGCGAGGACGCGGGCGGCCTCCGCCGGATCCTCGGGACGGACGACCCCGTCCACGAAGCCGGAGGTGAAGGCGGGACCCTTCGGGTCGCGCAGCAGGCCGGCGAGCAGGCTGGCGGAGCCCTTGACCTTGTGGCGGGCTGCTTCGGCGACCCATCTGCGCACCAGCGGGACGACCTCCTCGGTGAGGTCGAGGTGTTCACGCAGGTTGAACTCGGCCATTCTTCTCCCCTTGCCGCGGTAGCGAACGGACACACGCGGGCCGAGCGGCTCGTGGCCACCCCGCCCGTGCCCAATGATGCTATCGGTGCGCGGACGGTGCCGCTGACCCCTGAATCGACGTACCCGTCCCAGGCCTCAGACCTGAACCGAAGTACCTGTCCCCAACGGTTCAGACCCAGGCCTCAGACCTGAACCGAAGTACCTGTCCCCAACGGTTCAGACCCAGGCCTCAGGCCTGAACCGAAGTACCTGTCCCCGACGGTTCAGGCGGGCCGCTAGCCGAGCAGGTAGCGCTGGATCGCGATCACGGCTGCTCCTCGCGCCCAGTCCGACGTGCTGGAGTGCTCGATCACGTAGTCGACGTCGTTGGCGAGTGGTTCCCGATGGGCGTCGATGCCGGCGGCGAGGTCGTGCAGCGCCACGTCCGCCAGCCGGACGGCCTCGCCGGAGATGATCACCCGTTGCGGCATCGCGATGTTGGCGATGGACGCGATCAGCCTGCCCAGCGCCCGGCCCGAACTGGACACCACCCCGGAGGCCACCGGGTTGCCGTCGAGCGCGAGGTTCAGTGCCTCGTCGAACTCGACCGGCCGGCCCAGGCCGGCGGAGACGTTCGCCGCGATCGCCCAGTCCGACAGCATGGCCGCCGCGCAGCCGATGTGGCCTTGGGGGCACCGCGGTCCGTTGGAATCGAGCTGGATGTGACCGAGGAGGCCGACGCCGTAGTCCGGGCTGTGAACCCGAGCCCCGTTGCTGACCAGCCCGTAGCCGACGCCGGCGCCGATCGTGACGAGGGCGAACGAGTCCAGCCCGTGACCCGCACCGAACCAGCGTTCCGCCTCGGTCAGGCCGGCGACGTCGTTGGCGATGGCCGTCGGCACCCCGGTTCGCGCCGTCACCAGGTCGCCGAGCGGGACGCCGTGCCAGCCCAGGAACGGCGCGTGCTGCACCGTGTCGTCCTCGGTGACATTGCCGCCGAGCCCGACCCCGATGCCCGCGATCGACTCGCCGCCGGCCAGTTCGGCGGTCAGCTCTGCCACCCGATCGACCACCGCCTCCGGGTCACGGCCCAGGAGCGGGAGCTGCGCGGACGCGCTGACGTTGGCGGAGAAGTCCACCAGGACACCCGCGACGGCGTCGGCGGTGAGCTTGATGCCCACGAAGCGCCGGGTCTCGGTGACGAAGGACAGCGGCTTGGACGGGCGTCCGAGCTTGCCGGTGCGGGGCTCCTCGTCCGCCTCCCGGATCAGCCCCGCCTTGAGCAATGGCGCGACGAGACGGGTCACCGTGCTGGCGGTCAGGCCGTGGCGCCGCGCCAGGTCGGCCCGTGAGATCGGACCGTCGAGGAGGAGGTCGACGACGACCTGGAGCTCCAGCCCCTCCAGGTGGAGCTTGTGCCCGGCTCCCTGTGCCATCTCAACACCCTCCTGCCGCCCGAATGTTACCGAGCGCAACTAACTCTGACACGCCGGGCCGGTCCCTGTGCGTAGCTCTCCGTCAAGCGGTGCACAGCATCGTACCTTTTGTTGCTATTGACGTCTACTTACTTGCGTCGCTACATTAACTCCGTCGGCAGGTAGCCGGCTTGAGGCACCGTGGTGCCAGACGAAGGAGCAGTCATGAAACGACGTCGTCTCGTGCACGCGCTCGGCGTCGCCTTGATCCTGGGGGCTTTCTCAGCCTGCGCGCAGAGTGGCGCAGCCGGGACTCCCGGGGCGACGGCGACTACCCCTGCAGGCGTGACAACCATCACCTACTGGCACACCTACTCCGCGGACTCCCCGGAGGTCGGCACCCTGGAGAACGAGGTGATCCCGGCCTTCGAGAAGGCCAACCCCGGCATCAAGGTCAAGGCCGTCACGATCCCGTACAACGACATGCACCAGAAGCTGATCACGGGAGTGGCCGGCGGCGAGTTGCCGGACGTGGTCCGCGCGGACATCATCTGGGTTCCCGAGCTCGCCAACCTCGGCGTCCTCGAACCCCTGGACACCGCGATGCCCGACTTCGGCACGTTCAAGGACGCGGTGTACCCCGGCCCGCTCGCGACCAACGCCTGGCAGGGTCACTACTTCGGCCTCCCGCTGGACACCAACACCCTCGTCCAGCTGTACAACCCGAAGGTGCTGAAGTCGGTCGGCGCCGCGGCCCCGGCCAGCATGGACGACCTGAAGGCCCTCGCCGACAAGCTCGTCAAGGACGGCAAGTACGCGTACGCCGACAACGACCTCTCCGGCTGGAACACGCTGCCGTTCATCTGGTCGTTCGGCGGGGACATCACCGACCCGGACGTGACCAAGGCGTCCGGCTACGTCAACTCCGACGCGACGGTCAACGCGATCACGTTCCTCTACCAGCTGTACAAGCAGGGCGCGATCCCGAAGTTCATCACCCAGTCCGGCGCCACCCAGACCAACGACGGCTTCGCCAAGGGCCAGTACGCCACGATCCTCGGCGGTCCCTGGATGTACCCGATCCTGGCCGGCAGCCACCCCGACTTCGCCTTCCAGGCCGCCAAGGTTCCCGCCGGCACCGCCGGCTCGATCTCGGTCGTCGGCGGCGAGAACATCGTGATGACCTCGGCGTCGACGCACAAGGACGCCGCCCTGGCGTTCGTGCGCTACCTGATGTCGGAGGACGCACAGACGACCTTCGCGAAGGTCGGCCAGTTCTCGGTCCTGAAGTCGCTGGGTGACAAGATGACCAGCATCCAGCCCTACTACCAGACCTATGTGGAACAGATGGCCAGTGCGCGACCCCGTCCGGCCACCCCGGCGTGGACGGAGATCGACGCCAAGATGAAGTCCGCGCTGCAGGAGGCGTTCCTCGGCAACGGCGACATCAAGGGCGCTCTCGACAAGCTGGCGCCCGAGCTCGACGCCCTGCTGGCCAAGTACAACTAGGCCGCCCACCCCGTGATGCTCGACACCCAGGTGACCGCCACGAGACTGCCGGCACGGCGACGCCCCCGGCGCTCGTGGCGGTCACCTGCCTACGCCTTCCTCCTGCCGGGGTTCGCCGTCTTCACCCTGGTCATGGTCTATCCGACGGCCCAGGCCCTGCTGATCAGCCTGCAGCGGTGGAGCGTCTCGCCGTACCAGCCCAGCAAGTTCATCGGCCTGGCCAACTACGCCACGGCGATGCGCGACCCCATCTTCTGGCGGTCCCTGGCCAACGCCGGCGTCTACGCGGGGGTGACCGTCCCGGGGCAGCTGATCCTCGGGCTGCTCTGCGCCGTGGCGCTCAAGGCGGCCATCCCCGGACGGACGGCCTTCCGGATCATGGTCTACATCCCGGTGATCACCAGCTGGGTCGTGGTGTCGATCCTGTTCAAGTACCTCTTCCAGACCGACGGCGGCCTGGTCAACTTCCTGCTCCACGACGTCGCCGCCGTTGTGCCGGCCAACATCGACTGGCTGAACTCCCGGTGGCTCGCGATGGCCGCCATCTGCGCGCTCGGGGTCTGGAAGGGCGTCGGGTGGACCATGCTGATCTTCCTGGCCGCGCTGCAGGCCGTCCCCGACTCGCTCTACGAGGCCGCCGCGGTGGACGGGGCCGGCTCGGCGAAGCAGTTCTGGCACGTCACCCTGCCCTCGATCCGGCGCACCATGGTGTTCGTCATGATCATGCTGGTCATCGGCGCCTTCAACGTGTTCATCTCCGTCTCGCTGATGACCGACGGCGGCCCGGCCGACCAGACCCAGGTGCCGCTGACCTACCTCTACCGACAGGCGTTCGACTTCCTCGACTTCGGCTACGGCTCGGCGATCGCCTTCATGCTGACCGCCGTCATCGTCGCGTTCTCGGCGCTGCAGTTCCGCTTCCAGGGAGCGGACGAGGAGTCGGCGGCATGACCAGGACCTCCCCGAGCAAGCGGCGCCGGCAACGGCTGGTGCTGACCACCCGATTCGTCGTGCTGTCGCTCGCGTCCCTGCTGTCGATCGGGCCGCTGGTCTACATGGCGCTGATCTCGTTCAAGGAGAACGCCTACTCCCTGACCGGGCCGGCCGACCTCACCTCGGGCACCTACTCTCTGGCCAACTACGCCCAGGCGTGGACGGCC
>Ga0209963_1001610_pt1 | contig 12863 bp, 12 predicted proteins | sample ThiBio_1000_biof_2_FD_183957 | JGI IMG/M metagenome (GOLD analysis project Ga0209963, IMG submission 183957) | Wastewater bioreactor microbial communities from Cape Town, South Africa - Thiocy_cont_1000_biof (SPAdes) | ecosystem: Engineered > Bioreactor > Thiocyanate-remediating >...
CGGATTGCTGATCCTTCTCGAGATTTTCGCCTAACCGCGCGGCCATCAGCTTGGCCGTAGCGGTTTCGAGGTTCTTCTGCAGGCTCTCCTGTTGCGCGACCAGTGCGTCGAGGCTCGCCGCAGTGGCAGCTTCTAGCGACGGTGCCGGAGCCTGAGCCACGCTCTCCATGGCTTGGATCTGGCGTTTGAGAGATTGGATGACGGGGTGCTTATCAGTGTAAAGAGCGCCCTTCTGGATCAACTCAGCCTTGAGTTGGGCAAGCGTGCTGGTAGGCTGGTCGGACGTCGGCCCGGACGACGCCTTGCCCTGGGCGAGCCGAAGCTGCGCAATCTTCGCATCAAGCGTCGCATTCTGGGCTTGGAGCCGTTGAACTTCGCGGGACAAGAACCGCGTGGTATCAGTGGCGCGGGCGGTGCGATCACGAAGGTCTTCATCGAGAATTCTCGTCATCAGTTCGTTGGCGACGCGTGTTGCGACAGCCGGATCATTGTATTCAAAGCCTACGGAGAAAACGATCGTGGGATTTTCCAGCGCCGCTCGCGTCCGCTGCTTGAAATCTAATACCGGGTTGATAGGCGCAATCTTGGTCGACTTCTTCATTAACTCGACCAGTTCGGTCGCCGACATCAGAGCCCGCTTTTCCGGAAACAGCTGGAATTTGTCCGCGATCGCGATCAGGTTGTCGCGCGTCATCGTCCGCTGTTGGATGACTTGGATTCGCTCCTGCGCAGCACTGGTTACGGTGGGTCGCACAAGGTCGGTCGGAATCTGCTGAGACTGGACCAGAACCTTTCCTTCGGAGAGGTAGGTCGACGGCCAGACCAGGGCAACAACAGCGCCGGCCGAGGCGATCATGACGAAAGGGATCAGCAGGAACGGCCAGCGGCGCTTGAAAACGTCCCAATAGTATGAGGGCCGCAGCAAATAAGAGCGGTCCTCCTCAAGGCCAGACTCAAAAGTCTCTTCAAAATCAATTTTTTGCAGCATGCTGCCATCACCTAATTGGCCTGCCGATATTCTAACATTAAACTAGCATCGTCCTTAACTTAATTATTGCGCTGCCAGAGGCATTTGAATGACAGGATTAACACTGCAAGGCCTACCCTTGTGAACCGAAAGCGCAATTTGCTCGGAGGGTATGCTGCCATTTGCAAGCGTTGGGCTATAATAAGCTGGACAGGCAGAGAACGTCAGAATGTACGAGGCATTTTATCAACTGCGCGAGAAGCCGTTTTCGATTCTGCCCGACCCGGACATGATCTACTGGGGCAAGATGCACTCGATGGCGTTCACCATGCTGGAGTTCGGCATCATGAACAATGCCGGATTTACAGTGATTACGGGCGAGATCGGTTCCGGCAAGACTACTCTCATACGCTACCTGCTCAAAAAGCTCAGCCCAACGCTGACGCTTGGACTGATCTCTAGTTCTCCGCAAGGTCGGCAGGAACTCCTGCAGTGGATTCTCATGGCGCTGGGACAACCATTTGAGGGCGATTACCCAAATCTTTTCAGCAAATTGAATGATTTTCTGCACGGCCAATATGCGAGCGGCCGACGGACGGTCGTAATCATCGATGAGGCCCAGAATTTAGAACTGGAGGCGCTCGAACACCTGCGAATGCTGTCGAATATCAACGCCGACAAGTTCCAGGTCTTGCAGCTTATTCTTGTCGGGCAGCCTCAGTTGCGGGAGCTTCTGCTGCTGCCCGAGCTTCACCAGTTCGCCCAGCGGATCTCGTCCGATTTCCATTTGCGGCCGCTCGAACCCAGCGAAGTGGGCGACTACATCGCTTTTCGGTTGCGGGCAGTCGGATCTCCGTACGCCTTGTTTACTCAGGAGGCCTGCCACTTGATCGCGAGCGCAAGCGGGGGAATCCCTCGTATGATCAACGTTCTATGTGACACAGCGTTGGTATACGGATTTGCCAACCAGCACAACGTGATCGAGCAAGCGCTGGTCAGAGACGTTATTGCAGATAAGCAACAGTATAGCATTTTTCCGATCAAACAACTCTCTCGGCTTCCTTAAGTCTCTGGGACCAATTAGCTTCCGCGTCACTTCCCAATCTGGAGGTGGTCCTGGGCGTGAATACGACCGGGCGTGGACGGCATAACTTCGCGCGCATCTGCGCCATTCGCGAAGGGGAAACAAGCATGCGGACAATCTTGGTGGCCCTCATGATGGCGGTTTTTGCCACAGTTGCCCACGCGCAGACCCTCAAACCTGGGGATACATTGTCGATCACCGTGCTGCAGGATCCGAAACTCGATCGGACGGTTGTGGTCGATGCGCTGGGCGAGATCGCCTTTCCCCTCGCCGGGCATGTCCGGGCGCGCGGCCTCACGCCGCTCGCGCTCGAAAACACGCTGAAAGCAAAACTGGGTCCGAATTACAAGGACGGAGGTCTCGATGTGACGGTGGCGTTGGCGAATGCTTCGAAAGATATCCCTGAAGATGACTTGAAGCCGAAAGTCTTCATCACAGGCGAGGTCTTGAGGCCCGGCCCTTACGTGGTTCGCCAGCCGACAACCCTCATGCAAGCCATTGCCTTGGCGGGCGGGCTCGGGCCTTACGCCGCGAAGAAGCGGATTCAGGTGCGCCGGCGGGCACCTGGGGGCAATGAGACGATCTACAGTTTCAACTACAGGGCTTATGAGGCCGGAGCCGACTTCGAGGGCAACATCGTCCTGCGGGCTGGCGACGTGATCATGGTTCCAGAGCGAGGTTTCTTCGACTAGATATTGCAATAGCTCACCCGAGGCGGGACCACAGTGAAAAGGCTTGCGATTGCGGTCTTGATCTCGTCGGGACTAGGCCCGTCGGCTGCGCTCGCCTGGGATTGGTCTCTTAAGACATCTGAAAGCGAAACGGTCGAGCTCAACAGCAACCAATTCCTGAGAACGAACCCGGCAGGGTCGGTCGGTTCGTACACGACTTTGACGGCAAACGCCGAGGCGCTGACGCCGATCTCGAAGTTCAATTTCGATGCGAATGGGAGTTACAAGAAATATTGGGGGCCCGGTGTCGCCGGAACGGCGAGCGAATTCTTGAACTACAACGTCCATGCCCGTTACCAGCAAGACGGGAAAAACCGGTTTGACCGCGAGTTCATCGAGACAAACTGGTCGCAACAGAGCACCGCGCTGGCGATCCTGAATGACCTGGGCGTACTGGTGCCTGCGGAAGGATTCCTCGACCGCCTCACGGCCACCGGCGGCATCGATCGCTCCGTGAGTGCGCGAGATACCATCAGTCTGCTCGCCACCTCGACGCGGACGAGCTACGAGCCCTTGAGCGCCGGCACGCCGTTTACCGATACGCTTGCACGCGGAAACTGGCGTCACTCGTTCAACTCGACGACGGCGGGGAGCCTTTCTTCCGAAGCAGAACTCCTTGACTATGACAATGCGTTCGGCACCCAGGTTGGAATCTACAGGAATCAGATTGGGGTCGACACCACGCTTTCGCCCCTGCTCTCGTTCCGCGCGAATGTGGGCGCAGCCTTAGTTGCGACCGATCGCGGAGTTTCGACCTCTCCATCGGGTGGTGGGCTATCGGCCACGCCGACTTCAAACTCCGCAATCGACTGGATCGGCGATGCCGTTCTCACCTACAAGTTCTTGAAGACAGCAATGCTGTCAGTCGTAGCAGGCCAGTCGATTGGTCCCAGTGTTGTGGGATCATTGGTCAAACGCGACACCCTCACCGCAAGCGTAAACTACATCATCAACAGTCGGGAAAACCTGACCTTCTCGGCAAGCGGCAACCGACAGATTGCGGGGACGACAACGGACTACGCGTCCGCGTCGGTCACCTACGGCTACGCCCCGTTCCGTGATTTATTGCTGCAGTTTACCTACCGGTATCAACACAGATTCCAGAGCACCGGGACAACAATCATCGACCCCGTGACCAATACCCCAACGGTCTCCGGCCTTGCTCCCGCCGATTCGCACGCGCTGCTTTTCGTTGCCACGCACAATTTCGTCGCTCTGCCCCACGGCTACTAGGGCGCGGACTCATAACGGGCGGCCAACCATAGCCGGATAGATGCCAGTTGAACGAAGGCAAGGTAGTTCACCGCAAGCCTGTCGTATCGCGTCGCGACCCTGCGACATTGGTTTGATCGTTCGACCTGGTTGCGAAGCGGTAAGCCGCCGCGTGACCCTCCCATCAATTGGCGCTAGTTCCTTGTGATGCAGGCTCCTTGATGATGCACGCGAACAATCGAGGTGTCGATCATCTGGACAGCGGCATCATGGGCAGCCGCAAGTGCGGCTATGATGCGGCCCCAGACACCGGCCCGCCGCCAACGGACGAAGCGGTTGTAGCATGTGGTGTACGGACCAAACATCTCGGGGAGGTCATGCCAAGGCGCTCCGGAGCGCAAGACCCAGAAGATGCCATTGAGGACACGACGGTCGTTCACCCGAGGAACACCACGCGGCTTGTTCGGCTGGGCTTGATGGCAATCCATTCATGATCGGCGAGTTCGTAGCGCATGATTCGAGCCCCCAGTTTGGAAGCTTGAATCATAGGGGTCTGGCCAGACGCAACGCTTCCGGGCAGGCCCCGGTTGGACGCTTACGGGGTAGAAGCGGACATTAGCCAGCCGACAATCTCCGCTGAAATGTCCGCAAGTGACCCGGAGCGGAAGTGCGCAACCTCAGTCGATATTTGCTCGTAGTGGCTGGTGCCTACGCCCTGGCGTGGCGTTATTTGAGCAGATTGACCATTTTTGTTACAAAAAATAGCGACAATGCACCCACGCAGTGCTTGCCGCCCGACGGATAACCTGATTAAAATTTGTTAATGTAGGCCAAATTTTCCTGTGCAGCAGATAATGCGCTTTTGGGGGCATTATGAAGCTATTTAAAGCTAAGCTACTTTTGTACACTACCTGTGTGCTGCTGCTCAGTGCCGCGGTTGTAGCCAATGCCAGCCCTTACGTCGTAACGTTGGAAGAAGTTGGTTCCGATGTAGTCGCGACGGGCAGCGGAGCCATTGACCTGTCCGGTTTGAGCAAAGGCGGGTCATTTGCAAATGCAAATGCTGCTTTTTATCCGCAATCTGGAATTTTCTGGATAGGCACGGGTAGTGTTGATTACTACAATAGTGGATCCATCGGGGGCCCTCATGCCTTCGGCTCCGGCGGCGGTTCATTTCCGAATAGTAGCAGCGGAAGCATGGTCGGCATCTATGGCTCCTGCTGCTACCTATACACACCGCAGGATTACGTTTCCGATACTCAATTGTCGGATAGTACTGCGACATGGAACAACGCCACCCTCACCAGCCTTGGCATCACACCAGGCACTTATGTATGGACGTGGGGGGGCGGCGCGGATCAGCGTGTCACACTCAATGTTCTGGCCGCTGTCCCCGAACCCTCCACCTGGGCAATGATGCTTCTCGGTTTCAGCGGGCTCGGCTTCATGGCCTATCGCCGGAAATCGAAGCCAGCATTGATAGTCGCATAGTCCCGCAATCCGCAGTTCCATTTTTAAGAGCCGCTTTCGGCGGCTTTTTCTTTGTGCGACACGCACTGTTGATGTCGCATGTTGGCCCATCACGACATATTGCGCTGCCGCACGAACTTGGTCGCTATTAGAGCAAAGCGGACGTATTCACCAGTCACATGACGCCGACGGGGTATAGGTACACGGCCTAAAGGTTCTGCTTGAGGGCGTCCTGGATTTTCTGCTTGAGCGGCGTACCGTCAGGTTCCAGCTTGGCGGCATCCTCCAGCTCTTCCTTCGCCTTCTCACCTTGACCGGCTGCAGCATAGCTGAGCCCCAAGTGGTAGCGAACCGCCGCAATATTGGGCGACTTGGCTACAGCGGCTTCAAGGATCGAAATCGCCGATTTGACATCGCCCTGCTTGAACCGTGCCCAACCCACCGTATCCTGAAACTGAGGAAGATTCGTATTCTTGAGCGTTTCCGACAACGCGGCGGCGCGATCTAGGCTCTCCTTGTCCGTCCGAGTGTCGAGCAGCAGGCTCGCCAAATTGTTGATCGCCACAAGCGGCTGCGTCTTTGGTTGATCCTTCAAGATCGCCTCATACTCTGCGATAGCTTTATTGTCCTTATTCTTCAGAATATGAACACTCGCCATCAACATCCGCAGATTCACGTTCTGCAGCGTACCGTCGAGTCCGCTCTTCAAGGCGTCTTCAGCGGCGTCATAGTTCTTGTTGCGGATGTAGTATTCAGACAATGCGGTATAGCCGGCTGGATCCTTTGGTTGCACCTTGATCGCATCTTGAAAACGCGCGATCGCATCAGAATCTCTCTTCTGAGCCAACCTCGTCTGCCCCAGAATGACCAGAAGCTCCGCATTTGCGGGATAGCGCTTGATCATGTCCTGCAGGAGCGCCACGGCATCGTCAGCGCGTTCGGTCCGGATATATGCGGATGCAAGCGCGACGGCGGGCTGGATCGCTTCTGGCAGCGCTTTGTGAGCGTCCTCAAGCACCACAACGCTTTCGGCGAACCGCTGCTGGCCTGCGAGAGCTGCAGCCTTGATCTGGTCGGCGATGACGCGGCCATCCTTGTTCGAGGCGATCGCCTGCGCAACTGTCATTGCCGCGGGCCAATTTTGCCGACCAAGCTTGACTTGGGCCAGCGACGTTAAAACCTGCAGATTGCCTGGATTGCGTGCAGCGACCTCGGTAAGAACGTCATCCGCTCGGGCCGCATTTCCTCCTCGCTGAAGGAATGCAACATATCTGAGCGCTATCCCCGGGTTCAGGTTGGAATTCTTCAACGCATCTGCGTATTGGCGGTCCGCAAGTTCAAGTTTGCCGCCCTGTTCGTAGGCAAGCGCCAGCGCCAGCAGAAGCTCGGGCGAGCTGGACTGATCATTAAGCGCTTCACGCAAGTCAGCAATCGCGCTGTCGGTCTTCCCGTCCTGCAGACTCAATGCTGCGCGAAGACGAAGCGCGCCGGAATTTCGTCGATCATTAGCGAGAACCTCCGCAATCAACGGCTCGGCCGTCGCACGCTCGCCCTTGGCGACCAGCATCTCGGCCAGCCGCACCTGCACCTTCCGTTTGCGCTCGGGATTGTCCAGCTCTGCAACCAGCTTTCTTAAGGACTCAATCGCCTCGTCTTGACGTTTGGTAGCGAAATTCAGGTCAGCAAGCGCAACTCCATAATCGAATGTGTTTTCCCCGGCCTTGATCCGCGCCTCGAGCTCGGACCGTGCTGCATCAGACCCTCTGAACGTGTTCAGGAACCTGACCAGATCCAATTCAAGCTTGCTGTCGTCCGGACGGGTGGCGAGACATGCGCGAAGCTCCTTCTCGGCCTCGTCATATTTGCGTTCGGCCGTCAGGATTTGGATCAGCTGCAGCTGACGGGCAACCTCCTGGGGACTATCTGCGACTAGCTTCCGCGCCAATGCCTCAGCGGCGGACAAGTCATTTTTGCGAACCAGCGCTTCCAGTTTCAGTTGCGAAATGCGAAAAGCGTCCACAGGATGCGCTGACGTCGGAATCACGTCCAACATCTGAAGCGCGCTGTCAGCATCGCCGTCAGCCAGTTTCTTGCTCACCAAGATGGTGACCGCGTCGATATTGGCCGGACTGATCTCGTGCGCCCGCTGAGCTTCAAGCAAGGCCCCTGCAGGATCATTGGTCCTGGCAAGCGCCAAGGCCCGGATGGCATGAAGCTCCGCGCTGGGCTTGTCGCCCTCGGTCGCCGCATCCAGGATCTTGATGGCCGGCTCGGCTGCCCCGCCCGCCACCATGATCCTGGCCAGCTTGAGCCTTGCGTCAAGGTCCTTTGGATCAAGCTCAACGATCCTGCGCAGATCGAGGAACAGGGAGTTGGCCTTGGTTCTCTCATCGATACCCGTCAAGGCTTTCCAGACCTCGACCTTGTCGCTCTTGTACTTGACGGCTTTGAGAAGCTCGAGCCTCGCAGCAAGATCATCGTGCTTGGCAATCAAGGCCATACCGCTCTGATAATACTCCTCGGCGCGCTGCTCAGGAGAGCCGCAAGCGGCAAGGAGGACGCCAAGGATGACGACCGCAGAGGCGTTACGAAGCATTGTCCGGGCAAAACCGGCAGTGATCTTTATTGAGTCATACATCGTTTACTCGCATAGGAAAATGCACGTCAAGGCAGCGCACGACTAACCATCCCCCAAAAGGAATTCAAACCGATTTAATTGAAAAATCTGTCTTGGGCGAGGTGACGCGCCTGAGATGACCAGCGACTGGCCTCGTTTCACCAGCTCGGTCCTCGCTTCCAAACGACCCAAGAGGTCTGCGGTCGCCACACGTTCCCGGATCGGCATGCCTAGAAGCTTTGCAATCCACATGTGCGGCATGCCGTCAGCCAAGCATAGATGGCTCTGCAGCATGCCATCCCGAAAGGCGGCGTCGCGATGGGCGGTTTTTGAACTTTCCAAGTTTAAAGAATCCCGAACTGGGTCTAGCCGCCACAATGGCTTTTCTGAAAGGCAGCTCTGGATAGCATGCAGGGGTTTGCATCTGGAAGGCCATTGAATGAAAGTGATTAATAGCAACCCGACAGAGAAGCGATCGATCGAGCCTAGCCCTTCCGGTCGCCATTTGATAAACGCTACCCTCCAGTCGTACGCTGGCGCAGCAGATGTGGAAGCAGATTAACCCTAAGGCAGGGAGCCACGACCCGATACTCCCCATCCGTCGGACCCGCGTTTAATATCATCACGAGAAAGACGCGCATGATGGGTTGTCAGTCTGAATGTTTGAGAATGTCCGAGCGGATTTTGCGGCCCATCGCCGACTGGGGCGACCAGGGCTTCTGGGTGGTGCTCGTGTATTGCTTGGCCTGCTCCCTGCCTCGCTGCGCAAACCGCGCTCGGTGCTCTACAAGATCGTGTTCAAGCTGGTGCAGGTCCTCACGGGCCTCGAGCTACTCCGCGAGGCGGTCGTGAAGCCGCGCCCTGCTCTAGACGAGACGGCAGTGAAGCAAGGGGCTTCGTCCATCGCCTATGGCGTCGTCGCGATCGGCCGCAACGAGGGCGAACGCCTCAAGCGTTGCCTGCAATCGGCCGCCGGCGCCAGCACGCTGGTCTATGTCGATTCGGGCTCCAACGACGGCTCGGTCGCCTGGGCACGTGCGCGTGGCATCGACGTCGTCGAGCTCGACGTGGCCCGCGGCTTCACCGCCGCGCGCGCCCGCAACGCCGGCTTCCGCCGACTGATGGAGCTGCATCTCGACGTTGCCTTCGTACAGCTCGTCGATGGCGATTGCGAGCTGGCGAGCGCATGGCCCGCCGCTGCGCTCGAATTCCTGCGCTTGCATCCCAAGGCCTGCGCAGTGTTCGGGCGGCTGCGGGAGCGGCATCCCGAGCGGTCGATTTACAACCGAATCTGCGATGCCGAGTGGGATGTGCCGCTGGGCGAGGCGCGCGCCTGCGGCGGCAACGTGATGATGCGAACCGCAGCGTTCGCCAGCGTCGGCGGTTTCCGCGAGGACTTCATCGCCGGCGAGGAACCGGAGCTGTGCGCTCGACTGCGCGTAGCGGCATGGTCGATCTGGCGGATCGACGGCGAGATGGCCCTGCACGATGCCGCGATCACTACGTTCACCCAATGGTGGCGGCGCAACGTGCGTAGCGGCTATGCCTTCGCGCTCGGCAGGCACGTGCACGGTGCCGCGCCCGAGCGGATGTGGGTTTGGGAGAGCCGGAGGGCGTGGATATGGGGCATCTGGCTGCCCTTGGCCTGCGCGGCCGCGGTGGCCTATTTCGGCGCGCCGGGCCTCGCGCTGCTGCTGGTCTACCCCTTGCAGCTACTGCGCCGGATCCCGCGCCAGCCCGGCAGCCGGCGGGACCGTCTCGCATTTGCGTCTTTCGAGCTGCTGGGACGGTTTGCGGAGGCCGCCGGCCAGCTGAAGTTTACGATGCACCGCCTGTTCAGCGGCCGGAGCCAGATCATAGAGTACAAGTGAAGGCCATGCCGAGCTTCCGAAATGATCTAAGGAACAACCGTGCAACGTGCTCCCGGCCGCGCCGGTCAGGCGGCGGCGGGGCCAGTCCGGTGACAGGAGGCTGCGCCGAGGCCCATTACTGAGCCCCGGCATGGCCTGGGCTGTCCAAGACGCGCAGCGGAACCCACATGGACACTCAGAACCAGCCGCCCCATGAGCCAAGCGCGACCGTTCCGGACTGGTCGCGCGAGAAGGTCACGTCCTTCTGGCAGCCGAGCCGACAGCTCCTGAAGACGATCCGGGGCTATCAGGACTGCGCTAAGCGGGCAGGCGTTCTTTCTAGGCTCCGCAAGCGGCTCTACCTGCTCGAGCACCGCTTCTGGAGCGTGGTAACGGGGGCCGACATACCTCTCGGCTGCGACATCGGCGGCGGACTTCTGTTGCCGCATCCCAACGGGATCGTCATTCATCCGCATGCCCGCATCGGCGTCAACTGCCTGTTGTTCCAGCAGGTGACGATCGGGACCCGCCGCGGCGGCGGGGTGCCCGTCCTGGAAGGCCATGTCGACGTCGGAGCTGGCGCCAAGATCCTGGGCCTGGTCACCATACCGGCTAATTCGGAGGTTTCCGCCAATGCCGTCGTGACGACATGGCCTCCGAAGCGCTCCGCAGACAAGAGCAGCTAGGTTGACCGCGCTCGTGATGTGGAACGCTGGCGAGAAGACGAAAGTCCAGCCGTTCATCTGGAAGCCGGAAGACTTGCTCAGCGAGCACAGCGACCCGATTTCGGATCCTCGTCTTGTGCTGCCGGTAGATGGGTTTATTGCGGCGGCTGTCGACTTCGTCGATGGCCCCAGGGGGTACTTGGGCCGCGTTCTTATCGATCAAACCTGGGATTGTTACACAGACGGCTTCCCATGCGCGAGCTACGAGTACGGACGCCGAGCTCAGCCCCTAGCTTGCATAGAAGCACCGCTCCCGCCGCTGAAATCTTCTATCTCGACGCCAACGGAAGCGAGCAAGAGGTCAACGCGTCGAGCTATCGGGAAGACATCGCTAGCGAGCCTGGCCGGATTATACCTGACCGGCTGAGGCATGCGGCCTTCGAAGGGAGCGGGCGATTTTGCCGAGGTAACCAGACGGGCGCCGTTCATCTTGTATCCTGTCGCTAGGTGCCGAGCCGACCTCATCGTGTATAAGCGACCCCGATCGATTTCCACGCAGGCACGGAATTCCAGACCATGACAAGACGCCTCCAATTGTTGGACCGAAAGCGGTTCGATGAACTCTACGATAAGGCCATCATCGGCGCCGGCTTCTTCGAGTCCGACGACTACTACCGACTGGAGCGGGAGCGATATTGGCAATCGCTGGCGATGTTCGCGAAGCTGCCACTGAAATCGGCGGCCAACATTCTTGAAATCGGCGGCGGCCAGCTCGCCGTTCTTTGCACGAAATTGTTCGGAGACAATTGCGTGGTGGGGGACATCTCGGACGAGTTTCGCCAACCGCTCGATCGCCAATCCGTGCCCTTGATCGCGTGCAATCTTCTCGCGTCCGACTTTCCCGACGCCCGCGAGCAGTACGACGCCGTGGTCCTGCTGGAGGTGATCGAGCATCTGCCAGTTCCACCCTATGTTATCTTCGAAAAGCTGAAACGATTTCTCGCGCCGGGAGGCCTACTCTTCATCACGACGCCAAATCTATTCAGGTTGAGGAACCAGGTCCGGATGCTGCTTGGCCGGGAATTCCTCGACCGGTTCATGCTTCCCCTGCCCGGTCAGGGTCTCGGCCACCAGCTGGAGTACTCGGCAGAGCACTTGAGGTGGCAGATCGAGCAAGCCTCTCTGGAGGTCACGAAGCTGGATCACGCCGAGCTAGGCCACAAAGGTCACTCAACCTCGGCGCAGGTCGGGCGGATGCTGTTGTCGCCATTGACTCTGATACCTCGTTGGCGCGATGAGCTCGTCGCCGTAGCAAGGAAGCTCTGAACATTCTGCATCGAAGCGGCGTTGGACGTGCCGAGTCCTGCAATGCGTACCGAAACCAACGAGAGTAGATAAGGATGCCCTTATGTCGGATGCTCCCGCTCAGTCTTACACGCTCGCTCGCAAGATCATTCCGAAGCGCCTTCAGCCGTTCTTGCGCGGGTTGCGAAAGCGCCTTTCCAGACCGGGAGCTCTAAAAGAGCCTTATAGATCGGTTTTCTCCTACACTCAGGCCCATCCGGTCCGGCAGGCAAATCTGGTCAGACTTTGCGGATTGATCGAACAGAGAGGTGTACTGGATGCATCGTCGAAATGTGGTGTCCTCGACGGTGGCACCGCCGCGCTGATGGCATACTGCACGAAGGATAGGCCGATCCACCTGCTCGATTCGTGGGAAGGGCTACCGGCCATCACGACTGAAGACGGAGATGGCGGAAGGTGGGTTGGACAAGTCGTGGGTAGCCCGAAGCGAGTGCAAACGATTATGCGTGAGCCATCAGTTCATTGCTGCTTTTCGTCTCAAGCGTTGGTCGCTCATCAGAGCCTAGGTTTCCTGCAAACCCGAACGCCTTTAGCAGTTGCTCAGATGACTAATGGATACCCACTGTCTCTCAAGAATTGAAATCTTGTCGCGCAACATTCAGGGGCACCGGCATGGAGAACGCAACTTTAATCGTTATGTCTCCGCTCAAAGCGGTTTTACGGGCCAATGGAAAATTACTCTTAACCCGCAAGTTCCTGGACGGAATGGACTTATACAAGGAACTTTGGAAGGGCCCAATCACGCTTCTTTGCGAGCCTGCAGACGTTGCGAGCGACAACCTTGATAATGTGGAGATTGAACCTGAACGTGCGTCGTTCAACACCATTTGCGAACCCTTTTCGCGTGACAGACTGTCGAGGCTGCTTGCCAAACCATCGATCGTGCTCTCCAGCGAAGGCAG
>Ga0209963_1001612_pt1 | contig 12845 bp, 8 predicted proteins | sample ThiBio_1000_biof_2_FD_183957 | JGI IMG/M metagenome (GOLD analysis project Ga0209963, IMG submission 183957) | Wastewater bioreactor microbial communities from Cape Town, South Africa - Thiocy_cont_1000_biof (SPAdes) | ecosystem: Engineered > Bioreactor > Thiocyanate-remediating >...
CGCAGGCCAAGCCCCCGGCCAATGCGCCGAGCTATACCCGCGTCTTCGCCGAAAGCCTTATCCGCGAGGCGAAGGAAGACGAGAAGATCGTGGCGATCACCGCGGCCATGCCCTCGGGCACCGGCCTCGACCTTTTCGGCGAGGCCTTTCCGAAGCGCACCTTCGACGTCGGCATCGCCGAGCAGCATGCCGTCACCTTCGCCGCGGGTCTTGCTGCCGAGGGCCTCAAGCCCTTCGCGGCCATCTATTCGACGTTCCTGCAGCGCGCCTACGACCAGGTCGTGCATGACGTCTCGATCCAGAAGCTTCCCGTGCGCTTTCCGATAGACCGCGCAGGTCTTGTCGGGGCCGACGGTGCAACCCATGCCGGCTCCTTCGACGTGACGTATCTGGCGACGCTTCCGGGCTTCGTCGTCATGGCCGCCTCCGATGAACTTGAGCTCAAGCACATGGTCCGCACGGCCGCAGCCTATGGCGAAGGTCCCATCGCCTTTCGTTATCCCCGCGGCAACGGGGTGGGGCTGGACCTGCCCGATCGCGGCGATGTCATCGAGATCGGCCGCGGGCGCATCGTCAGGCAGGGCACCAAGGTTGCGCTCCTGTCGCTGGGCACGCGCCTTCACGAATGCCTCGCCGCCGCCGAAGAACTCGACGCCGCGGGGCTCTCGACGACGGTCGCCGATGCGCGGTTCGCCAAGCCGCTGGATCACGACCTGATCCGGCGCCTCGCCCGCAATCATCAGGTTCTCATCACGGTCGAGGAGGGAGCGGTCGGCGGCTTCGGCTCTCATGTCCTGCATTTCCTCGCCCATGAGGGGCTGCTGGAGAACGGGCTTCGCGTGCGGCCGCTCGTCCTTCCTGACGTTTATCTCGACCAGGCCAAGCCCGAGGCGATGTACGCCCGCGCAGGGCTCGACAGCGCCGGTATCGTGAGGGCTGTCTTCGCAGCACTCGGCCGTGGCGAGGCTGCAGCAAGGGCCTGAGCGGCCGGCATCCCGGGATTTCCTTCGCGATGGCGGGAAGTTCGCGATCGAACCGCCGAATGACACAGATCAAGGACCGTCGCGCCAACCGGTCCTAGCCATGTCTGCCAAGCCTTCCATCAGCCATGGAAGGGCGCAATCCGGGGCGTGGCATGACATCGCAAACGCGCGGCAAACCGGGCGACATGACGCCGGTCATCGACCTGACCGCAAAGCACGGCGCTGGTCCGGTCCGGTCACGCCGGCCGGTCTATGTCGACCTCCTGCCGCCCTGCAACAATGCCTGTCCGGCGGGCGAGAACATTCAGGGCTGGCTCGATCTCGCGCAGGCGGGCAAGTATCGCGAGGCGTGGCGGCTCCTCACGCGCGACAATCCGATGCCGGCCATCCATGGCCGCGTCTGCTATCACCCTTGCGAAGACGCCTGCAATCGCGGCGCGGTCGACGCGCCGGTCTCGATCCACGCCGTCGAGCGCTTTCTCGGCGACCTCGCGACGTCTCAGGGATGGAGCCTGCCGGTCGAGGCAAGTCCATCGGGCAAGAAGATCCTCATCATCGGTGCGGGCCCGTCAGGCCTCTCGGCGGCCTATCATCTCGCGCGGCTCGGCCACTCGGTGGAAATCCGGGAGGCGGCCGAAGAGGCAGGCGGCATGATGCGCTATGGCATTCCCGCCTACCGCCTGCCGCGGCCGGAGCTTGCGAAGGAGATCACCCGAATCGAGGCGATGGGCGTCCGGATCGTCACCAATCACCGCGTCATCGACCTGGCGTCCGAACGCGAGACCGGCGGCTTCGATGCCGTCTTCCTCGCGATCGGAGCGGCGATCGCCAAGCATGTCGACATCCCCGCCCGTGACGCGGCGCGCGTGCTCGACGCGGTTTCCCTGCTTCATGAGGCGGGGGAGGGCGCGCGGCCGCTGCTCGGCCGGCGCGTCGTCGTCTATGGCGGCGGCAACACGGCGATGGATGCTGCCCGTACGGCCAAGCGTCTCGGCGCTACGGATGCGCTGATCGTCTATCGCCGCGACCGGGCGCATATGCCGGCGCATGGCTTTGAGGCCGACGAGGCGGTCGAGGAAGGCGTGCGCATCAAGTGGCTGACGACGATCAAGGAAATCGCCGGGCCGCAAATGACGGTCGAGCGCATGGAGCTCGACGAAAGCGGGAAACCCCGGCCGACAGGCGAATTCGAGACGCTTTCCGCCGACGCCGTGGTTCTTGCTCTCGGGCAGGAGACCGACAGCCGTTTCCTTGCCGGCACGCCGGGCATCGAATTCGGCCGCGACGGTGCCGTGAAGGTCGGCCCCGACATGATGACTGGCGCAGCGGGGATCTTCGCCGGCGGCGACATGGTTCCGGGCGAGCAGTCGGTGACGCAGGCGGTCGGCGAGGGCAAGCTTGCGGCGCGCAACATCGATGCCTGGCTGCGGGCCGGGCGTTACATGCATCCCGAGCGCCATCCGATCGTCACCCCGGACATGCTGCACCTGCCGGTCTATTCGGATGCCGATCCCAATCCCCAGAGGACGCTTGCGGCGGCAGAGCGCATTTCCGGCTTCGGGGAGGTTGTTGCGGGGCTTTCGGAGCGCGAAGCGCGCTACGAGGCAGAGCGCTGCTACTCCTGTGGCAACTGCTTCGAATGCGACAATTGCTACGCCGCCTGCCCGGAGGGAGCGATCGTCAAGCTCGGGCCCGGCAAGCGCTACCGCTACGACTACGACAGATGCACCGGCTGCGCCGTCTGCTTCGAGCAATGCCCCTGCCATGCAATCGAGATGATTCCCGAGGCGGTCGCCCATGTCTGAGCCGACCATGTCTGAGCCGAAAGCCACGAAGGCCACCATGGACGGCAACACCGCCGTCGCGCATATCGCGTACCGGGTCAACGAGGTCTGCGCGATCTTTCCTATCACGCCCTCCTCGCCGATGGCGGAACTCGCAGACGAGTGGTCCTCTGCGGCTATCCCGAATATCTGGGGCAATATCCCCGTGGTTCAGGAGATGCAGAGCGAGGGCGGGGCGGCAGGCGCGCTCCACGGAGCGCTGCAGGCCGGCGCCCTGACGACGACCTTCACCGCCTCGCAGGGCCTTCTCCTGATGATCCCGAACATGTTCAAGATCGCCGGCGAACTGACGCCGACTGTCTTCCATGTCGCGGCCCGTTCGGTGGCGACCAGCGCCCTGTCGATCTTCGGCGATCATTCCGATGTGATGGCCGCGCGTCCGACCGGATTCGCCATGCTCGCCTCCGGCTCGGTGCAGGAGGCACATGACATGGCGCTGATCGCCCAGGCGGCGACGTTGAAAAGCCGGATTCCCTTCATTCATTTCTTCGATGGCTTCCGCACCTCGCATGAGGTCAACACGCTGAGCCTCGTGCCCGACGAACAGATTCGGGCAATGATCGACGACGATCTGGTTCGCGCCCATCGCGCGCGCGCCCTCAATCCGGAAAATCCGTTCATTCGCGGCACCGCGCAAAATCCCGACGTGTTCTTCCAGGGGCGCGAGGCGGTGAACGCCTATTACGCGGCGACGCCCGCTATCGTTCAGGAGGCTATGGACCGGTTCGCCGCACTTACCGGACGCGCCTATCGCCTCTTCGACTACGAAGGCCCGGAAGATGCCGAGCGCGTCATCATGCTGATGGGCTCCGGCGCGGAGGTGGCGCGCGATACGGCCGCCGCGCTTGCCGCCCATGGCGAGAAGGTCGGCGTGATAACGGTCCGTCTGCATCGGCCGTTCTCGGCCGGACACTTCCTGAAGGCGCTTCCCGCCAGATGCAAGGTCCTCGCGGTGCTCGACCGCACCAAGGAGCCGGGCGCCGCGGGCGAGCCCCTGTATCTCGATGTCGTAGCAGCCCTGACAGATACGGTGGAATGTGGACAGCGTGAGACCATGCCGCGGATCATCGGTGGCCGGTACGGCCTGTCCTCGAAGGATTTCGATCCGGCGCAGGTGAAGGCGGTGTTCGACGAGATGAGGAAGGCCGCGCCTCGCAACGGCTTCGCGGTCGGCATCGAAGACGACGTGACCCACACCAGCCTCGATCTCGATCCGGATTATTCGATCGAGCCGGACGATGTCGTACGAGCCGTCTTCTACGGCCTCGGAGCAGATGGAACTGTCGGCGCCAACAAGAACAGCGTCAAGATCATCGCCGAGGAGGGCGGGCTCTTCGCGCAGGGCTACTTTGTCTACGATTCGCACAAATCCGGCGCACAGACGGTTTCGCATCTTCGCTTCGGACCGAGACCCATCCGCTCGCCCTATCTGATCAGGCAGGCGCAGTTCGTCGCCTGCCACCAGTTCCAGTTCGTCGAACGCTTCGACGTTCTGCGGCTTGCCGCGCCCGGCGCGACCTTTCTCCTGAACAGCCCCTACGGACCCGAGGAGGTCTGGGACCGCCTGCCGCGCTCGGCTCAGGAAACGATCATCGCGCGCAAGCTCCGGTTCTACGTCATCGACGCCACCACCGCCGCCCGCGAGGTCGGCCTCAAGAACCGCACCAATACAGTCTTGCAGACCTGCTTCTTTGCGATTTCAGGTGTGCTCCCACGCGAAGAGGCGATCGCGCGCATCAAGGCGAGCATCGCCAGGACCTACGGCCGCAAAGGCCAGAAGGTGGTCGAGCAGAACTACGCCGCCGTCGACGGCGCGCTTGAACGGCTGCATGAGGTGAAAGTCCCGGCGCAGGCGACGAGCCGCTTCGAGCGTCCGCCCACCGTCCCGGTCTCGGCCCCCGATTTCGTCCGGCGCGTGACGGCGCGGATGATGGAGGGGCTGGGCGACCGGCTTCCGGTCAGCGCCATTCCCGTCGACGGCACCTATCCCTCCGGCACCGCCGCCTTCGAGAAGCGCAATATCGCTGAGGAGGTGCCGGTCTGGCGCGAGGACCTCTGCATCCAGTGCGGCCAATGCTCCTTCGTCTGTCCGCACAGCGTCATCCGGGCCAAATATTACGAGAAGGAGCGGCTGGATGGCGCGCCAGAATACTTCAAGTCTGCGCCGGTCAATGCGCGAGGCTATCCGGGCATCGATTTCACACTGCAATTCTATATCGAGGACTGCACCGGCTGCGGCCTTTGCGTGGAGGCCTGTCCGGCGCTCAGCCCGACGGAACCCGGTATCAAGGCTATCAATCTCGAACCGAAGGCCGATCTCGTCGAAAAGGAGCGCGCGAACATCGCCTTCTTCGAGCAGCTTCCCGTAAACGATCGCGCTCGCGTCGATTTTTCCAATGTGCGCGGCGTCCAGTTCCTCGAACCGCTGTTCGAATTCTCCGGCGCCTGCGCCGGCTGCGGCGAGACGCCCTATCTGAAACTCCTTTCGCAACTCTTCGGCGACCGTCTGATGGTCGCCAACGCCACCGGCTGCTCGTCGATCTATGGCGGCAACCTGCCCGTCACGCCCTGGACGAAGAACCACGAGGGCCGCGGCCCGGCATGGTCCAACTCGCTGTTCGAGGATGATGCCGAATTCGGTCTCGGCTTCCGGCTGGCCGCCGACAAGCATCTCGACCTCGCCCATGCCCTGCTCAAGTCGCTCTCGGACGATCTCGGTGAGGCATTCGTCGGTGAGATCCTTTCGGCGCCACAGGTCCGGGAATCGGAGATCAGGGCTCAGCGCGTCCGCGTCGCCGAACTCAAGACCAAGCTCCTGAAGCTCGCGGAAACGAGTGGTGCGGCGCGCGACCTCCTGTCCGTCGTCGATCATCTCGTGCGCCGCTCGATCTGGATCGTCGGCGGCGACGGCTGGGCTTATGACATCGGCTACGGCGGGCTCGACCATGTGCTCGCCTCCGGCCGCAATGTGAACGTCCTCGTTCTCGACACGGAGGTTTATTCCAACACCGGCGGCCAGGCTTCCAAGGCCACGCCCCTCGGCGCCATCGCCAAATTCGCAGCGGCCGGCAAGCGCGTGCCGCGCAAGGACCTCGCGCTGCAGGCGATCGCCTATGGCAATGTCTATGTCGCGCAGATAGCGATGGGCGCCAATCCGCAGCAGACGCTGCAGGCCTTCCGTGAGGCGGAGGCCTATGAGGGGCCGTCGCTGATTCTTGCCTATTCGCAATGCATCGCGCATGGCTTCGATCTTCGCTACGGCATGAGCCAGCAGGACAAGGCGGTGAAGAGCGGTTACTGGCCCCTGATCCGCTACGACCCGGCGATGCGCGATGTCGGCAGGACCCCCTTCCAGCTCGATTCGCCGCGCCCGACGATCCCCTTCAAGGACTATGCCTATAACGAGCTGCGTTATCGGGCGCTTTCGGTGAGCCGGCCGGACGAGGCGAAAGCGCTTCTTGATCAGGCTCAGCGGCTCATCGCGGACAAGTACCGCGATTATGAGGCCTTCGCCCGGATCGGCGATGGCCCCAGCCCCAGCGCGGCGCTCGCGGCGGGAAATCGGCTGAACGAGGATTGATCGATGGACCTGACGACGGCCTATCTCGGCCTGATGCTGAAGAGCCCGCTCGTGGCGAGCGCCAGCCCCCTCAACGGCGAGATCGACAATATCCGCCGGCTCGAGGATTGCGGCGCCGGCGCGATCGTCCTGCCGTCGATCTTCGAGGAGCAGATCGAGCGCGAAGAGGAGATATTCGATGCCCTCATGACGACGGGCATCGATACCTACGGCGAATCGCTCTCCTATTTCCCGCCGCATGCCGGCTACCGGTTCGATGCGGAGGATTATGTCGGCACCGTCGCGCGCGCAGTGGAAGCAGTCGACATTCCCGTCATCGCCAGCCTCAACGGCACGACAGACCATGGATGGATCGAATTCGCGCGGCGTATCGAAGAGGCCGGCGCAAGCGCCCTCGAGCTCAACATCTATATCATTCCGTCCGATATCTCGCTTTCGGGCATCGAGATCGAGCAGCGCTATCTCGACGTGGTTCGGGCGGTGAAGCAGTCGATCCGAATTCCCGTTGCGGTCAAGATAGGGCCGTATTTCAGTGCGCCAGGGCACATGGCAAGACGCCTCGAAGAAGCCGGTGCGGACGGCCTCGTCCTGTTCAATCGCTTCTACGGGCCGGATATCGATCCGACCCGACTTGCGCTGGGCTCGACGCTCGAGCTTTCCCGCCGCTACGAGATGCGCCTGCCGCTCCTGTGGATCGGCGTGCTTGCGGGACGGATCGAGACCTCGCTTGCCGCAAGTTCGGGCGTCGAAACGGCGGAAGACGTCATCAGATATCTGCTGGCGGGCGCGGACGTGGTGATGACGACCTCTGCGCTGCTTCGGAACGGGATCGGGCACATGCGCGTTCTCGTCCGTGAGCTTTCCGAATGGCTGGATGCGCGCGGCCTGGCATCGCCCGATGACATTCGTGGGATAATGTCCCACCGCAACGTCGTCAACCCGGAGGCTTACGAGCGGGCGAACTATATCAGGGTCCTTCAGGCGTATTCGCCGTCGTGACCTCCGCTTCCGGGGGGAAACATGGCATTCAGGAACCGCGTGGAGGCGGGCCGGCATCTTGCCGCCGCGCTCGAAAGCTACAAGGACAGGCATCCGGTCATATTGGCCCTGCCGCGTGGCGGCGTGCCGGTCGCGGCCGAGGTGGCTGAATCGCTCGGAGCGCCGCTCGACCTCGTGCTGGTGCGCAAGATCGGTGCTCCCCTCCAGCCGGAACTTGCCATGGGCGCGGTCGTCGATGCCGATCCGCCGATCGTGGTGCGCAATGAAGACGTCATCCGCATGGACGGCATCAGCGAGGCGCAGTTCAATGCCGTGCGCGATCGCGAGTTGGTCGAAATTGCCCGGCGGCGCGCGCTCTATCTTGGCGATCGCAACCGAGCTCCAATTACGGGGAAAACGGCGATCATAGTCGATGACGGCGTGGCCACCGGCGCCACCACGCGCGCAGCCCTGAGAGGCGTGCGTGCCCAGAAACCGGAAAGGCTGGTGCTCGCGGTGCCCGTCGCGCCTACCGAGATTATCCACGAGTTGAGGCGGGAGGCCGACGAGGTCGTCTGCCTCGAGGATCACGCGTTCTTCGGCGCGATCGGCTATTATTACGGAGACTTCAGCCAGGTTTCGGACGAGGAGGTCAAGGCGCTGCTTGCCCGCTTTCCGGCGCAGGACGACTGACTTCCCGGCCTTGTGCGATCTTCCGCGCCAGCGTCGCGGCATCCTCGCGCGCATCGAGCCGCGCCCAGCCGATCGCCCCCGGCTCGACTCGCATCTGCCTTTCGAGAACGGCGAGGTCGGCATCCGAGGGTCCACCGACGCGTCTTGCGACCCGCTCCCTCAGCGTTCCGGCGTCCGCATGAAGCCAGATGCCGGTGAAGGGAACGCGCACCTCGCGCGCGACCTCTTCGATCATCCGGCGATTGTCCGCCCGATCGAACACGGCATTGACCACGACAGTTCCGCCTGCGGCCAGTACGATGCATGCCCTTGCGCCGAGTTCGCGGTAGACCCGCGTCGATGTCTCGGGAGCATAGGCCTCCGCCGCAAGCCTCGTCTCGACCGGAACACCATGCATTTCCTTGCGGATGCGATCGCTCTCGAAGGTGCGCGCGCCGGGAGGAGGACCGATCAGCGGAGCGACAGCTTCCGCCACGGTGGTCTTGCCCGAACCGCTCAGCCCGCCGATCGCGACGAGGCGGGGAGGGGAAGTTTCGAGCAGTCGCTTCGCCAGTTCGAAGCTCGCGCGCGCTTCGGAGACGAGCAATTCGGCATCGCCTGCGCCTTCCGCCTGCGTCGCCGTCACATGCGCCCGGACGGCGGCGCGAACCGCCATGAAGAAGGGAAGGAGCACGAACCCGCCATCGTCACGCGTGATGTCCAGATATCGGTTCATGACCCGGTTCGCGAGGCCCGGCAGTTCGCGGTGCCAGAGGTCCATCAGCAGGAACGCAAGATCATAAAGGATGTCGACGGTTGCGAGCCCGTCGTCGAACTCGATGCAGTCGAAGAGCTGCGGCCGTCCCTCGAACAGGCAGATGTTGCGAAGGTGCAGATCGCCGTGGCATCGCCGCACGCTCCCGTGCCGCTCGCGCTCGTCAAGCAACGCCCGATGCGTCTCGAGCCGTGCGCGGAAAGCAGCGTTGAATGCCTTCAGTTCGGCGGGCGCGAAGACATGGCTCGTTGCAAAGCCCGCCTCGTTGATCGAAAGCACGGCTTCCATATTGGCCGCCCCGCCGCCCGCATGGACGCCGGGCGCATCTTTATGGAAGGCCGCGATCATGCCGGCAGCCTCGTCCATCAGCCGCGGCGTGAGTCCGCCAGTTGCGGCCAGCCGGTCGAATAGTCCCTCCTGGTCGAAGCGCATCATTTGCACGACGGTATCGACCGCCTCACCCGGACCTTCGAGCGTCAGCTGGCCATCCGGGCCGCGAACGATATCGCGCACGCCGAAATAAAGCTCCGGCGCGGTCCGCCTGTTGAGGTCGACTTCCTTTGCGCAGGTAGCGGCACGCAGCTGCCGGGTGGAGAAATCGACATAGGGGAGTTTCACGGCGCGCTTGAGTTTGTAGGCGCGGTCTCCGGCGAGGAAGACCAACGATATATGCGTCTCGATCACCTCGACCGGGCCGGTAATGCCGTAAGAGGCGGGATCGCTCAGGAACGCAATGGTTTGCGACTGGTCTTCTGCGATCATCGGCTTGCGTCCTTGTTCGGCGTGCTGATCGGCTGCCGTGGCAGTGAGATTATGCGCCCGGCCGGTGCTCCGCCTTGATCGCTCTCAAGTCAAACCGAACTCTGGCGGTCCTCCGCGCGCGCACCACTTACAGACACAATCGGGCTTTATGTCTGTAAGATTCCGTGTTACAGACACTTCTCCAAAATATGTCTGTAAGCCATGAAACCTTTCACGCCCGCCATCCAGACGCTTTACCAGGATCTCGTTCAGCAGGTCCATGACACCATCGAGCGTGCCGGTTCGGTGTATACCCGTACCATCGGCGGCGCGGAATACGCCTATGCCAAGCAGATGATCGGGACGAGCCGGGAGGATGTCTTCCTCGGCCGGGCCGACTCGCCGGATGTCCAGCATCGAATGGAACGCATCAGGCAGGAGGCGGCGAGCGCCAGGCAACGGCGCAAGATCGTTGTCGCGCTCAAGGCGGCAGGCGTCCCCGCGCCGACATCGGCGCTCGGCGCAGTGCTCGATGCAATGGCAGGCTCGGGACTTCTGCATCAGGCGGTGGTGGTCGGCACCGCCGCCTATCAATGCTTCCCGCCCATCGTCGGCGCCGCGCTGCCATCGGCGGCGCTGATGACCCAGGATGCCGATCTTGCCACTGCTTCGCTGGCCATTTCGGCCGATGAAGGCGACCAGACGATGGAGTCGATCCTCAAGCGGGCCGACAAGACCTTCGCGCCCTTACAGGGCCTTGATCCGCGAACGCCCCCGGCAAGCTTTCGTTCGGCTTCCGGCTTCATGGTCGATCTGCTTACACCTCAACTCCGGCGCAGTGACCCCAATCCGATGCCGCTGGCGGGCCTGAAGGCGGGTGCCGTACCTCTCCAGCATTTGAGGTGGCTCATCGAGACGCCGGTTCTGGCCGCAGCGCTGCACGGCTCCGGGGTGGCGCTGCGTGTGCCGTCGCCCGCCCGGTTCGCCATTCATAAGCTCATCGTCGCCCAGAAGCGGGCAGGAGACCGGAGCAAGCGGACGAAGGACCTTCAGCAGGCGAAGGCTCTCATCGAGGTCTTGCAGGCATCGGACCCGTTCGCCCTCTCGGACGCCTATGAAATGGCCTGCGCGCAACGGGAGGCCGGCTGGAAGGTTCCCATTCAACGCTCCCTGCATGAACTGGGGACAGAGGCTTCGGCGCTCCTGGCCTGAGGACCTTCACCGCTTCTCCATAAGCGCGACGGCCTCGACATGCGGCGACCACAGGAACTGGTCGATCGGAACCACCTTTGTGAGCCGATAGCCGCCGGCGACGAGGATCGCGAGATCGCGCGCGAGCGTGCCGGGATTGCAGGACACGGCCGCAACCCGCGCAACCTCCGCCTTGGCGAGCTGTCGGACGACCTCCTCAGCCCCGGCACGGGGCGGATCGAAGACGAGGCCGTCATATGCCTTCAACTCCTTCGGCAGGAGCGGTCGGCGCGCGAGATCGCGCCGCTCCACCGTCACGGGCTTGAGCCCATGCGCCTCACGGGCCGCACGATCGAGCGCGGCAAGCGCAGACGCGTCTCCTTCGACCGCATGAACGGCCGACCGCTCGGCGAGCCTCAGCGCGAACGCTCCCGCGCCGGCAAAAAGGTCCGCCACACGCTTCGACTTGGCGAGATGCTCGCAGACCGCGGCGGCCATGGCCTCCTCCGCCTCCGCGCTCGCCTGCAGGAAGCCGCCGGGCGGCGGCGTCACCGGAACGCGGCCGAAGAAGATGACCGGTTTTTTGGGCTCGACAATGATTTCCCCGTCGACGGACAGGCGTGCGAAGTCCTCGGCAAGGACTGCTTCCGTCAGGAGCCGCCGCGCCTTGTCGGAGAACTTGCCGCATCCGGTCGCCGCGAGATCGAGCCCGGACGCAGTCGCCGTCACGCTGAGGCGGAAGGGCTTGTGCCCCGTTCCGAGAAGTCGAGCAATCCTGCCGAGACTGGAGAGCCTTGCCGTGATTGCAGGAACGAGCACCGGGCATTCCTCGATGCCGACGATGTCGTGGCTCATCGCCTTGTTGAAGCCGATCAATGCGCCGCCCGGCGCAACCGCGAAGACCGCGCGGCGTCGCGTTTCAGGTCGGCAGGACACGAGTTCCGCCACATCGCAATCGAGTCCGCGCGCCCGGAGCGCTTCAACGACCAGCGTCCGCTTCCAGCCGCGATAGCTTTCGGCCTTCAAATGCTGAAGCGCGCAGCCGCCGCAGGACTCGAAATGGCGGCAGGTTGCTTCGACGCGTTCAGGCGATCGCTTCAGGAGTGCGACAAGGCTGGCGCGGTTGCCGCTGCGCGCCACCGTCGCCTCCTTCCCCGGAAGCGTGAAGGGGACATAGACGGCGCCGGTTTCGGTCTCTGCGATCCCGTCTCCGCCCGCACCTAGCTGGTCTATGGTGACACGGTTGCTCGTCATGCCTTGAGGCCGCCCAGCAGGAATTCGCGGTTGCCGTCACCACCCTCGATCGGAGACGGGGCGATGCCGAGCGCTCGCCAGCCCGGCTGGGCGCCGAGCCATGAATGCAGTTCCTCGGCAATGCGCGGGCCATCCGCTGGATCGCGCAGGATCCCGCCCTTGCCGATCCGCTCGCGCCCGGCCTCGAATTGTGGCTTCACCAGGAGCACCGCCCAGCTTCCCGGTTCGGCAAGGGCGAGCGCCGGCGGCAACGCAAGCTTGAGCGAGATGAAACTCACGTCGCAGGCGACGGCATTCACCCTTCGCTCGCCGCAATGCCGCGCGTGCAGATCGCGTGCGTTCAGTCCTTCGAGGAGGCTCACGCGTGGATCGCCCGAAAGCCGTTCATCCATCTGCCGGTGGCCGACGTCGACAGCGATGACATGGGACGCGCCGCGCTCAAGGAGAACCTGGGTGAAACCTCCGGTCGATGATCCGATGTCGAGTGCCGTACGGCCGGCGGCTTCGAATCCGAAATGATCGAGGCCGGCCAGAATTTTGAGGGCCGCCCGGGAGACATAACCGCTCGCGGGGTCATCGACATGAATTGCCGCGTCAACCGCAACCGCCTCACCCGGCTTCCCCATCACCTTTCCGGCAAGCCTGACGGTTCGCCGCAGGATGGCATCGCGGGCCCGCGAGCGGCTCGGGAAAATCCCGCGCTCGACCAGAAGCTGGTCGAGCCTCATGCGATCCGGCTCTGTCATTGTCTCTTTCATGGATGCTGAATTGATCGCAATTATGGAGCACCTGCCACCCCATCGCATTGGGCCATTTTTGGATGTGGT
>Ga0209963_1001613_pt1 | contig 12835 bp, 12 predicted proteins | sample ThiBio_1000_biof_2_FD_183957 | JGI IMG/M metagenome (GOLD analysis project Ga0209963, IMG submission 183957) | Wastewater bioreactor microbial communities from Cape Town, South Africa - Thiocy_cont_1000_biof (SPAdes) | ecosystem: Engineered > Bioreactor > Thiocyanate-remediating >...
CGGGTGGATGACGCGGCGGCGCTGCTCGACGCGGTGCGGTCGAGTCCGGACCTCGAGTGGCAGTTCGGGCCGGCCACACCACGGACCCTCGACGCCTGCGAACGATTCGTCGCCGAGCGGCTCGTGGTCGCCGACGACCGTGTGAACCTCGCGATCGTCGCGGACGACCGGGCCGTCGGGAACATCGGGGCGAGCCGCTTCGACCGCGTCAACGACATCGGCTGGGTCTACTACTGGCTGCGCACCGACGTGCGCGGCCGCGGCCTTGCGGCCCGCGCGGCCGCCGCCCTCGCCGCGCACTGCTTCGACGAGCTCGGCCTGTTCCGGCTCGAGCTCGGACACCGGGTGAACAACCCCGCCTCCTGCGCCGTCGCGCGGCGTGCCGGCTTCCGGATCGAGGGCGTCGAGCGGCAGAAGCTGCGACACGGCGACGAGCGCTTCGACACCGAGACGCACGCGCGGCTCGCGACGGACCCCGCACCACCCCTCGAGGTGCTCGCGATCGGGCGGTGATCCATCCGGCGCAGGAACGGAGATCCGCGCTCATTCGGATGATTCGAGACCCTGGCATCCGAACGACGGCGGATCTCCGAACGAGTGCGGGGTCAGGCGCGGGCGAGCGCGATCGCGGCGGCTCGGTCGGCGACGCCGAGCTTGGCGAAGATCGCGTTGATGTGCGTCTTCACGGTCGAGACGCCGATGAACAGCCGCCCGGCGATCTCGGCGTTGGACAGTCCGTCGACGGCGAGCGAGAGCACCTCGATCTCCCGCGGGGTCAGCTGCGGGAAGCGCTCCGCGAGACCGACCGGCGGGGCGGATGCCGCGAGGGCGCCGATCAGCTTCGCACCCACCTCCGCGTCGAAGGTCGTCTGCCCGCGCGCGACGGCGCGGACGGCGGCGACGAGCTCGGCGCGACCGGCGTCCTTCGTGAGGTAGCCCTTCGCCCCGGCGCGCAGCGCCGCGACGATCGACGCGTCGTCGGCGAACGTCGTGAGCACGAGCACCGCAGCATCCGGGGCGTCGACGGCCAGCCGGGCGGTCGCCGCGACGCCGTCCATCCCGGGCATCCGCAGGTCCATGAGGACGACATCGGGATGCCGTTGCACGGCGAGCGCCACCGCCTCCCTGCCGTCGGTCGCCGACGCGACGACGTCGATGTCCGGCTGCAGGTCGAGCACCGTGACGAGTCCTTCCCGCACGATCGCCTGGTCGTCGGCGACGAGCACCCGGATGACGTCGCTCATCCCTCCCCCCGGGACGCCTCGGCGCGCACCGTGAACCGGCCGTCGCGCTCTCCGGCGTCCACCCGTCCGCCCGTCAGCGCGGCGAACCGCTCGCGCATCCCGACGAGCCCGTAGCCGCCGGATGCGGCCGGGGATGCCGGCGGCGCGAGCGGGTTGGAGACCGTGAGCCGCACGACGTCGTCCCGCCACTCGAGGTCCACCTCGACCGGCGCTCCCGGCGCGTGCCGGCGGGCGTTGCTCAGCGACTCCTGCACGGCGCGCTCCAGCGCGACCGCCACGGGCGACCGCATGGGACCCGGCCGGCCGCGCTCGGTCAGCGACACGACGCCGCCGAGCGCGCGATGCGCGGCGGCGAGATCGGCGACGACGCCGTGGACGGCTTCCGGCGCCACCGGCTCGTCGTCCTCCGCGGTCGGCGCGCGCAGCGTCGTCACCGCCCGGCGCGCCTCGCCGAGCCCGGAAGCGGCGAGCTCGCGCGCGGAGACGATGCGCGTGCGCGCGGACACCGCATCCCCCGCCTCCAGGAGCGCGTCCGCGGCATCCAGCTGCACCACGAGGCCTCCCAGGGAGTGGGCGAGGACGTCGTGCAGGTCGCGGGCGATCGCGATCCGCGCCGCCTCCTCCTGCAGCGCCGCCTCCTGGGCGCGCAGCCGCACGGCCTGCCCCTGGGCGGCGAGCGCCTGGCGGCGGCTCGTGCCGCTGAGCGCCCCGAGCCCCACCGCGACGATCATGATCACGAGCGACTCCGTGCTCACCGGGTGGGCGATCGCTCCGATCGCGACGAGCCCGACGGCCACCACCGCCACCGCACCGGCGGCCAGCGGGCGCAGCAGCGGCTCGGAGATCGCCTGCATCACGCAGACCGCCGCGATCACGGCGCCCGTCCCGTTCGTACCGGCCGCCGCCAGTGCACCCGCGAGCGCTCCGGCGATGCCGAGACCGAGCGCCACCCGCCGGAGGCCCGCCAGTGCGCAGCCGGTGCGCGCCACCCAGCAGGCGACCGCCGCGGCGGCGAGCCCCACCGCCCACGGGGCGGTGCCGGGGCCGCGGCCGGTGACCAGCCACAGCACGACCAGGGCCGCCCCGGCCAGCGACAGCGCGGCGGACAGGGTCGTCGGCCGCGGCGGCGCCCCGGGTGCGGTGTCGGTCATGTGTCCATGATGCTCATTCGAGCCGGCCGCGGGTAGGCGCGCCGGGTCACGGACGAGGGATGCCGGCCGCCGCAGGGACGGCCGCCTCGTACCGCTGCAGCCGCACGGCGAGGACGGCGGAACGGGCGAGCCGGTTGGCGGCGAACAGCACCAGGATGAGTCCCGTCGCGGTCGCCACGTGAGCGCCCAGCTGCGCCCCCACGACGTCGATCCCGACGCGCAGCCCGATGACGACGAGCCACAGCGCCAGGCCCCACCAGCCGGTGCGCGACTCGTAGACGGCACCGGCGTCGCGGCCGCTCGGCGCGGCATCCCGGGAGATGCGGCGGAAGTGGGCGATGGCCCCCATCCACGCTCCCACCCCCAGCGAGACGACCAGCTCGACCACGAGGACGGCCAGATCGATGCCGGTCAGCGTCGCGCCGTGCTGCACGCCCGTGCCGAGGCCGACGACCGCCATGATGAGCGGCGTCACCCACATCCGCCCGGTCGCGACCGGGCGCCACGTGGTCTGGCGGTATCCGAACCAGCCGATCAGCAGCACGATCAGGACGACGTTGCCCACAACGGAGAGATTCATGTCATCCAGCCTCGCCGCCCGCCGCGGCCCGCGGCATCGGCCGCGGGTGGAGATCGGGTGGATGCCGGGTGGAGATCGTCAGCGTCGCGCGCCGGGCGGATCGCCCGGAGTTCCGGCCGGCTCGTGCGGGGGCGGATCCGATGCGTCGCGGCCCGCGAGCGACGGCGGCAGCAGGCTCTTCGGACGCCGCGCGACGGCCCACACGAGGATCGCGGCGAGGCCGCCCAGGGTGCCCGAGATGATGTCGCCCATCGTGTCGGTGTTCCCCAGCTGCGCGTGCGTGCCCATCGTGTGATCGCTCACGAACTGCAGATCTCCCAGGCCGCGGCGAACGCCATCGGCGTGACCTGGATGACGATCAGGCCGAACCACCGCGGCAGCGACGTGCCGCTGCGCTCCTCCACCGTGCGCAGCACCAGCATCCCGAGCCATGCGAGCATGATGCCGGAGCCGAAGTGCACCGCCTTGTCCCAGTGGGGGATGTAGCCGTATACGTGCAGGGCGCTCCCCGCGAACGGCCCGGCCGTCATGAACACGAAGTAGTACACCTGCAGCGGCCACGGCACGTCGCCGCGCAGCAGCAGCATGAGAAGGGCCGGCGCCCAGAGCGCGGGCACCAGCAGCAGCGCCAGCGGGATGCTCGCCGAGCCGTGCAGCGAGGCGACGACGATCGGCACGACGACGAAGACGCACTGGAACGGCAGCGCGAGCAGCGCAGAGCGACGGACCCGCGCCCGGACCGCATCGCGCCCGGGCGTCGCGGCCGACGGCGTCGGCACGGTGTGCTCGGTCACTCGGCTCCTGTGGTCGGGGTCTGGGTCGGGGTGGGAGCGATGGTAGCCCTCCGCGGGTTCAGGCATGCGGGCGTGCGTGACGGAACCGGATGCCGGTGCCGGGCCGCGCCTGCGCGAGCAGGTCGAGTGCGGCATCCGTCGCGACCGCGATCACCGGGTAGCCGCCCGTCACCGGTCCGTCGGCCATGAGGATCGTCGGGCGGCCGCCCGGCGGCACCTGCAGGGCGCCCGGCGTCATCCCCTCGCTGGGCAGCTCGCCGGTGCGATGACGCTCGAGGACGGGGCCGTCCAGCCGGATGCCGACCCGGTCGGCGTCGCCGGTGACCGTCCACACGGCGTCGAAGAGCGCGGCGCGCGAGGAGGCCGGGAACCAGTCCGCGCGAGGGCCCGGCTCGAGCGCGATCTCGAGCAGGTCGTCGTGCGGCGCGCCCCACGGCGACACGTCCACCGGCGGGATCGGACCGGCGGAGGCATCCCCCGTGCCGACCTCGTCCCCGGCCCGCAGCGGCGCCGGCCCCACGCCGGACATGACGTCGGTGGCGCGGGAGCCGACGCTCACGGGCGCGGCGATGCCGCCGCGCAGGGCCAGATACGCCCGGGCGCCGTGGTCGAACCAGTCGACGTGCAGCTGCTCTCCGGCGTGCCAGCGGTGGGCCTGATACGGGTCGACCTCCCGGTCGTCGAGGCGGATCCGGCCCCACGCGCCCGCGAGCGCGAACCAGCCGTCGGCGGTCGCGGTGGCGCGGAACCCTCCCAGCGTGATCTCGATCGCGGCGGCGTCCTGCGCGTTCCCGACGAGCCGGTTCGCCGTGCGCAGCGCGCCGCGATCCAGCGCGCCCGACCCCGCGATGCCCAGGTGCGCCCGGCCGGGCCGGCCGAGGTCCTGCACGGTCGCCAGCAGCCCCGGCTCATCGATCCTGAGCGCGGGCCGGCCGGAGGCGACGGCCCGGCCCGGCGCCGTCGGCCCTCCGGGCGCCGAGGACACGGAGCCGCGCGCCGGATCGAAGCGCACCGTCGTGCCCGGCGCGAGCAGGACGGGCGCGGCGGCATCCGGCGCGAACAGAGGAGCGGAGGTGCGACCGATCAGGCGCCAGCCGCCGGGAGTCTCGCGCGGGTAGGCGCCCGTGAAGACCCCCGCGAGGCCGACGCTGCCCGCCGGCACCCTGGTGCGCGGAACGTCGAGCCGAGGCACGTCGAACGGCCAGTCCGGGCTGGTCAGGTAGCCGAATCCCGGGGCGAACCCTGTGAACGCGACCGTCCATACCGCGGCCGCGTGGCGGGCGACGAGGGTCTCCGCGCCGACACCGAGGAGATCCGCGGCGGCGGCCACGTCCGGACCGTCGTAGACGATCGGGAGGACGACGGATGCGGCATCCTCCGCCGCGGCGCCGGCCGGCGCGGTCCCGGCCCCCGCGATCCACGCCCGCACGCTCGCCGCGGTGGCGGGGGGCGCGAAGCGCACCAGGATCGTGCGGGCTGCCGGGACGAGCTCCACGACTCCGGGCAGCGGAGCGGACAGGCTCGCGCGCAGGGCGAGGACGTCCTCGAGCGATGCGACCTCGGCGAGCACGGCATGCTCCCCGAACGGCAGCACGCGCACGGCATCCATCCCGGTCACCATGGCGCGCGCACCGGGACCCCCGCCGCGTCCAGCGCGGCGCGGACGGCGCGCGCCATCGCGACCGCCGACGGGGAGTCGCCGTGCAGGCAGAGGGAGACCGCGTCCGTCGACAGCTCGCCGCCGACGACGGATGCGACGACGCCGTCGCGGGCGAGCCGGACGGCACGGGCGGCCACGTCGGCCGGATCGTGCAGGAGGTCGCCGTCGCGGCCGCGCGGCACCAGCTCTCCGTCCGGCAGATAGCCGCGGTCGAGGAACGCCTCCCGCACGAACGGGAGGCCGTGAGCGACGGCCGCCGCGCGCAGCGACTCCCCCATCGCGAGGATCGACAGCGGGCGGCCCCGTCGCTCGGCGAGCCGTGCGACGGCGCGTGCGACGGCGTCGGCCTGCGCACGGTCGCGGCCGGCGGCGTGATAGAGGGCGCCGTGCGGCTTCACGTACCGGATGTCGGCGCCCGCAGCATCCAACGCGCGCAGCTGCGCCGCGACCGCCGCCTCGAGCTCGTCGGGGTCGGGGTTCAGCTCGACCCGCCCGAAGCCGGCCCGGTCGGGGTAGGACGGGTGCGCCCCGACCGCCACTCCGAAGCGCGCGGCCAGGGCCACGGCATCGCGCATCGAGTCCGCATCGCCGGCGTGACCGCCACAGGCCACGCTGGCGCTGGAGACGACCGCGAACATCGACTCGTCGTCGGCGGTCGGAACCGGGGGGCCGCCGTCGGGCGCGTCGACCGTCTCGCCGAGGTCGGCGTTCAGGTCGATGGCACGCATGTCTTCACGGTAACGCCGCGCGTGCGGCGACGGGCCGCCGCACGCGTGCGCAACTCCTCCGATCCGGGCTGGCGTGGCGAGGAGAGGCGCGGATTCTCGGGGGACGGTGACGCCCGTGCCGCGATTCCGGAGGAGTTCGGCCCGCGACGGGCCGGCCGGGATGCTCGCAGCATCCCGGTAGCGTGGGGGCGTGGGCCGGTCTCGAGGCGAGCACCCGCCGCAGACGCGGCTGGGAGACGGGACGATCGCGCGCATCGTGCCGTCCCCCTATACGACAGGGTGGGAGCTCGAGGTCGACGGCACGCCTCAGTCGCACGTCGACCTCGACGATCCGACCCACCTGCACTTCGAGTACGTCGCCCGCATGGGTGCGGTGATCGACCGGCTGCGGATGCCGGGCCAGCCGCTGACCGCCGTGCACCTGGGCGCGGGGGCGCTGACCATCCCGCGCTACATCGCATACACCCGCCCGGGGTCGCGCCAGCAGGTGATCGAGCTGGAGCCCGCTCTCGTCGACCTCGTCCGCGAGGAGCTGCCGCTGCCCCGCGACGCGCAGATCCGCATCCGGATCGGCGACGCGCGCGCGGGCCTCGCGCGCCTCCCGCGTGCGCTGGTTGGCGGCGTCGATCTGCTGGTCTCGGACGTCTTCGCGGGCGCGCAGACCCCCGCGCACCTGACGACGGTCGAGTTCTACACGGCGGCGGCGCAGCTGCTCGCGGCCGACGGCGTGCTGCTGGTGAACGTCGCCGACGGGTCCGGGCTGGCATTCGCCCGGCGTCAGGTCGCGACGATCCGGGCGGTGCTCGACCAGGTGATCGTGCTCGCCGAGGTGCAGACCCTCAAGGGCCGCCGATTCGGGAACCTCGTGATCGCCGCGTCGCGCACGCCGCTTCCCACGGCATGGCTGCCGCGGCTGATGGCCGCGGGCCCGCACCCCGCGAAGGTCGCCGAGGGCGTCGAGGTCGACGAGCTCATGCGCGGAGTGCGGCCGGCGACGGATGCCGATGCCACTGCATCGCCGCGCCCGAGCTCCCGCATCTTCGAGCGCTGACCACCGGGCCCACATGCGCGCGGCCCCCGGGGCGTGCTCCTGCCGCCGGGCGACGCCTCGCTCAGCGGCCGGAGCTCGTCGTCTGCGTGAGCACGGCGATCGCCCGGGCGGCGCGCTCCTGCGGGTCGAGCTGGGATGCCTCGGCCCGCGCGGCGGCGACGGCCTCCTCGCCCACGAGCTCGACGGCGTGGCGGCGATGCAGCTCGTGGTGGAGGCTCGGCAGGTCCTGGCGGCCGCCGAGCGTCTCGGCGAGCGCCAGGGCCTCCAGTCCCCGCTCCCGCAGCCCCGTCTCCGCCGACGGATCGGCGACCGCGGCCGCGAGGGCCCAGGCCGACCACCCGCACAGCACCGTGCCCATCACCGGCCGGTCCATGGTGCCGGGGCGTACCCGCTGCACCGCCAGCGCCCGGGTGCGCAGGCGCCGAGCCCAGCGGGAGGGGAGCTGCAGCGGCAGCGACGCATCGAACGTCACGGCCGAGACGAACCCGGCCATCGCCATGAGGTACCACGGCGACGCACGCTGCACTCCCCCGCCGAAGTGCGCCATGGCCCGCTCGTAGTGGGCGACCGCCGCGACGGCATCCCCCTCGGCACGGGCGATCTCGGCGAGACCGAACAGCCCGATCGAGGCGAGCTCGAGCCCGTCGTCGGTCAGCTCGCGCATCCCGGCGAGGTCGCCGAACAGCTCTCTCGCCTCGTCCAGCCGGCCGAGGCCCAGGTAGCCGGCCCCCCTGATCCACGACTCCTGACGGGCGAGCTCCTCGCCGCCGAACGGTGCGAACCCCGCCGCGGCACGATCGAGCCACTCCAGAGCCTCCTTCGGCCGTGCGCTCTGACTGGCCAGCTGCGCGGCGGTCGTGGCGGCCATGGCGCCCAGCCAACTGCCGCCGTGACGCTCGGAGAGCTCCCACGCGCGGCGCGATGCGACCGATGCCGTGAGCGCGTCGCCGTCGTTCTCGGCCATCTGCGCCAGCAGGGCCTCTCCGACCATCGCGCGGCGGGTGTCCGGGTCCGCCCGCACCCGGTCCAGCGCCGCACGCAGCCGCTGCGGCTGTGCCGCGACCGGCACGAGGTCGGCGAGCGTGCCGATCAGCACGGGGAGATCCGGGTTGCGGCGGCGCAGCATCCGCAGCCGGACGGCGATGCGCACGGCGCGGGGATCCTCCCCGAACGCCATCACGACGACGGCGAGGATCAGAACGACGGCGAGCGCCGCCGCGGGCACGGCCGAGTCGTCCACGCGAAGCGCGGCGGCCAGCGCCGCCTCGCCGAACGACTGCAGCTCGGTGATGCTCCCGCGCGCGATCCAGCTCTGGCACAGCAGGGCGAACAGGACGGTCGCGGTGGCGTCGTCCTCCTCGCCCAGCGCCCGGCGGAACACGACGACGAGGTTGTCCTGCTCGGCGCGGATCTCGCGGAAGACGTCGGGTTCGAAGGCGTCCGGAACACGTGAGGTCGCGAACCGCGCCGCCCAGGACACGACCGCGGCCCACGCATCGGCCGTGCGGTCCGCGCCGCCGGCGGCGAGCCGGGCGAGTCCGAACTCGCGGACGGTCTCCAGCATCCGGAAGCGCACGCCGCCCGTCTGCGGCTCGTCGGTCACGATCAGCAGCGACTGCGAGACGAGCCGGTCGAGGATGTCGTCGACGAACGGCTCGCCGAGCACTCCGGCCGCCGTCGCGGCCGAGAACCCGGCCGGCAGCGGCGACAGCGCCGCGAGGGCCCGCTGCGCCTGCGGGTCGAGCAGATCCCAGCTCCACTCGATCACCGCCTCCAGCGTGCGATGCCGGGCGGGGGCGGAGCGGTCGCCGGTGGTCAGCAGCGCGAACCGGTTCGCGAGGCGCGTCTCGATCTGCTGCGGCGTCATGGTGCGCACGCGGGCCGCGGCGAGCTCGATCGCCAGCGGCAGGCCGTCGAGGTGCGTGCACAGACGCTCGACGACGTCGAGCGGGAGGATGGCGTCCGGGCGCGCGGCCCGCGCCCGCTCGAGGAACAGCCGGACGGCGTCGCCGAGCGGCTGGTCGGCGGCGTCCCGCGCCGAGCCGGCCGACGGGTCCCCGGAGGGATCGTGCGCGGACGCGAGCGGGGCGAGCGGGTACGCCGACTCGCCCGCGATCGCGAGCGGGGTGCGGCTGGTCGCGAGCACGCGCACGCCCGGGACGGACTCGAGGATGTCGGCGGTCCAGGCCGCCACGCCCTCGACCACCTGCTCGCAATTGTCCAGGACGAGCAGGGTCGCCCGCTCGGACAGCTGCGCGATCGTGCGGGCACGCAGGTCCGGCCGCGACGCGCTCTCGCTCAGCCGGGTGCCCGGAGCGGACTCGCTGATGCCGAGGGCGTCGGCGATCGCAGCGGGCACGTCGGCGTCGTCGCGCACGCCCGCCAGGGGCACCACGATGACGGCGGGCGAGGCGGATGCCGCCGCGACCGCCTGCGCGAGCCGGGTCTTGCCGAGCCCGCCGACGCCGAGCACCGTGACCAGGCGGGAGCGGGCCAGGAGCGCGTCGATCGCGACGAGGTCGCGGTCGCGGCCGATCAGCTCGTTGGCGGACGCGCGCAGGCCGATGCGCACGACCGCGGGCCGCGCCGTCGTCTCGCCGCGCAGGAGCCGGGTGTTCAGCTCGACGGCCTCTGCTCCCGGCGAGGTCCCGAGGTCGTCCGCCAGGCGCGCGCGCAGGTCGGCGAACACGGCGAGCGCGTCACTGACCCGGCCGTCGGCGGCGAGCGCCGTCATCCAGCCGACATGCAGCCGCTCGTCGTACGGATGGGCGGCGGCGAGGGCAGCGAGGGCGACCGCCGCCTCACCCGGGCGGCCGAGCGCCGTGAGGGTCTGGGCGCGGGCGACCTCGAGCGTGCGGCGCAGACTCGAGGATGCGTCGGCGAGGGCGTCCGCGACGGGCAGTCCGGCCAGGTCCGCGCCGGGCTCTCCCCGCCACAGGGCGAGAGCCTCGTCGATCAGGGTGAGTCGCGCCGGGTCCCCCGCGGGAAGCGGCAGCGCGGCATCCCGCAGCTCGGTCGCCCGGCCGAGATCCGACGCCGTCCCGCTCGCGTACCCGGCCGCATCGCTGCGGATGAGGTCGGGGCCGGCGGCCGCCCTGATGCGCGAGACGAGCGTCTGCAGCGCGCCGCGGGGGTTGCGGGGCGGGTCGTCCCCCCACACGTCGTCGCCGAGGGCCTCGACGCCGCGGGCGGCGGGCGCGGCGAGCGCGAGCGCGGCCAGCAGCGCCCTGGCGGCCGGCCCGGACGGCTCGACGACCTCGCCGTCGGCGCCGCGGACCGTGATCGGGCCGAGCACCCGCAGGCGCGCATCCGTGGTCACCCGTCGAGCCTATCCAGGCACGGGAATCGTGTCCGACCCGGTCGTCGCAGCGTCCTGTCGATCGCACGCGGCGTGCCCTCGGCGGCTCGCCGGCGACGGCAGGCAGACTGGAGGCCGAGCCCGCGCGAGCCGCGACCGCGCCGGGCCCGTGAAGGGAGTCGACGATGAGTTACATCCGCGGGTATGACGCCGAGACGCTGCGAGAGATCGTCGACGATCGCGAGTGCCGGCTGCGGCTCGAGGAGATCGAGGACCAGCGCAGCTTCCCCGCCCTGCTCGAGCGCGTGTGGCTGCTGAAGGTGCTCGACCGGCTGGACGACGCGCTCGTGATCGCGGAGCTGGCGGTGCGCCAGGCCCGCATGGCGGGGACGCGGCGGGACCTGCTGCGGGCCCGCATCCTGCACGCGACGATCCTGCAGCATCGCGGCCAGTATGCCGCCGCCGACAAGGAGCTCACGACGTGCATCGAGGAGGCGGAGGGACAGGACTGGGCCTCGATCGCGGCGTTCGCCGCGCAGCATCGCGGCAAGGTGCACTACGACCGCGGCGCGTACGACCAGGCGCGCAGCGACTTCAAGCGCGCGCTGTTCCTGCGTCAGGAGGCGGGCGCGAGCGACGACCAGCTCCAGACGGCCCTGCAGGCGGTGGATGCCGCGGAGCGGCGCAGCGTCGAGGCGTCGGTGGCCAGCTGAGCGCGGATGTCGTAGGTACGTTCTAACGTCGACGCATGTCGGAACTGCAGAGAGTGCGCGTCTGGGCGGACGCGCTGATCGCCCTCCACCTCGACGACTCGTGGTCGTTCGGGTTCGACAACGCGAAGCGCCGCGCCGGCCTGTGCGACTACGCCCGAAGGCGGATCAGCGTCTCGCGCTATCTCGCCGCACGCTACGACGACGAGACGAACCATCAGACGCTGCTGCACGAGGTGGCGCACGCCCTGGCCGGGCCGGCGGCGGGGCACGGGCCGGAGTGGAAGCGCGTCGCACGCGACCTCGGCTACCGCGGCGGGACGACGCACAACGGTGAGACGGCGACCGAGCTCGCCCCGTGGGTCGGGGTGTGCCCGGCCGGGCACGTCGCATATCGGCATCGACGGCCCCCGCGCGCGACGTCGTGCGTGAAGTGCGCGCCGCGCTTCGACGATCGGTACCTCTTCACCTGGACGAGGCGCGAGATCAGCGCGACGACGCGACTCGCCGCGATGACCCCGCGCTGAGGGAGATCACGCCCAGGGGACGAAGAGGCCGTCCCGCAGCACCGGGACGACGTCGAGATCGTCGATCGCCGCGGCCGTGAGCACGTCGTCGCGAAGGCCGCGCTGCAGGAGCTCCTGGCCGGATCCCGCCGCGGTGAGGAGGTGGCGGACGGCGCCGCGCAGCCCTCGGAACGCCTCGCATGCGGCGGCGGCCTCCGGCGAGGAGTGGTCGATCCCGACAGCGGCCAGCGCGTCCACGATGGCCCCTGCGCCGAGCCGGTCCTCCACGGCCGGGCGCACCGGCGGCTCGCCCGTGTCGCCGGCTGCGCGTGGCATCCGCTCCCCCGCGGCGACGACCGCGATCGACGTGCGCTCACCGCGGGTGCGCTGGTGGTCGAGCACCGCACGCGCGACCGCGGAGGCGTTGCGGAGGCATCCGAGCAGCACGAGCGGCGCGGGACGGGATGCCGCCGCGGCGACCACGATCGGAGCGCCGTTGACCGACGCGACCGCGGCGACCGCCGGCGTCTGCCCACGTGAGACGGCCGCGGTCATGGTCGACGAGTAGCGCAGCACATCGACGATGACGACCACGTCGGCGGGGGCGAGCCTGGTGAGCCCGTCGACGCCCTCCTCGAGACGGACCTGATAGCGCGACTGGTCGAACGGCGACGGCATCCTGCCAGCCTAGGGTGGCGCGGCGGACCGGACGCGGGAGGATGGAGCATGCGCATCCTGCTGAAGCTCATCGTCGACTGCGATGCGGATGCCGCGTGGCGTGCGCTGCATTCGCCGCGGGCGCTCGCCGAGCTGTACGGCCCGCTCGTCGAGCTGCGTCCGCTGGATCCGCTGCCGACGAGCTGGGCGCCCGGCGGTGAGGCCGCGGTCGAGCTGCGTCTCGCGGGCGCCGTCCCGCTCGGCCGGCAGCTGATCGACGTCAGCGATCGTGAGGTCGCCGATCGCGGCGACCGGGTGCGGATCCTGCGAGACAGCGGCATCCCGCTGTCCGGCCCGCTCGCCGCCCTCGACGTGTGGGATCACCAGATCGCGGTGTCCGCGGCCCCGTCGGACCGGACGCTGTGGCGCGAGCGGCTCGTGATCGGCGGCGCCGCC
>Ga0209963_1001614_pt1 | contig 12825 bp, 12 predicted proteins | sample ThiBio_1000_biof_2_FD_183957 | JGI IMG/M metagenome (GOLD analysis project Ga0209963, IMG submission 183957) | Wastewater bioreactor microbial communities from Cape Town, South Africa - Thiocy_cont_1000_biof (SPAdes) | ecosystem: Engineered > Bioreactor > Thiocyanate-remediating >...
ATTACATCGAAATGTTTTATAACTCGGTTCGTCGGCATGGCTCCGCCGGCGATCTTTCACCGATTGAGTTTGAACGGCGCTACGCGCCAAACGGCTCGTGAGTGTCTATGAAACTCTGGCCGGTCCATACCTCGTATCAAACGACGTGAGACGCGAGCCCTTTTTCGTTACAAATTGAAGCATTTCTGCAACAAATGCATACAGTCATCGCCGAAGGGCGCCGTTAGACTGAAGGTTCTTTCGCAAGGGCTTTCCCCGATAAAAGGACGACCAAATGAAAAAACTGCCTCTGTTGCTCGCGACCCTCCTGACCGCCGCTGTCGTGACGGTCGGTTGCACCAAGAAGGAAGACCAAACGGCCGCGCCGGCCGCCGACACGTCGGCATCGGCACCGGCGGCAGACACGGCCGCACCGGCCAGCGATGCAGGCGCTGCCATGAGCGCGCCGGCGTCGGACGCAGGTGCTGCCGCCCCGGCCCCGGCGTCCAACTAAGGTCGCCAACCGGTTGGCCGGACACTGCCGCGCAAGCGGTTCTGTTACACGGTGCGCCATCCACCGGTCGCCGGAGTCTCGCTTCAGTAACGCTATAGTCAGGATGTAGTCACGCTTTAGTCACGCCCTGACAACGCGTTAGCGATCGCGCCCCCTGAACTCTCCGGAGTCCGGGGGGCGCGGTCGTTTTCACTTGAGGCGCGATCGCCAGCGTTTTGTCCCGCGAGGCTTCGCACCCGGCGTCTATCGACACGTCCCACTATTTGACCACCGTTACGCCACCGTCGATCACGCCGTAGGCTTGCACCTTGCTCGTGCCGTTCGCGGCGCTCGCACCACCATGTCCGTCCGGCGCCGCACACGCACCGAGCATCATCACCAGTGCGAGCGTCAACGCGCTCCTCATTCCGATATTTCGCTTCACGACTTCCACTCCCAGAATCCCCCGCACGGGCCGTAAGTATTGTCTGCCGATGTCCCGACGCGCTCCAGCCTATCGCGTCACGCATCGTTCGACCTCTCATGCATGACATCGGTTCGCGGGGATCAGCACGCCAGCCCCTTGTCGCGACGACACAACCCGCAGAGAATGGCGAGTCGGCCGGCGGGCCGGTGCGTTTTCGCGACGCTCCACCGTGCCAACCCACGTCCTTCAACCCCAAGCCCGCCCAGATGCCGCTCAATCTTCAGGCCATGCCCCTGCTTTGCCGTCTCCGCGGAATTCGCCGCTATGGAATCGCCATGGCCGCTGCCTGGCTCGCCACGCTCAGTGCCCACGCCGCCATCTCCGTCAAAGATGACTCCGGTGCCACGGTCACCCTCCCGGCGCCGGCCCAACGCGTGGTGAGCCTCTCGCCGCACGCGACCGAGCTGCTGTTTGCGGCCGGCGCGGGCGACAAGGTGGTGGGCGTGGTCGCTTACTCAGACTACCCCGAGGCCGCGCGTCGCCTGCCGCGCGTTGGCGACAACAGCGCGCTTGATCTCGAACGCATTCTCTCGCTCAAACCCGACCTGCTCGTCGTGTGGATGCATGGCAACTCGCAGCGTCAGGTCGAAGCATTGAGACAGTTGAAAATACCGATTTTCTATTCCGAGCCGAAGCATCTGACGGATCTGCCCGCGGCAATCGAGACGCTGGGCACATTGACGGGAACACCTGCCAAAGCGCAAGCGTCGGCACAAGCGTTTCGCGCGCGCTACGAAGCGCTGCGCAAGCAGTACGCATCGCGCTCGCCTGTCGAGGTCTTCTATCAGGTGTGGACGCAACCGCTCATGACACTCAACGGCAACGCCATGGTGAGCGACGTGATCCGGCTGTGCGGCGGTGTGAACGCCTTCGCCGACGAAGCGCCGCTCGTGCCGCGCGTGTCCGTCGAAGCGGTACTGGCCAAACGCCCGGAAGCGATGTTCACGGCGACGTCTGGCGCAACGGCGTCCGTCAAGCCGCTCGCCACGCTCGACGCCTGGCGCAAGTGGCCGCAGTTGCCTGCCGTGGCCCACAACAACCTGTTCGGCATCGACGGCGACCTCATCAGCCGGCCCGGCCCGCGCATTCTCGACGGCGCACGCGCGATGTGTGAAGACCTCGATATCGCTCGCGCACGTCGCCAACCTGCCGTGCAGTAATGCCGTCGCGGGGCGGCGCCCGGCCGCTCATGTGTTCCAGCGAATCAATCGCGCATGGCCGTCGTCGGCAACGTGAAGGTGACAGAGCGCGCCGAAGTCGAGCGCCCATGACAGGCATGCCGTGGTCGGCATGCGCAACGCCGTTGCGGTGTGCAGACGAATCGGTCCAGCGTGGGCGACGGCCACATGCACGTCGTTCGCGCCGGCACGCAACGCCCTCGCCCACGCGTGCATGCGCAACACGACGTCGCGCGCGGATTCACCGCCGGGAGGCGAGAATCCATGGATGTCGCGTGCCCACGCATCGAGATCGCGCCGGTCGAGGGTGTCCCACGGCCGCATTTCCCACGCGCCGAAGTCCATCTCCGCAAGACGCGCATCTTCTGTCACCGGCACGCCGAACGACGTCGCCAAGGCGTCGGCGGCGCGACGTGCGCGCAGCAAGGGACTGCTATGAATCGCCGTCGGCGCGCGGCCATCGAGTTGCGCCGCGAGTCCGGCCCGCATCGCGGCGACACACGCGTCGAAGCGCGCCGCATCGACCGGCAGGTCGGTCTGGCCGTAACAGACGGAAGACGCGACATCGGGCGGCGGATGCCGCATCAGGATCAGATCCATGCGCACACCGTGAGATACAGCGCGAGCTCGCCGAGTTGTTGGGCAAAGCCGAGCGTGTCGCCGGTGTAGCCGCCGAGACGGCGGCGCAGATACCGGATGAAGCCCGCGCGCAATGCGATCAGCACCACCGCGCCCGTCACGCCGGCGCGCCAGTCGGGCCACCCCCACCACGGCACGCTGCACGCCACGCCAAACAGCAGCTCGCGCAGGTGCAAACGTTGCGCGACCGGCTTGGCCTTGCCTTCCGGGCGCACGTAATCGAGCGAGCGCAACAGACTGATCGCCATACTGCGGCTGGCGGCGTGCGCGCCGATCAGCACGACGGCAAAGCCGCCCCACCCCGCCGCCGCCTGTATGTCGACGAGGGCCTGCCATTTGACGGCAAGCGCCAGCCACAACGCCACCGCGCCGTAGGTGCCGATACGCGAGTCGTGCATGATCTCCAGCACGCGCTCGCACGTGAACGCGCCGCCGAACGCGTCGACCGAATCGGCCAACCCGTCCTCATGAAAAGCCCCGGTGAGCAGCACACTGATGCCCAACCCCAATGCGATCGCGAGGTGCGGCGACCACAACCGGCCCATCGCCACCGTCAACAACGCGACGAGCGCGCCGACGAACACGCCGACGAGCGGGAAATAACGCGTCGCGGCATTCAGTTGCTCGGGCGAATGACCGACCCATGGCGGAATCGGCACCCGGGTGAAAAACCCGAGCGCGGTCAGGAAAAGCCGCACCTGTCCCTTGATGCCCCCGAACGCCCCTGCGCAAGCCCCTTCGCGCGCCGGGCGATCCCGCGTTGCCAACGCGCTCGACGGCGCATCGGCATCGCCCGCGGGGCGCGAGGGATCGGGGGACGAGGGGGTCATTGGTCCGACGCCTCGCGCTCACTCACGCCCGCCCCTTCGAACGTTGCCATCTCGCGCAGAAACGCGGCGGCCGCCTGAATGAGCGGCATCGCGAGCGCAGCGCCCGTGCCCTCGCCGAGACGCAGGCCCAGTTGCAGTAACGGCGTCGCCGTGAGGATCTCGAGCATGGCACGATGGCCGGTTTCGTCCGACGCGTGCGCGAAGACGCAATAGTCGAGTACCGCTGGCGACACGCGCGCGGCGACCAACAGCGCCGATGTGCTGATGAAGCCGTCCACCACGATGACGAGTCCCAACTTCGCGGCCGCGAGATATGCACCGGTCATCATTGCGATCTCGAAGCCGCCAAAGGTGGCGAGCGTCTCCAGCGGATCCGGCATCCCATTCCCCACGTGCGGATGCGCCGCCAGCGCACGCTCGAGTATGGCGGTCTTTCGCACGAGACCGGCGTCGTCGACACCGGTGCCGCGCCCGACACATGCCGCGAGCGGCAGGCCGGTCAGCCGCTGCATCAGACACGCCGCCGACGACGTGTTGCCGATGCCCATCTCGCCAAAGCCAATCATGCGCGTGCCGAGCGAGGCGTGCGCCACAACGCGCGCGGCCCCGCCGGCCAACGCCGTTTCGAGTTGCTCGCGGGTCATGGCGGGCGCTTCGAGGAAGTTCTGCGTGCCGCGCGCCACGGGAATGTCGACGAGCGATGCATGCGACGGAAAATCAGCCGCAACGCCCGCGTTGACGACCTCCAGCCCAATGCCGTGAGTGCGGCAGAACACATTGATGGCTGCACCGCCGCGCAGGAAGTTATGCACCATCTGCGCGGTGACGGCTTGTGGATATGGACTCACGCCCGCAGCGACGATGCCGTGATCGCCCGCGAACACCAGCATGGTCGGACGCGCGAGATCGGGCGTCGCGCTCTGCTGAATCCGGCCGACCTGGTGGGCCACGCGCTCGAGCGCGCCCAGACTGCCGGGCGGCTTCGTTTTGATGTCAATGGCGTGCCTGAGCGAGGCGTCCATCGCCGCGGCAGGCGCGGCGATATCGAAAAGCTCGGCGAGCGAGGGGCTGAAAGCATTCATACGGTGACGTCCTGAAACAATGAGGCAGTGGTTACATTTCCACGCCGGCCTGCGCACGGATGCCCTGGGCAAACGCATGCTTGACCGGCGTCATATCGGTCACGGTGTGAGCCACATCGATCAGCGCTTGCGGGGCGCCGCGTCCTGTGATCACCACGTGCTGCATCTCCGGTCGTGCCTGCAAATCGGCGATCACCGTGTCGACGTCGAGATAGCCGAGCTTGAGGGCAATGTTCAACTCGTCGAACAACACCAGACCGAACGACGGGTCGCGCAACATTCGGCGCGGTTGCTCCCAGGCCGCTTCGGCCTTCGCGATGTCGCGCGTGCGGTCCTGCGTCTCCCAGGTGTAGCCCTCGCCCATCACAAAAAACTCGCACTCCGAAGGAAAGCGGCGCAGGAAGGTCTCCTCACCCGTCGGGATCGCGCCCTTGATGAACTGCACGACGCCCGTCTTCATGCCGTGCCCCATCGCGCGCACGACCATGCCGAAGCCGGAGCTCGATTTGCCCTTGCCATTGCCGGTCGTGACGACGATCACGCCACAGTCGCGCTGGGCCTGCGCGATCTTGTCGTCGATCACCTCCTTCTTGCGCGCCATGCGCGTGCGATGGCGCGCGTTGCGCCCGTCGTCGGCTTCCGATTGGGATGGGGATTGCGGGGTTTCTTGTGTCATGAACAGCACCTGTCAAAAGCAGGCGTACGGCGCGAGACGGCCGCACGCGGATGAGAGTGTACGCCCGCCCGTCGGGGCATCATGCGCGCCATTTACAGGCGACGCACGGGCACGAGGGCCTCGTCGTCGCCATCGCGAATGAGGCGCAGCGGATACCCGAAGGCGTGGCTGCAATGCTCGGCGCAGAGCACGTCGTTCACCGGGCCGGCGCGCCATCCGCCACGGCCGTCGAGCAGCAGCGCGTGCGTGGCGAAACGTCGCGCCAGATTCAAATCGTGGCAAGAGAAGATGACGGCGGCATCAATGCCTTCGGCGTGGCGGGCGAGTCGCTCAAGCGCGTCGATCTGGTGATGAAGATCGAGATGCGAGACCGGTTCGTCGAGCAACAGCAACGGCGTGGCCTGCGCCAGCACGGCGGCCAGCGATACGCGCTGGCGCTCGCCCCCCGAGAGCGTGGTGACGTCGCGCGCGGCGAAGCGCTCCAGACCAACCTGCGCAAGGGCGGCCATGGCGGCGGCGATGTCGTCGTCCGACTCCCATGCCCCCCAGCGGCCTCGCGCCAGATAGGGATGACGGCCCGTCAGCACCACTTCGAGCGCGGTGGCGCCGAACGCGTCGCGCGTCTGTTGCGGCATCAGCGCGCGCACCTTGGCGAGCGACGCCGGTCGCCACTGCGCCAACGCCTTGCCGCCAAGCATCACGCGGCCACTGGCGCTGAGCGGGGCGCCGCGCGCCGGTGTCTCGTCCACCTGACGCAGTCCGGCGAGCGTGCCGAGCAATGTCGTCTTGCCCGCGCCGTTGGGGCCGGCCAGACACCAGCACTCGCCCGGCGCGATCACGAGATCGAGCTGGTCCACGAGCACCCGCTCTGCGGCGCGCAGCGTCAGCGCGTGTGTTTGCAGCAGCGGTGCGCTCATTGGATGGCCCGTCGGGAAAGCAGCCACAGGAAAACGGGCACGCCAATCATCGCCGTGATGACGCCAACGGGCAATTGCGTCGGCGCAATGACTGTGCGCGCCACAAGATCGGCGAACATCAGCAACGCCCCACCCCCGAGCGCGGCGGCCGGGAGCAGCATGCGCTGATCGTTGCCGAAGCGCAGACGCAGGATGTGCGGCACGACGAGACCGACGAAGCCGATGCTGCCCGCGGTGGTCACGGCCACGGCGGTTGCCAGCGACGCCGCCAGATAGATGCGGGCGCGCAGGGGGCCGACGGCCACGCCCACGCCATGCGCCACCGCTGCGCCGCGCAGCAGCACATTCAGGCGATGCGCGACCGGACACACGATGAGCAGCGTCGCCGCGAGCGCGATCAGCGGCAACCCGGCGCGGTCGACGCCGTTCAGATCGCCCGTGAGCCAGAACAGCATGCCGCGCAGGCTGGCGTCGGGTGCGAGGGTGAGAATGAGCGTGGCGAGCGCGCCAAAGCCGGCGGCCATCATCACGCCGGTCAACAACAATTGGGTACTGCTGTCGTGATCGTCATGGCGTAGAAAGCTTCGGCGAGACAGCGCCATCACGAGGGCAATGGCCGCAAGCGCGCCAGCGAAGGCGCTCGTCTGCACCCAGAAAAAAGGCAGCATGAGTGCCAGCGACGCCAGCGCGGCAACCCCCGCACCGCCGGAAATGCCCAGCACGTAAGGGTCAGCGAGCGGGTTGCGCAACAGCGTTTGCATCAACGTGCCCGCGACCGCGAGCAGGCCGCCACAGGCGAACGCGGCGAGTGCACGCGGCAGACGCAGACGCCAGACCACGTCGCCGGCAAGACCGGCGTCATGGCCGAGCAGCAACGTGCCGATTTCGCGCAGCGAGACCGGCACGCTCCCTAGCATGAGCGACGCCACGAGAACGGCCAGTGCCACACCGGCCAGTCCCGTCCAGATGGCGAGGGCGCGACGCAGCGTCATGCGACGTCTCGCCCTGCCGGGACGTCGTTAGAACTGCTTCCAGCCGAGCGAGACGTAAATCGCGCGTCCGAGGGTGTTGTAGCCATAGACCGTCTGGTAGTTCTTGTTGAAGACGTTGTCGAGGTGCGCCGAGACGTACCAGGATTTGTCGATATCGTAGCGTGTCTGAAGGTTCACGAGCGTGTAGGCACCGAGATGCTGACCGCCCGTATCGTAACGCTCGCCGCTGTAGAAGACATCGCCGCCGACGGTGAATTTGCCGAACGTCTTCGACAGACCGACCGACCCGAACTGCCGGGCGCGACGCGCCAGTTGCCTGTCGGCATCCAGATCGGTTGGGTTCTGCCGCGTGAACGACGCGCGCACGTCCATGCCGAGGAACGGACGGCCCGCGTAGGTCAACTCCAGGCCCTCGACGCGCGCGTTTGCGACGTTCGCAGCCGTGTACGGAAACACCGTGAGCGACTGGATCAGGTTGGTGTAGTCGGTCCGGAACCCCGTCAACTTGACCAGGCCGAGGCGCTCGCCGCCGTTGAACTGCACGGCGAGTTCCTTCGAAATAGAGCGTTCCGGTTGCAGGTTCGGATTGCCGAACCCCGGATAGAACAGCTCGTTGAAGGTCGGTGCGCGAAAGCCATCCGACGCATTGGCCATGACCTTCCACTGCGGCGTGAGCGAGTAGCCGTAGCCGGCCCAGTAGCTGTTCGCGCCGCCGAAATCGGAATACACGTCGCGTCGCACGTTGGCCTGAATCTGATGCTTGCCGAATCGTCCCTCATATCCGACGTAGCCCGAATCGAGATGGCGGTTGTTGCGGTCGTAGTTCGTACTGCTCTCGACCGTTTGCTCCAGACGCGTGTAGCCGGCGATCAGCTTCTGATCCGGCATGAACGCATATTCGTTGGCCCAGTCGATCTGGTTGCTCGACGTATGGAAGTTGCCGTTACCGCTGCCGTTCAGATAGTTATAGCTGTAGTCGTCGCCCTGCGTGACGGTAATCCGGGTCTTCCACTTGTCCGTGAGGTTGCCCTTCGCGTAACCAGAGATCTGGCGAACGCGGGCGTCGCTGTCGTTCAGGTCGGTGGGCTTGCCGTAGGCATTGTCGTAGCTGCTGCTGCCGTCGCTCTGGAACAGACGCGCACCGACCTCCCACGTGTCGCCGACCTTGCGCGACAGCGATGCGCTCACGCTCGTGTTGTCGTCGCCGTTGCGGTTGGGGTTGACCTTCGGCGCGAAGCGCGGGTCCTGCGCCGAGATGCCGTTGGTGTGAAACCGCGAGACGTCCAGGGAAAAGCGGGTCTTGCCGTCGTCGAACGCGCCGGCAATGCCGGCGTTGGCCTGCGTGGTGTTGTTCGTGCCGTAGCCCACTTCGGCATAGGCGCGGGGCGGGCCGCCATTGCCCTTGCGCGTGAAGATCTGGATCACGCCACCGACGGCCTGCGAACCATACAGGGCCGAGACGTTGCCGCGCACGATCTCGATGTGGTCGATCTGCGACACCGGGATCTGGGCGATGTTGGTCGTACCGGTCGTGGCTGCGTTGACGGGCACCCCGTCGATGAGCACGAGCGAAGCGTTCGATGCCGCGCCGCGCATGAAGACGCTGGCCGACGTGCCGAAACCGCCGTTCTGCACGATTTCCACGCCGGCCTGCCCGCGCAGCAGCGTCGGCAAATCCTGCGTCTGGCTGCGTTCAATGTCTTCGCGCGTGATGACCGAGGTGGCCGCCAGCGTGTCTGTCAGCGTCTGCTCGGTGCGCGAGGCTGTCACCACGGTCGCCTTGAGTTGCACGGCGGTGGCGCTGTCGGTCGCGGGATTGTCGGGCGGATTGGCGGCGAGCACCGCCGGCATGGACGACGCCGTCGATGCGGCATCGGCGGACTGGGCCGACTGGGCATGGGCGCCGATGCTGGCGGCCAACAGGGCCGCCGCGATGGCAAGACGATGCGGGGCGGCAACCAACGTGGCCGGTGCAGACGTCATGCGGGTAATGCGGGTAGTGCAGGTAGGACGTGGCAAGACAGGCGCGTGCAGCGCCATCGCGCGAACGTGGGTGCGCATGATCGGGTGTGACTTCCGTAGTTTTTTATTGCCTAGGCCCGTTCCCCCGCAGGCCGCTGGCGCAAGGGGAGCGCCGGTGACACGTCACGGATGCGAAGCACCGACACATGAAAACGACGACTGCCCGCCACCGGCTGCGCCGGATGGCATGGCGTTTCCCCACTCACTCCGGCCGGTATCCGGGCTGGTCATTGTGGCGCCTGACCGGCCTTCCCGCGAGCGGATAGCTCACAGTGGCGATGAAGGTGAAGCGCGTTTTCGGAAACCTTTCGGGCCGAAAGAATGACTTACCGTTGCGGGGGCAGCACAGGTTGACCAGCCCGTGTGGGGGCGCGGCTCCCTGTTTCCCGTTTAACTGCGCATGCCGGGAGGGCGTGCGCGAGCACCGAAGTGCCGCAAGTGTAGGGGCCATTCGAATGAGCGTCAATGCTCGTTCGTCGGGCATTGGCCGCCGATTCCGTTAGAATGTAGGGCAATTAAGAGGACGCAGCCCGATGCTCACCGATCTCGACAATCTCACCGACAAAATTGAACAGTTGGTTGTGATCAGCCAACGTTTTCATCAACACAACCAAGCGCTGCTCGCCGAACTCGATCGCGCGCGTGCTGAATGCGACGACACACGCACCGCCATCGAGCAGTTGCGCGTCGAGCGCGACGCCCTGCGTCTGCAGCGCGATCAGCTTGCTGCCAAGATCGACGAAGCGCAGGTTCGCCTGAATGCCATTCTGGAAAAGCTCCCGACGCAGAACCCCGCTGAAGGTCAAATGGATCTGCTCGGCACCCCCGGTGGAGAAAACGCATGACGATCAAGCAGCTCGAAGTCAATATTCTGGAACAGTCGTACCGGCTCGCCTGCCCGCCGGAACACGAGGCCGACTTGCTGTCTGCGGTGTCGCGCGTCGATGCCGAGATGAGCAAGGTGCGTGCGCAAAGCAACGTGCGCGGCACCGACCGGATTGCCGTCATGGCAGCCTTGAGTCTGGCATCCGAATTGCTTGCGCTGGAAAAAAGTATTGCTGCTGGACAAGCATTCCCCGCGGAAGAAATTCAGAGTAGAATGAATCGCATGAACGAACGACTGAGTGCTGTGATCGATCAGTATCAAAGCTGAAAATTCACTGGCTGCCGTTCGATTCAAAAAGTTAGTTTTCCCTGCCTGGTTCGCGAAAGTCATAGATTCCTTGAACCAATGATCTGTTGCAGGTTGCGGAAGTTTGTAGTGCTGGTGTGATCGTCACTCTGTCTGATGAACCCGAAGCGTTACTAACCGCGACCACCTTGAACCTCACGGTTCAGGATGCCGGCTTAGCGGCTGAGGCGGGGACCCAATACACGGCACTGCGCATGCAGTGCCGTTTTTTTTCGTCCGTTGTGTCCGTTGTGTCGCGTCCATCCGCTGCACTCGCACAAAAAAAAGGCGGCCCGGAGGCCGCCTTCCCATCGATCGCGTCACGCCAGCGTGACAGGCCGATCAGAACTGTGCTTCGCTCAACGACAGGGTCGACGCCGCGCCCTCGGTAATCGTCAGGGCAAGACCCGGCGCTCGCGTGAGAAAGTGATCCGCGAAGAAGCGCGCGGTACCGATCTTGGCATCGTAGAACGACGGGTCCTGATCGCGCAACGTCTGTGCGGCCAGCAACGCGCGGCCCATCTGCCATCCCCCCAGCACGATACCGGCAAGCGTCAGGTACGGCACGCTGCCTGCAAACACTGCATTCGCATTGTCCTGCGTGTTCGCGAGCACATAGTCGACGGCGATCGAGAGCGCTTCGCGCCCCTTCGCCAGACGGTCTGCCACGCCCGGCCCCACGCCGCCCAGCGCACGCAGTTCGTTTTCCGTCACCCTGATCTGCTCGCACAGGGCGCGGGCCACGGCACCGCCGTCGCGCAGCGTCTTGCGGCCGATCAGATCGTTCGCCTGAATCGCCGTCGTGCCTTCGTAGATCGGCAGGATGCGCGCGTCGCGGTAGTACTGCGCCGCGCCCGTTTCCTCGATAAAGCCCATGCCGCCGTGCACCTGCACGCCGAGGCTCGTCACCTCCAGCGACATCTCGGTGCTCCAGCCCTTGACGATCGGCACGAGAAATTCATAGACGGCCTGTGCACGTTTGCGTTCGGCCGCGTCTGCTGCGTGGTGACCGATATCGGCGTGTGCTGCCGCCACGTAAGCGAGCGCACGCGCGCCTTCGGTCAGCGCACGCATCGTCATTAGCATGCGCTTGACGTCCGGGTGATGAATGATGGCTACGGCGTCACGCGACGAGCCATCGACCGGACGGCTTTGCAAACGATCGCGGGCGTACGCCACGGCATGCTGATACGCACGCTCGGCGATAGCCACACCTTGCATGCCGACCGCGAAGCGCGCGGCGTTCATCATAATGAACATGTATTCGAGGCCGCGATTCTCCTCGCCGACCAGGTAGCCCGTTGCCCCGCCGTTGTCGCCGAACTGCAGCACCGCCGTCGGGCTGGCCTTGATGCCGAGTTTGTGCTCGATCGACACACAATGCACATCGTTGCGCGCCCCGAGATTGCCCTCGGCGTCGACGTTGAACTTCGGGACGATGAACAGTGAAATGCCCTTCACGCCGGCGGGCGCATCGGGGGTGCGTGCGAGCACGAGATGCACGATGTTCTCGGCCATGTCGTGTTCGCCGAACGTAATGAAAATCTTCGTGCCGAAGATGCGATACGTCCCGTCGGCCTCGCGTTCGGCGCGCGTGCGCACCATCGCGAGATCGGAACCCGCTTGCGGCTCGGTCAGGTTCATCGTGCCGGTCCACTCGCCCGAAAGCAGTTTCGGGACGTAGAGCGCGCGTTGTGCATCAGTGCCCGCGGTGAGCAACGCCTCGACAGCGCCGTCGGTCAGCAACGGACACAGCGCGAACGACAGGTTCGCGGCATTGAGCATTTCCGTGCACGGCGTGGCCACCAGCTTCGGCAGCCCCTGCCCGCCAAACGCCTGCGGATGCACGACCCCCTGCCAGCCCGCCTCGGAGAACTGACGAAACGCCTCCTTGAAGCCCGGCGTGGTTGTGACGGCGCCATCCTTCCACGTGCTCGGCTGCTGGTCGCCAATGACGTTCAGCGGGGCCAGCACTTCCTGATTGAAGCGCGCCGCCTCCTCGAGCACCGCCTGCGCGAGTTCGGGCGAGGCGTCCTCATAGCCCGGCAGCGCCGAGATGCTCGTCAGATCCGCCAGTTCGTTCATCACGAACTGCATGTCCTTGATCGGGGCCTGATAACTCATGTCGTTCCTCCAACGAATTCCGATTGCCTGCGGATGACGGCGAATGCCGAGATGCTTGGGATGTTTTTATGCTTTTGTTCGACCGATTCGCATGAAGACGCCACACCATCGCAGGCCAGCCTCCTCATGCGGATCGGCTGCGGGAGACGATCCCGCAGCTTCACCTCCGAACTCGCTTACAGCGCGCCCGTCAGCTCCGGCACCACCGTGAACAGATCGCCCACCAGACCGTAAT
>Ga0209963_1001615_pt1 | contig 12815 bp, 11 predicted proteins | sample ThiBio_1000_biof_2_FD_183957 | JGI IMG/M metagenome (GOLD analysis project Ga0209963, IMG submission 183957) | Wastewater bioreactor microbial communities from Cape Town, South Africa - Thiocy_cont_1000_biof (SPAdes) | ecosystem: Engineered > Bioreactor > Thiocyanate-remediating >...
AGCGCCGCTTCCACGTCGCGCGCCATCGCGGTCGCGCCGCACACGTACACATGCGCGCCGTTCTCGAGCCAATCGAACAGGTCGCGACCCTGTTCACGCACGCGTTGCTGGGCGTAGATTTTTGAAGACTGGTCGCGCGAGAACGCCAGGTCCAGCCGATGCAGCGAGCCGTTCTTGCGCGCGGCCTGCCATTCGACCTGGTACAGGAAATCGCTGCGGAAATGTGGATTGCCGAAGAACAGCCAGTTGCGTCCGCGCGCGCCCGCTTCCGCGCGTTGCTGCAGAAAAGCCCGGAACGGTGCGACGCCGGTGCCGGGGCCGATCATGATGACGTCGCGCGAAGAGTCGTCCGGCAGGCGGAAGCGCTCGTTGCGTTCCAGGTACACCTCGACGGACTCGCCCTCCACGCGCGTGGCCAGCCAGTGCGAAGCCGCGCCCCAATGCGTGCCGGTTTCGGTCGGGTATTCGACGTGCGCGACGGTGAGGTGCGCCTCGTCGCCGACCGCGGCACGGCTGGAAGCGATCGAATACAGCCGTCCCGCGAGCGGGCGCAGTGCAGCAACCAGTTGCTCGCCAGGCCACTCGACCGGATACCGCCGCAGCAGGTCGATGGGTTGCTGCGTGGCCAGCACGTCACGCAAGGCGTCGCCCCGCCCGGGTTGCAGCAGCGATCGCAACGTTGCGTCTCCGCTGCGCGCGGCCAGTGCGTCGACGAATGGTCGCGCGAGGCGTGTGAGCTCGCGCTTCGCGGTCAGCCATTCCCGGAGCGGGCGTGTTTCACCTGCGTGCGCGACGTTGGAACCACCATCGAGACGCAACACGTCCAGCACCGCTTCCACCAGTTCGGATGGATTGCGCGGAACCACGCCCAACGCATCGCCGGGCTCGTAATCGAACCCCGCGCCGCCGATGTCGAGTTCGAGGTGACGCACGTCCCTGGCGCCGCCCTCGGCGGTGATGCGCTGGTTGGCCAACACCTCGGCCGCGAACGGGCGTGCCGCCGACCATGTCGATTCCGTGGGCTCCGCGTGCGGCCGCAACAGCGTGACGTTGGCCGGCGCCACGCGGGTTTGCAGCGCCTCGCGCGCGGAATCGAGCGCCTGCCGCGCCCACGGTTCGGCGACGGTTTCGACGTCGAGGTCAGCCGCACCGAAATCCAGCAACCGGCTGGCCCCCAGTTCCGCGAGGCGTTCGTCGAGCTTGCGCCCGGTCACGCAGAATTGCGGGTAACTGGTATCGCCGAGACCCAGCACCGCGAACGACAGGCCCTTCAATCCGGGGGCGCGGCGGCCGCCGAGGAAATCCACGAAGCCGCGCGCGTCGTCGGGCGGATCGCCATCGCCTTGCGTACTGATCACCACGTACAGCAGGCGCTCTTTCGCCAGTTCGCGCAGCGGATACGCGTCGGCCCGCAGCAGCCGCACGTTGATGCCCGCGCTTTCGGCTTGCCGCGCCAGCTGTTCGGCGACGCGCCTGGCGTTGCCGGTCTGGCTGCCGTAGACGATGCTGAGGCGCGCTTCGATTTCGACTGTCGGCGCGGTGCGCGGTTCCGCCGTGGTGCGTTGTGCCAGGCCCGCCGCGTAGCCGGACAGCCACCACAGGCTGGCGCCGTCGAGATCGTCGGTCAGCGAAAAAAGCTGCCGCGCTTTCGGTTCGGGCAGGGGCAGACGTTGCAGGGCGGCGGAAGCAGGCATCGGCGTGACATGTGCGGGAAAGTCCGCACGGTACGCGATGGTTGCCGGTTACCGGAAAGGACGGTGTGCGATGGTCTTATGACGGGCGTGGCATATCGCGTCGCACGCCATCGATCCGGACCAACGGCGTGACGTGTCAAACCGCCGTGGCGACGCCGTGCAATTCGCGCCAGGTCGGCGGCTCCGGCCACGCGGGCTCGGCGTTGCCGGCAACCACGCGACGCAGGTCGACCGCGTCGATCTGTGGCGCGAGTTCGTGCAACAGGCGCAGCGCATAGTCGCGCAGCACCCGGCCGCGCGGCAACACCGCCCAACTGATGCACTCCGGCAATTCGGCGGGCGCGTCCAGCACGCGCAAGTCCGATTCGCCGTATGAAACCGCCATCTCGGCGAGGATGCCGACACCGATGCCGGCACGCACGTAGGTTTTGATGAGGTCCGCGTCGTGCGCGGTCATCGCCAGTTGCAGCGGCAGGTCTGCCTTGTCGAACGCGCGTCGCAACGACGACTCCGGCTTGCGCGAGGATTCATAGCTGACCAGCTGCAGCGAGGACAGGTCGCGCAGCCCCGGCGGTTTCGCGCGCCGCGCCAGCGCATGCCCCGACGGCACCAGCACCACGCGCCGCCAGCGGAACAACGGCACCGCGATGCCGGTCTCCGGCACCGCGCCGCTGGTACTGATCACCGCGAGATCGTCGCCGCCGTGTGCCAGTTGCGCGAGGATTTCGCCTTCGTCGGAAGGATGCAGGCGAATGCTCACCGCCGGGAATTCGCGGCGCGTCGCGGCGATGGCTTCCGGCAACACGTAGCGCGCCTGCGTGTGCGTGGTGACCAGCGTCAGACGACCCTTGCGTTCACCGCGCTGGTTGGCGGCCAGCGCACGGATGTTGCCGGCCTCGTCGAGCAGGCGGCGTGCGTGCACCAGTACGTGCTCGCCCGCCTGCGTGAGCGACGACAGGCTGCGGCCCTTGCGGGTGAACAACAGGAAACCGAGTTCGTCTTCGAGCTGCTTGATCTGACGCGACAAGCCTGGCTGGGTGGCGTGCACGCGTTCGGCGGCGAGGGTGATGTTGAGACCGGAATCGGCGATCGCAACGAGGTAGCGAAGCTGGTTGAGTGTCATGCTGGATGCCCGTAAGTGGCCGCAAGTTGGCAAGGCGCGTACGCGGCGCGCCACATCGCTGACTGGCGACAACACATCGCGGGACGTTTCCGATTCATCGGCGGGTTCCATGGCCGGCCGCGCAGGGCAGGCAAGCGAAGCAGCGAGCCTAGCATATGGACGTCCAGACGTCCATATCGACTTATAACGTAAAAGCATGACTACGCCCAGGATGCGCATTTCCGCTCGATTTCCGGAGGGCGCAGACTTGCAGGATGTCTGCACGCCTGCCAGCCGACTTCGAGCGCCCTCCCCTGCTGCCGCTGTTCGCGGATCTGCGCGGGCGCGTTGTGCTGGTGGTGGGTGGCGGTGCCGTGGCGCGTCGCAAGATCGACATGCTGCTGGAAGCCGGCGCCGCGGTAACGGTCGGCGCCAACACACCAGAATCGGTATTGCGCGAATGGATCGATGCGGGGCGCGTGCGCTGGCTTGCCGGTGCGTTCGACCCCGCATGGCTGGATGGCGTGTGGTTGGTGGTGGCCGCGAGCCGCGACCAGGCGATCAATCGCCGCGTGGCCGAGGCCGCCGCCGCGCGACGAATCCTGGTGAATGTGGTCGACGACGCCGAGACTTCCAGCTTCCATGTCCCGGCACGGGTTCGGCGCGGGCACCTGCAGGTCGCGATTTCCACCGGCGGCGCCGCGCCGGTGTTGGCGCAGCGCCTGCGCGAACGTCTGGAAACGGAACTGGACGAATCACTGGGCGCGTTGACCCGACTGCTTGCGCGCGAGCGTGCGCGTATTCGCTGGCGCTTTCCACAGTCGGGAAAGCGTCGGCGTTTTTTCCAACGGTTGCTGGACGGCGACATTTTGCGACTCCTGCGCGCGCGCGACGACAAGGCGGCACGATCCGCGTTCGAATCCGCGTTCGCCGATGACGCAAACCCGGCGCGGCGCGGCGGTGTCGCGCTGGTCGGTGCCGGACCCGGCGATCCCGGCCTGTTGACGCTGAAGGCATTGCGGGCGCTGCAGGAAGCCGATGTGATCGTGCACGACCGCCTGATCGGCCCCGACATCCTGGATCTTGCGCGTCGCGATGCCGAACGCATCGACGTCGGCAAGCGCGTTGGCGAGGATCACGATGCCACCCAGGCCCGCATCCACGCATTGTTGCTGAAACACGTGCGCGCGGGACGACGCGTGGTTCGCCTGCAAGGCGGCGATCCGCTGATGTTCGGACGTGGCGGCGAGGAACTGGAATTCCTGCGCGCGCACGCGATTCCGCACGAAGTGGTTCCGGGCATCACCGCCGCGCTCGGCTGCGCCGCCGCGGCCGGCATCGCGTTGACCGACCGTCGCGTCGCGCACGGCGTCATCCTGCTCGCCGCCCGCGGCAACGGCTCAATCGATTTCCGCGCCCTGGCGGCAGCCGACCGGACACTGGTGATCTACATGGGTGTCGGCGAACTCGAATCGCTGTCGCAATCGCTGATCCGGCACGGTCGCGCAGCGGACACGCCATGCGCCGTGGTCGAAAACGGTTCGCTGCCGAACCAGCGCGTGCTGGCCGCGACGCTCGCCAGCGTATCGACACTCGCGCGTGCGCACGCCGTCAAGGCGCCCGCGCTCGTGATCATCGGCGAAGTCGCCGCGCAAGCGGTGCGCAGCCAACGATGTAGCGACGACCCGGACACGCACGTCACCACACAAGCCGCCTGAACTTTCCTTTCATCCACCTCAACCATCCAACCAAGGAGTCACCATGAGCCTGCAACTGGGCGAAACCGCCCCCGATTTCACACTCGATTCCACCCAGGGATCGCTGCATTTCAACGCCTACGCGCGCGACCATTGGGTGGTGCTGTTCTCGCACCCCAAGGATTTCACCCCGATCTGCACCACCGAGCTGGGCGCGTTCGCGCGCCGCAAGGCCGAATTCGACCAGCGCGGCACCAAGCTGCTGGGCCTCGCGGTCGACCCGGTCGACGATCACAAGGTCTGGGCCAAGGACATCGCCGACGTCGGCGGCACCGAACTGAACTATCCGATCCTCGCCGATCCGGAACTCGAGGTCGCCAAACTGTACGGCATGTTCCATCCCAAGGCCGATCCCAAGGTGACGGTGCGCTCGGTGTTCTTCATCGACCCCGAACGCAAGGTGCGCACCACGCTGACCTATCCGCCGAGCGTCGGCCGCAGCGTCGATGAAATCCTGCGCACGCTCGACGCGCTGCAGATCACCGACCGCCTGCCGGTGGCGACGCCGGTGGAATGGCAACCGGGCGACGAAGTGGTGGTTTCGCCGAAACTCGCCGACGCGGACGCCGAGAAGCAATTCGGCGAGCTGCGCAAGGTCAAGCCGTACCTGCGCTACACCAAGGCTCCCGCGGCATGATCCACGCGCGCGCCGATTTTGCCACCACCGTCGGACGCACGCCGCTGGTTCGCCTGCGGCGTGCGTCCGAAGCCACCGGTTGCGAAATCCTCGGCAAGGCGGAATGGCTGAACCCGGGCGGTTCGATCAAGGATCGAACCGCGCTGGGGCTTCTCGTCGACGCCGAGAAACGCGGCTTGCTGCGTCCGGGCGGCACCATCGTCGAAGGCACCGCCGGCAACACCGGCATCGGGCTCGCGTTGCTGGGCGCCAGCCGCGGTTACCGCAGCGTGATCGTGATGCCGGAAACCCAGAGCGCGGAAAAGATCGACGCGCTGCGCCTGACCGGCGCCGACGTGAAGCTGGTGCCGGCGGCGAAGTTCAGCGACCCGAAACATTACGTGCACACCGCGCGGGCGCTGGCCGGCGCATGGAATGCGCGCGAGGCCGGCAGCGCGTGGTTCGCCAACCAGTTCGACAATACCGCCAATCGCGATTTCCACGTCGCGACCACCGCGGTCGAAATCTGGGACGAGACGGACGGCGCAGTGGATGGCTTCGTGTGTGCGGCGGGCACCGGCGGCACACTGGCCGGCGTCGCGGCCGGCCTGAAGGCGCGCAAGGAAAGCGTGCAGATCGCGCTGTCCGATCCGGCGGGCTCCGCACTTGCGAATTTCATCAACAAGGGCGAACTGGTCGCCGAAGGCAATTCGATTACCGAAGGCATCGGCTCCAGCCGCATCACTGCGAACTTCGAAGGCGCGCAAGTCGACACCGCCTACAGCATTCCCGATGCGGAATCGGTGCCGTTGCTGCACGCACTGCTGTTCGAGGAAGGCTTGTGCCTAGGCGGTTCGTCCGGCGTCAACATCGCAGGCGCCATCCGCCTCGCCCGTGAACTCGGGCCGGGGCACGTAATCGTCACCGTACTCGCCGACGCCGGCACGCGCTATTCGAAGAAACTGTTCAACCCGGCGTTCCTGCGCTCGAAGGGCATTCCGGTCGCGGATTGGCTCGACCGCGCGTTCCCGGCCGAATCTGCCCGCAACGCGGCTTGACGCGCGCAATCGCCTAACGGATTTGCAACCACGTGCGCCAGCGCAAGGATTACGCTTGGCGCCCGTTTCGTGAGAGCAGAGGGTAATCCCATGTCCCTGCACGACAGTATCCTCGACACCATCGGCGGCACGCCGATCGTCAAGTTCCATCGCATCGCGCCTGCGCACGTCACGCTGTACGCGAAAGTCGAAGCATTCAATCCCGGCGGCTCGGTCAAGGATCGCCTCGCAATCGCCGTCATTTTGGATGCGGAACAGCGCGGTGTGTTGAAACCCGGCCAGACCGTCGTCGAAGCCACTTCCGGCAATACCGGCGTGGCGCTGGCGATGGTGTGCGCCGCGCGCGGCTACCCGTTCGTGGCGGTGATGGCCGATTCGTTCTCGATCGAACGGCGCAAACTGATGCGCGCGTACGGCGCCAGGGTGATCCTGACGCCCGCGGCCGAACGCAGCGGCGGCATGGTGCGCAAGGCCGAGGAACTGGCGAAGCAACACGGCTGGTTCCTGACCCGCCAGTTCGAGAACGAAGCCAATCCCGCCTGGCACCGCAACACCACCGGCCCGGAAATCCTGCGCGACTTCGCGGGCAAGCGGCTGGACTATTTCGTCAGCGGCTGGGGTACCGGCGGCACGCTCACCGGCGCGGGCGAAATGCTGAAACTCGCGCGGCCGGACATCAAGGTGATCGCCACCGAACCCGCGAACGCCTCGCTGCTGGCCGGCGGCGAATGGCACTCGCACAAGATCCAGGGCTGGACGCCCGACTTCCTGCCGAAAGTACTGAGCCGCACCATCGCCGATGAAATCGTGCCGGTGGACGAAGTGGTCGCGCGCGATACCGCGCGCCGGCTGGCGAAAGAAGAAGGCATCTTCTGCGGCATTTCGTCCGGTGCCACTGTCGCTGCGGCGCTGCAAGTCGCAAAGAAAGCGCCGCAAGGTTCTGTGCTACTTGCGATGCTGCCCGACACCGGCGAACGCTATCTCTCGACATTTCTGTTCGAGGGCGTCAACGAAGGGTCGGATGACGAGTGGCTGGCGCAGCAAGCGTGAGACCGAACGCCCAGCGCGCCCGCTCATATCGAATGCACCTACATTTGCTGGTCATTCCAGCGAAAGCCGACTGCGAAGGCAGGATGCCATAGCGAACATCAGCACAGCTGATGGCCTTTGGCGAGCTGCAGGATGCAGCGAGTCTACCTGGTGACTTTCCTTCTGGATTAAGCAGATGGAACGGCATGTCTCGCTCGCACCCGAGGCGAGCGGCCTGCTTTCGCTGCGGGGAAAGTAGGCAAAGCCGCTGTTTCGTGCGCGAAATGGACTGGCGCGAATTTGTACATCCCTATGCCGCCGGGGCCTGCTCTTGCAGGGTGGGTGACAACCCGCCGCCGGCATATCGCTCGGCGGGATTCGCTTCGCTACTCCCGCCCTACACGCTCACGAGACGGGTTGAGACTGCCGAGTTCAACAGGTGCGGCGCAGCCGCATCATGAAGCGCGCTTGAGCGCCACCACGGCATTCAATCCACCGAACGCAAAGGCGTTGGACAGCACCGCGCGAACTTCGCGCTCGCGTGCGGCATTCGGCACGCAGTCGAGATCGCACTCGGGATCGGGATCGATGAAATTGACGGTGGGCGGCAGCAGGTTCTCGCGCAGTGCGCCCAGCGCGGCGACGATTTCCAGCGCGCCGGCGGCGCCGAGTGCGTGGCCGTGCACGGATTTGGTGGATGAAATCGCGACCTGCTTCGCGTGCTCGCCGAGCGCCGCGTGGATCGCGCGGGTTTCGGTCGGGTCGTTGGCGGGTGTCGCGGTGCCGTGGGCGTTGATGTAGTCGATGTCTTCCGGCGCGAGTCGTGCGTCGCGCAGCGCCGCGGTCATCGCGCGTGCCGCGCCGATGTCGGACGGCATCACGATGTCGCCGGCGTCTGCGCTCATGCCTGCGCCCGCGAACTCGGCGAGGATTTCCGCGCCGCGCGCACGCGCGTGGTCGAAGTCTTCCAGCACCAGCATGCCCGCGCCTTCGCCCAGCACCAGGCCGCGGCGCTGTTTGCAGAACGGGCGGCAGGTGTCGTCGGCCAGCACGCGCATGGCTTCCCACGCGCGCAACACGCCGAGCGTGAGGCAGGCTTCGGTGCCGCCCGCCAGCGCGACGTCGGCAACACCGGAACGCACCAGCGCAAACGCCTGCGCGAAAGCGTGATTGGATGAGGCACAGGCGCTGGACACCGCGAAACTCGGGCCGGTGATGCCGAACTCGATCGATACCTGCGAGGCCGGCGCGCTCATCATGCGGCGCACGATCGACAACGGATGCAGGCGCGGATTGCCTTCGGCGTACAGCCGCTTCGAGCATTCGTCGTTGGTGACTTCGCCACCGGTACCGGTGCCGACCACGCAGGCGCTGCGCTGGCGCAGATCACCCTGTGCGAAATCGAGCCCGGATTGCGCGACCGCCTCGCGCGCGGCGACCAGCGCGAATTGCGAAACGCGATCGAGCAGGATGAGTTTCTTCGAGTCGAAGTGCGCGGCCGGATCGAAGTCGCGAACCTGCGCAGCCACCTTGACCCGCATGTCCTGGCCATCGAAACCCGCAAGCGGAGCGATCGCACTCTTGCCGTCGCGCATTCCGGCCCAGGTCGCGCGTGCGTCGTGGCCCAGCGCGCAGATCGCGCCAACCCCGGTGATGACGACGCGGCGGCTCATGAAAAACGCTTACGCCGCGGGCGGCGTCGACGGCGGCGCGGGCGGGTTCGCGGCCTTGTCTGCCAGCAGCTTTTCGACGGTTTCGACCAACCCCTTCACCGATTCGGTGTCGAAGTTGGGATCGCGATCGGGCATCTGGATCTTGAAGTGGTCCTCGATCTCGAAAATGATCTGGATCGCATCCAGCGACGGAATCTCCAGATCCTTCAGGGTCGAGTCCAGGGTGACCTTGCTCTCGTCGATGCCGGCTTCCTTGGCGATGATCGAAAACACGGTTTTCCGGACGTTGTCTGGTGTGAAATCGTCGCTCATGGAGGGTTCCCTTCGGCGTCGTGGGGCGGTGGCACGGGCGGGGTGTGTTGTGCCTCGCTGCCCAGCAAAAGGATACCAGCGACGATGACGGCCGATCCCAGGATTTTCTCCCAGCCCATCGGATCGCCGAACACCGCCCATGAAGCAATCATGATCGCGATGAACACGCTGGCGCTGGCGGGGAACGCGGCGGACAACGCGGACTTCTCCAGGATGGTCATCCACACGAAGAACTGGCCGACGTAGCAGGCCAGCGCCAGCCACAGCCATGGCGTGGACAACGCCGCGAGGATCGATGCGCGGTCGAGTTCGAACACGCCGACCCTGGCGCCGGCCATTTTCATCGCCACCTGGCCAAGGGTTTCGACCGCCAGCAGCACCGACCAGGCGATCAGCAGCGGCGTCAACCGGCGACGGGTCGTGAGCATGTTCATGCAAAAACCATCCGCGAGGATGCGGCTTGCGTCATGTCGTCGAAACGATCGAGCCGCGCCAGTTTTTCCAGCCGCGCGAACACGCTGTCCACGCCGCGACTGCGGTGCCGGTACCACAACGCATTCGCGGCCAGCGCGCTGCCGAGGCGGACCTTCTCGCGATGCAGGCCCTGGCCGCTTTCGTACACGGCAATCCCTTGTTCGATGCAATGGCGGACGTTTTCCAGCCAGCTCACATGGTAGAGGTGGTAGCGATCCATCGCCGCGTAATCCATGCCGAGGAACTTGTCGAGCAGCCGCCCGGAATCCTGCAACACCAGGTTGAACGCAACCAGCCGATCCTGTTCCCGGTACGTCACGCAGTACGCGCGCCCGGGCATGTCGCGCAGCACGTTCTCGAAATACGCCGGCGTCAGTTCCTCGAACGACAACTCGGCGTGCGCCAGCGTTTCGCGATACAGGCGCTGCACGTCGTCCGCGATGCCCGCGAGATCGGTGCGCCATTCGATCCGCAGCGCCTCGCCGGCACGCCGCTTCCTGCGCAAGTCCTTGCGAGTGGAGGCGCCGAGTGAACCGAGATACGCATCCACGTCGTTCCAGCGGATCGCGAGCATCGCGCCGGGCAAGCCGGGCAAGGCGCGCAGGCCGTGGCGCGGACACGCCTGTTGCCATGCGGGCTCATCCAGCGGCGCGTCCTTGATCGCGAGCATGCCCAGCTTTTCACTGGCGGCGACGGTTTCCATCCGCGCGAGAATCGCGTCCAGCCACGCCATGCGTTGTTCCCGCGTGGTATCGGGCGCAAAGCCGACGCGGCAGCGTTCCGTCACCGGCGAACCGAGCGACAGCATCGGGATGCGCAGCAGGCGCGGAAACACTTTCGCCAATGCTTCGGTGAAGCGGCGCAGACCACCCTGCACGGTGGTGTCGAGCCGGTAGTCGGTGACGAATGCCGGCACCGCCGCCAGCAAACGGCCGCCTTCGTGCACCGCAAAGTAGAGAAACCGGAATCCCGCCAACTCGGCGCGCTCGATCGCGCGCAGGTAGGCATGGTCCTCGAGTTCGCGCGGGAACAGGCGATTCCATTCGTCCGCCGCGAACGTGTCGATCGACGACCGGATTGTGACTTCGCTCATGCCACCGTGCCGGCCGCAGCGAGCCGCGGGCGCGCAACGCGCAACGGGCTGTTGGCAAGGATGCGGGTGAAGAAATCCGCCGAGCGCGCGATCACCTTGTCGCGTTCGCCGTCCACCGTGATCATGTGGTAACTGTCGTTGAGCAACACGGTTTCGGTGGGGCCGGTGACGCGGCGTTCGACCAGGCGCGCGTTGCGCACACTGGCGATGTCGTCGTCGGCCGCGTGCATGATGAGGCACGGCGCGCGTACTTCCTGCAGGTGCGGGCGCACGCGCCACACCAGCTTGTGGAATTCCGCCAGCGACGGCCACGGATTGCCGGGCAGGCCCGCGGCTTCGCTCTGGCCGTCCAGCATCGCGCCGGCGATGCGCAAACGCACGCGCTCGTCCTTGATGCCGTAAGGGAAACTCTCCATGAAGCGGTGCTGCTTGAAGAAGCCCATGCCGCACACCAGCGGCAGCATGAACGACAGCCGCGCGATGCGTGGAATGGTCCAGCCGTCATAGAAGAACGTGCTGCCGTACAGGCCGAGTCCGTCCACCCACTGCGGTTGCTCGATCGCGAGATTCAACGCCAGCACCGAACCCATCGACAGGCCCGCGACGAACAGGTGGTCGACTTCGCGGCGCAGGCGATCCGCGCCTTCGCGCACGCTGCGCGTCCAGTCGCGCCAGCCGGTCGCCAGAAGATCCGCTTCGCTGCCGCAGTGCCCGGCCAACTGCATGCCGTACACGGTGAAACCGGCGCGATTGAGCCCCTTGCCGACGAAGCGCATTTCGGCTGGCGTGCCGGTGAGGCCGTGGATCAGCAGCACGCCGGCGCGCCCGCCACGCAGCAGGAAATCCGCCTGTTTGATCATCGATTGCGTCATGCGCGTTTCCTTCAGCCGAGGCCCTGGCCAGTCACCAACACGACACCTACGACGATCGTCCCGATTCCGATCCAGCGACGCGGCGAAATGCGCTCGTTCAGGACGAAGCGGCTGGCCAGTACCACGCCCGCGTAGCCGAGCGCGGTGAACGGGAACGCGACGCTGAGCTGGGTGCGCGACAACGCCGCGAACCACAGCACGAATTCCAGCGCGTACACCGCGATGCCCAGTGCGATCCATGGCGAATGCAGCACCTTGTACGCCAGCGAAGGCGCATCCGATCCCGTGGCTTCGTGCCCGACGCCGAGCTTGAAGCACACCTGGCCGCTCACGTCGCAAGCGACCGAGCCGAGCAACAGCAACAAGGTGACGAGGGTGGAGGTCATGGTGTCCGGGTGCAAGCGTCGAGCAGGGTTCGTGCCAGTTCGCAGTCGATGCGCATATTGTTGTCAATTCCTTGTTGGTCCGTCACGTCGCGCACCGGTTGGTCCAGGCGCGCTTCGATGCGCTTCAGCCAGTTGCCGTGCCGCGGCGGCGAATACTCGCCGCAAATGTCCGCGCCCAGAATCCTCTTGCGGGCGCCGGCCGCACGCAGAATGGCCACAAGCGCCACCAGCGGCATCCGGCCCTGGTCCCAATTGGTCAACGCCTCGTGTTCGGGCAACACGTCCTTGTCGATGGTGATCCAGACCACTTCGGTCGGGATCGCGTCCAGCACCAGGGCAATAGCATCCTCCAGTTGCCTTTCGCCGAGGTTTCGCCAGTGGATGCGGCCGTCCCGCCATTGGTGCCCCGGTCCATCGGCGATGCGGCGGCGTACCCGCGACGGCTCGTGCTGCCACGGGAACAGCGCCAGCCGCCCCGAATCCAGCGCCGCGAGATTGCCACCCTTGCGACCCGGATCGACCAGGTCGTCGCTGCACGGCCCCACCGTCACCACCCGCTGTACGTTCGGAAGCGCCAGCACCCGGTTGACCCACGAACCGCAATGCCAGCGCGGCGCGAGGCGCACCCAATCCGGGTGGTTGTCGAAATGGAGCAGCGTGACGGGTTCGCCGACGCGTTCGATCAGGAGCGCGGCGAGGTGATGGAAATCGCCCGAGCCGAGGAACGTGATCGACGGACGCGGATCGGC
>Ga0209963_1001617_pt1 | contig 12809 bp, 10 predicted proteins | sample ThiBio_1000_biof_2_FD_183957 | JGI IMG/M metagenome (GOLD analysis project Ga0209963, IMG submission 183957) | Wastewater bioreactor microbial communities from Cape Town, South Africa - Thiocy_cont_1000_biof (SPAdes) | ecosystem: Engineered > Bioreactor > Thiocyanate-remediating >...
TTATAAAGGTTCTATAATAAATAATAATTATGTTAAAACTAATATTTTTAAAAATGATATTAATTTTTCACATGATAATATATATGAAATTTTAATAGAATGTGGTATGTTCTTATAACTTATTATAATTTAATAAATTATAATTTCTTAAAATTTATTATATATACTTCGTTTATGCGTATCTCATTTAAATAAGCGAAGCTTATATAAATTATAATTTCTTAAAGTTTATTAAACTATAAAAATTATTAAATTATAAAGTTTATTAAATTATAAAGTTTATTAAATTATAATTTCTTAAAGTTTATTAAATTATAAAATTTATTAAATTATAAAATTTATTAAATTATAATTTCTTAAAGTTTATTAAATTATAATTTCTTAAAGTTTATTAAATTATAATTTCTTAAAGTTTATTAAATTATAATTTCTTAAAGTTTATTAAATTATAAAGTTTATTAAATTATAAAGTTTATTAAATTATAAAGTCTATTAAATTATAATTTTTAAAGTTTATTAATTTATAAATATTTATAAATTAATAAATTATAATTTCTTTAAGTTTATATAATATTTATAATTTAATAAATTATAATACCTCAAAGTTTATATAATTTTTATAATTTATTAAATTATAATTTCTTGGAATTTATAAATATTTATAATTTATTAAATTATAAACTTATTTAAATGAGTTATACGTAAACAAAGTATAATATAATAAATTATAATTTCTTGAAAGTTATATAATATTTATAATCTCATAAAATTTATTAAATTATTGTATCTTATTCATGACATAAAATATTATATTTTTTTAAATAAAATATTTAAAAAATATTAAGATGAAATTAAGTGATATTATTATAAATGATTTAATAAATAAAAAAGAGGTAGATAAATTATTATATTTACATGGTTTAAATAAAACAACTAATAAACAAAAAAATAATGATAAGAAATATAATATTAAAAAATTATTCATTCATTATAGATTGTGTTGAAAAATATAATTATTTATTATCTAATTTTAAATATGAGAAACAAGTTTTAACACTTTATAATTTAATTTTAAATTATAATAATGATAAATTAAAAACATATATTAATTTAATGATAGATGATGATAATTTTAATAGTAATGACGAATGCTTTATTATGTATTTATTATATTATCTTAATAATACTATACATATTTTTAATAGAAATGATTATGAATATAAAAATTTAATATTTGAATTTATATCTAACAAACATATTACTTGTAAAATTATTGGATTCGCTAGATTATTGGAATTTTTTGAAACTGATTATTTCCACGAAAATAATAAATACACTTATTTTTGGTTCAAAAAAAATTATAAAAATATATTTCGTTCATTTCAATATAATTCTAATAAAAAAATAATTCTTCAATATGAAATAGGTTATGATGATAAAATTATGAAGATAAAATTAGAAAAAAATTATAATTTATATATAAATATAATATATGATTTAAATGATAAAAATATTAAATTAATAACTGACATTAATTGTTATTTTTCTAAACATGATGATATTTATTATATTACGAAATATGAAGAGATAAATAATATTAAATATAATATAAATTCTGATAGTATTATTGAAAAAATAAATAATTTAAATAATCCATTTATTTCATCAGCTTCTACAAATTTGGATAATATATTACCTTTTATTTTGGGTAATACTAAAGAAATTGGAGAATATTATGAAGGAGTTATTGAAAATGGTAAATTTATTAAAAAAAATAATGTGAGTAATATTAATTTATCTAGTTTAAATATTATAAATATATACAAAGAAATAAAAAAATTGATAGAAATTACATAAATAATTTATTTACTTTAACATTATGAATATAAATTCAATTTTTGTTTTAATTTTTATTTTTTGTTTTAATAAATCTGTATTTAATAAATTTATTTTTAATAAATTTGTATTTAATAAATTGAATTTCAATTTATATTTTAATAGTATTGTTCATTCAATAAATTATTAACTTATATTAATATTTAATAATTTATTTATTAATTTATATTAATATTTAATAATTTATTTATTAATTTATATTAATATTTAATAATTTATTAACTTATATTAATATTTAATAATTTATTTATTAATTTATATTAATATTTAATAATTTATTTATTAATTTATATTAATATTTAATAATTTATTTATTAATTTATATTAATATTTAATAATTTATTTATTAATTTATATTAATATTTAATAATTTATTTATTAATTTATATTAATATTTAATAATTTATTTATTAATTTATATTAATATTTAATAATTTATTTATTAATTTATATTAATATTTAATAATTTATTTATTAATTTATATTAATATTTAATAATTTATTTATTAATTTATATTAATATTTAATAATTTATTTATTAATTTATATTAATATTTAATAATTTATTTATTAATTTATATTAATATTTAATAATTTATTTATTAATTTATATTAATATTTAATAATTTATTTATTAATTTATATTAATATTTAATAATTTATTTATTAATTTATATTAATATTTAATAATTTATTTAATAATTAATAATTTACTATAATTAATGATAATATTTATTATTAATCTTTCAATAAAATTTTCAATTTTTAATAAAAATTTTAATTTATAAACAAAAATGAATTTACATGAAATTATATTAAATGACTTAATTAACAGACGAGATATTGAAAAATTATTACATCTTTATAATTTAAATATAATTAATGATAAACAAAAAATAATTATAAGAAATAAATTTTTAACTGATAAATCTTTTATTATAGATTCTGTTGAGAAATATTACTACCATTTAGAAAATTTTAAATATAAAAATGAAATAATTACTCTTTATGATTTAATTAATGATATAACTGAAATTAAATTAAAAACTTATATTAATAGAATGATTATTAATAATAATTTCAATAGACATGATGAAGCTTTTTTATTTTTTCTATTAAATCAATTATTATTTGATACTTATATTTATAATGTTGTTATTATTTGTCTTAATAATGATTATATTGAAAAATTAAAATTTGGAAATAATATACATTATTATTTCATTAAATTAAATGACATAAAAAAAGCAATTGGTTTTCTTAGAGTTAAAGATTTTGGTTTAAATATTGAAAATTATATTAAATCATTAGACACAAATCGTTATTATACAGAATTTTATAAATATAATGATGAAAATTATTTATTTTCACATGAATCAAATTCACTAGCTAGTTCTATTTGTGAATATATAGATTATAAAGATATTATGTTAACTGATGTTAATAAATCAAAAAGTATTAATAAATATAATTTAAAATTAAAATATGTATACAGTATATTCGCACCTAATTTAGTAAATACACATATTAATATAAATATATTTAAATATAATGATTTATATTATATTAATAAATATAATGAAAGTATTATAGTAACAAAAAATAATACTTTCATTAAAAAAAAATATTTAATTAATAATCCATATATTAAATCAAAATATATTAAAAAAGGTATTGTTAACTTTTTAATATCATTTTTAAAAGGAGATATTAAATGTAATAAAAAATATAAAGGTTTAATTATTGATAATAAATATATAATTAAAAATTCAATTAATAATTTTAATTTAACACATTATAAATTAAGAAAATTAATAGATAAATATTTTGGTTATTTTAAATATATAAAAAATACTTAATTAATAATTTCTAATAGAAATTATATACTATAATAATTAATATAATTTTAATTATTTAATATTATTTTAATAAAATAAAAATGTAAAGATATATTGAATTATTTAATAAAATAATATTTGTAAATTATTATATCTATATAATTTAAATATAGTTACTGATAACCAAAAGTAATAATTTATTATAATTATTGATAATAAATATTATTAATCATCCAATAATATTTTCAATTTTTAATAAAAATTTTAATTTATAAACCAAAAATTAATTTATAAACAAAAAATTAATTTATAAACAAAAAATGAATTTACATGAAATTGTATTAAACGACTTAATTAATAAACGAGATATTGAAAAATTATTACATCTTTATAATTTAAATATAATTAATAATAAACAAAAAATAATTATAAGAAATAAATTTTTAACTGATAAATCATTTATTATAAATTCTGTTGAGAAATATTATTTACATTTAGAAAAATTTAAATACAAAAATGAAATAATTATTCTTTATGATTTAATTAATGATATAACTGAAATTAAATTAAAAACTTATATTAATAAAATGATTATTAATAATAATTTTAACAGAAACGATGAAGCTTTTTTATTATTTCTATTAAATCAATTATTATTTGATACTTATATTAATAATATTGTAAATATTTCTCATGATTATAATAATGATTATAATAATGATTATATTAAAAAATCAAAATTTAGAACTTATATACATTATGATTTCATTAAATTAACTGACATAAAGAAAACAATTGGTTTTCTTAGAGTTAAAGATTTTAATTTAAATATTGAAAATTACATTAAATCAGTAAACTCAAATTGTTATTCCACAGGTTATTATAAATATAATGATGAAAATTATATATATTCATATAAATCAAATTCATTTATTAGTTCTTTTTCTGATTATATAGATGATACAGATATTATGTTAACTGATGTTAATAAATCAAAAAGTATTAATAAATATAATTTAAAATTAAAATATGTATATAGTATATTCAATTCTAATTTAATAAATACATATATTAATATAAATATATTCATGTATAATGATTTATACCACATTAGTGAATATAATGAAAGCAATATAGTAACAAAAAATAATGTTAACCTCAAAAAGAAATATTTAATTAATAATCCATATATTAAATCAAAATATATTAAAAAAGGTATTGTTAACTTTTTAATATCATTTTTAAAAGGAGATATTAAATGTGATAAAAAATATAAAGGTTTAATTATTGATAATAAATATATAATTAAAAATTCAATTAATAATTTTAGTTTAACACATTATAAATTAAGAAGATTAATAGATAAATATTTTTGTTATTATAAAGATACTTAAATTAATTAATAATTTCTATTAGAAATTATATGCTATAATAATTGACATAATAATAAAATGAAATTGTAAAAATATATTAAATTATTAATAAATATAATTTAAATATAATTTTTAATATGTAATAAATATTATAAATTATATTGAAAAATATAAAAATAAAATAATTTTTTATGATTTAATTATTTATAATAAATTTAATATTTTTTCAAGAAATTTAGATTTTATTATATTATTAATATATATAATTTAAAATTTGCGTAAAAAAGCGTAACTTTTCCAAATTAGCTATGTTAATATAACAAATTTCTTGTAATCTGAAATTGCTTTGAAATTTTAATAAACATAAATAAATTTTTATGATATATAAAATGTCTTTGGGAGAATTAGTTTTTAATGATTTAATAAATAAACATAAAGTTGATAAATTATTATATTTATATAATTTAAACATTATAACGTTAAATCAAAAAAATATTATTAGAAATAATATATTAACAAATAAATTATTTATTATAGATTCTGTGGAAAAATATGGTGATTTATTGGAAACTTTTAAATATAAAAATGAAGTTAAAACTATTTATGAATTAATAACTAACTTTACTATCGAAAAGGCAGATAATTTTATTTATAATATTACAAAATTCAATAATTTTAATGAAAATGATGAGTCATTTTTATGGTTTTTATTATATATTATTATTTATGGTAATTCTATTACACCAATTGATGATTTTAGTAATGAAAATGAAAAATATATATATGATAAATTTAGTAAATGTGATAATATTAATAAAATGATCGGCGTTTTAAGAGTTATTGAATTTAATATAAATATTAACGAATATTTTGAATCTTGGGATGTTATAGAAGATTTTTTTATTGTAGAACACGCATATGATGTTAATAATACTATATTCACTTATAAAATGTCTTATGATTATGATGGTATATTTATAACATTATATAAAAATTATACATTTAATATTAAGTATTCATATGATTTTACTAATAATGATTGGATAGAAATAAATATTGATGGTGAAATTTTTAAATATGATGATAAATATTATTTTGGTAAATATATAACATTATATAAAATATTATACCCACGAAATTATAATATTAGTCATGAAAATTTAATTAAAAATCCATTCATACTTTCGGCATCTAAAAATTTAAATGATATTTTACCATTTTTAAGAGGTGAAGTTAATAAAATAAAAGAATATTATGATGGTAAAATAATAAATGGAAATTATGTTAGGTATAATATTTTTAATAATGTGACTGATTTTTCTGATGAAAATTTAAGAAATATTATCAATGAAGTATTACAATATAAATAAATATTATAAATAAATATAATTTTAATAATATTATAAATTATGAATTTAATAAATTCATAAGAAATTAATATTTAATAATATTATAAACTATAAATTTAATAAATTCATAATCAATATTTAAAATAATAATAATAAAAATTATTATTAATAATATTATAAACTATGAATTTATTAAATTCATAATTAATATTTAATGATATAATTATTAGAAGAATTAATATTTTATGATATAATAATCATCAGATACCAATACGAATAAACTAAAAATATCAGAAGCTCTTGGATAAAATAATTCATTTTTTAATATAATATATTCATTCACAATATTTATAATTTCATTTTTGTATTTTAAACATTCTTTAGAATAAATATAAATATTAGATATATGTCTATGTTTTGAATATATATTTCTTGAATTAAAATAATTATTTACATATAATATTTTAATATTATGATAATTACATAATTTAGTATAATCATAACCATAAGATGTTAATAATTTAATTATATTTATTTCTTTTTGTGACATATAAATTATAAACATTGTATTATAATTAACATCAAGAAAACAATATTGATCGTTTTCGAGAATTTGTGAAGCAAATTTATAATTTATAACAACTCCACTTGATAATAATAATTTTACTATTTCATAATAACCATTTACACAAGCATATGTTAACTGTGTATCATTATTTTTATTAATATAATTAACATTTGAACCACTATTTATCAATAATTTTACAATTTCTAAATATCCATGCATACATGCCGACATTAATCCCGTAAGACCATATTCATCTTCATAATCTATATCCACATTATTGTATATTAAAATTTCAATCATATTAATATTTCCATTTTCACATAAATATTTTAATATTGATTCACCATATAAAGTATTATTAAAATTAGCACCATTATCAATTAATAATTTAAATAATTCAATATCATTATTATTGCATACATATAATAAAGATTTATGTTTTTTTACTTAAATTATTAACATCAGTACCTTTATCTATCAATAATTTAGCTAATTCCAAATTATTATTTTCACAAGCACATAATAATGGTGTTCTACCATCACGACTTTCATAATTAATATTTTTAATTATATTGTTAATTGAAAATTGAGAAAGTTAAAACTCGCATAATTTTGCTATAAATATAAATATTATCATAAATATCATAAATTAAATGATTATAGCTTTCTAAAACTAAAGTTTTATATAATTTTAAATAATTATCAAAAATATATTAAATTAAATAATTTATAATATAAATTTCTATTAGAAATTTAATAATTTTATATAAAATGAATTTAAAAAATTTAATATTAAATGATTTAATTAATAAAAGAGAAATTGATAAATTATTATATTTATATAATTTAAATACTATAACAACATATCAAAAGAAAATTATTAAAAACGCTATATTATCTAATAAATTATTTATTATTAATTCTGTAGAAAAATATAATGAATTATTAAATAATTTTAAATATAAAAATGAAGTTAAAATTATTTATGAATTATTATCTTCGAAAAATTGTATAATTCCAGACTCACATATTAATAAAATAGATAATTATATTAATAATATTACAAATTATTATTTTAATTTTAATAATGAAGCGTTCTTTTTATTTTTAATATATTATATAGATGATGGAATGGGTGATGATGATAGAAAATATTTATGTCAAAAATTTTCAGAAACATCATTTTTAAAAAAGATAATTTGTGTATTACGAACAATAGAATTTGGAATAAAAGTTGAACATTGTTTTAAATTCTGGGAAATTTCTGAAATTAAATATAATTTTACATATTATTCTATTAATGAAAAAGATACATTATTTATGTATGAAAGATCTACAAATGATATATATACAACTGATGAATTAATTAATATTAAATATTATAATAATAACACTTTTAATATAAATTATTTACATTATTTTACTCATTTTGATTGTGTTGAACTTAATATTAACGGTAGTATTTTTAAATATAATGATAATTATTATTGTAGTAATTATCAAGAATTATATAAAATTATATATCCACCAGATTATGATATTAAAAATAGATTTATAATTAAAAATCCATTCATAAATTCAGCATCTAAAAATTTGAATGATATTTTACCATTTTTGAGAGGTCAAGTTAATGAAATAAAAGAATATTATGATGGTAAAATTATTGACAATAAATATGTTAAATATAATATATATGAAAATAAAACTGATTTTTCTAAAAATAATTTAAAAAATATTAAATTTGATGTTTTACATTATTTATAAATATTTAATTTTGCAGTGCAAAATTGAATAATATTCATAATATTTTATAATAATTTAATTATTAAAATATTTAATAATATATTATTATTTTAATAATTAAATAATGTGTTATTAGATAATTAAATAAAATTATATATTAATTAATTAATTTTTAATAAAAATTAACTGAAAAATGAAATTATCGGATATAATTATTGATAATTTAATAAATAATAATAATATTGATAAATTATTTCAATTATTAGAATCTAATATATCAACAAATAATAACAAGAAAATAATTAATTTAAAAATATTAACAAATAGTTCATTAATAATAAAATTAACCGAAAATAATAATTTATTGGAAAAATATATTTATAAAAATGAATTATTAATTATTTATAATTTATTAACTGATTTTAATAAATTAAAATTAAATAATTATGTTAAGAATATTACAAGTTATAATAATTTTGATGATAATGATTCATCTTTTTTATTATATATATTATATAATAATGTTATTAATTATAATAAAAATATTAATGAAGTATATATATTTGATAATTTTGGGGATACATGTGATATTCAAAAATTATTTGGATTTTTAAAAATATTAGAATTTAATCTTGATATTAATGATTATATTAAATTTTGGATGAAAAAATATTTATATTATGATTATAATATATATGAATATAATTATTGTGATACATTATTTAAATATAAATCATGTATGTTAAAAAATATTGACGTGATTGAATTATATAAAAATAATGAATTTAGTATAACTAAAATAACTCAAGATAAATTAAGTTTATTTTATAGCGAATCATATAATATTATTATTAATATATCTGGTCGTTTTAATATTTCAAATGATTCAAATAAATATTATATAGAAAAGAAAATTAAGACATGTTGGCGTTTTAAAAAAAATAATATTTTATATATAAATGATATACGTGATGACCCTAAAGAAGTTTTAATAATAAATGAAACAATACGAAAATTTTTAAATGATGATGATTTTATTAATGATAAAGATTTTATTAATGATGTTAAAACTATAAATATTGATAATGATAATATTTTCAATAAAGAATTTTATATTTATAAATAGTTAATTTTCTATTAGAAATTTAATTTCATTTTAATTAATTATATATTTAATAATTATTTTTAATAAATTATTAATCATAGATTATTAAATGTAATATAGAATAATAACACTTTATATTTATATATGTCTTGGCTTTTATAGTAAGTGTTAAATTTTCGGAACAATATTAATATATAATTATTAAACTTTTAATTTTAAATATAAAAATTTAAAATTTTATAAAAATTTTAATACAAAATGGAAAATAATTTATCAACTATAATTATAAATGAATTGGTTGATAAATGTGATATAGATCAATTATTTTATTTATTAGAATCTAATATAATAACAAATGTTAATAAAAAGCTTATAAATTTAAAAATATTATCAAATATTTCTTTAATAATTAAGTTAATAGAAAATAATGACTTATTGAAAAAATATTTATATAAAAATGAATTATTAATTATTTATTATTTACTTTTTAATTATAATGAAGATAAATTAGATATTTATATCAAAAATATGATAAGTTATAATAATTTTGATGAAAATGATTCATCTTTTTTATTATATTTACTTTATAATGTTAATGAAAATTATGTTAATAATAATAGTAATAATATATATTTATATAATAAAAAACAAAAATATATACTTAATAAGTTTATATATACTGATGATTCTCACAAATTAACTGGATTTTTAACATTATTGAAATTTAATTTTGATGTTCGAGATTATATTAGATTATGGGTTAATACATATACATATAATAATTATAATTATGATTTTAATAATGTTTCATTAAAATTAAAAATATGTGTAAATATGAACGATTTTATATTAATTAACTTATATAAAAATAGAAACTTATATAATTTTAATATAAATTTAATATTTACTAGTCAACAATATATTATAAATACAACCGGTATTATTAACATTTCAAATACAGATAAATATTATACTATTATAAAAATAAAAACATGTTGGTATATTAGAAATAATAATTCACTAGATTATGTTAAAGAAATTAAATATTTAAATAAATATATTAAAGAAAATATATATAATAATAAAATTTTTATAAAAGGAAAAGGTATTAATATAAAGAAAATTATGCGAGTCGGGGATCGCTCAATTTTACAAAGCAAAATTAATAATTTTAATATTGTTAATTCTTATGTTATGGATACTTATTATAATAATAATTAATTAAATTTCTATTAGAAATTTAAATATAAATATTTAATATATAAAATGTCTAATTTAAAAAATATTGTTCTAGATAATTTAATTGAAAATAAAGATTCAAGAAAATTATTATATTTATATAATTCAAATTCAATAACAAATAATCAAAAAAATATAATTAGACTAAAACTTTTAACTGACAAATTTTTAATTATAAATGCTGTAGAAAATAATGGGGATTTATTAAATAATTTTAAATATAAAAATAGTATTCTTGTTCTTTATGGTGTTATAAATGATTATAATAACAAAATTAAAACATATGTTGATGATATGATAAATGCAAATAATTTTAATGAAAATGATGAAGCCTTTATTTGGTTTATATTATATAAAATTATTCATGGTAATATTATTAAATTTATAATTAACGAAAAAACAACTTTTAGGAGCCTTGAAGATGATAATATTTTTGGTGTAAATTATATCTGTGTTAAATTTTCAAGAGTATCTAACCTACAGAGATTGGTTGGTTTTTTAAGAGTAGTCGAATTTGATATTAATATCGATGATTATACTAAATCTTTAAGTAATTCAGAACCATTTAATATAAATAATTATACCATAAATGAAAATTATATATTATTTAAATGCGATACAGTTTTTGATGATACATCTAAAGTTATAGAATTACATAAAGATTATAATTTTTTAATATATTCAGAATATAATATAACTTCATACGATATGGTAAGGGTTGATGTTAATGGAAATTTATTTAAATTTGATGATAAATATTATATTGGTGCTTACAATAAATCTTTTAGGGTTATCAAGACAAAAAATTATTATAATATTAATAGTTTAATTAGAGAAGAAAATCCATATATTGAATCAGCTTCTAGAAATTTAAATGATATTTTACCATTTATTACTGGACAAGTTCCAGAAGTATCTGAATCATATAATGGAATAATTATTGATGGTAAATATATAAAAACAAATAATTATATTAATGAAATGAATCTTGATCATGATGGTGTAGCGTATATTATTTATGAATTAAGAAATTTAAATATGTAATTATTATATAATTCATTGAATTATATTTATTATAAATTTATAATTTCAATATTATTTTAATTAAATATTTAAAATTATATTTATTATAAATTTATAATTTCAATATTATTTTAATTAAATATTTAAAGTTATAATATTATTAATTTTATAATTAAATAAGTATTGATATTAAATAATAATTTATAAGTATATTTAATATTATATTTTAAATAATTTTATAAGTCTTTTAATAGTAAAAATATATTTAATATTATATTTTAAATAATTTTATAAGTATATTTAATATTATATTTTAAATAATTTTATAAGTATATTTAATATTATATTTTAAATAATTTTATAAGTATATTTAATATTATATTTTAAATAATTTTATAAGTCTTTTAATAGTAAAAATATATTTAATATTATATTTTAAATAATTTTATAAGTCTTTTAATAGTAAAAATATATTTAATATTATATTTTAAATAATTTATAAGTATATTTAATATTATATTTTAAATAATTTTATAAGTCTTTTAATAGTAAAAATATATTTAATATTATATTTTAAATAATTTTATAAGTATATTTAATATTATAACTCTATTTAACATTATATTTTAAATAATTTTATAAATTTATTTAATATTATATATTTATTAAATATTA
>Ga0209963_1001618_pt1 | contig 12809 bp, 14 predicted proteins | sample ThiBio_1000_biof_2_FD_183957 | JGI IMG/M metagenome (GOLD analysis project Ga0209963, IMG submission 183957) | Wastewater bioreactor microbial communities from Cape Town, South Africa - Thiocy_cont_1000_biof (SPAdes) | ecosystem: Engineered > Bioreactor > Thiocyanate-remediating >...
TTTCTGTTTATTTAATACTCTTGAAACTGATGACTGTAAACAGTATAAAATCTTCATAATATTACTGACAATGATTAACTAGCAAAAGAAATAGTCATGCATCAAACGAAGAGAAGAAGAAAAAAAGCTCTCTTGAAACAAGTTCATATAAATAGTAAGAAGAACAACAATGTTTGGTTTAAGAAAAAGGAGGCATTTATGGGGTAAATTAAGATTTAGACTTGTTGATTATTTTGTGTGTCTAAGAAGCTCAATGATAATGGTTAACAAATGGAATATAAAATGCTTTTAACTACTCGACAACAAAAAAAATGAAATTGATTGAAACGAAATTTTCTTTTTCTTTCGTTCTTTTTCTTTCGTTTATGTAAGTTAATGTCTTCATAATAATCTCTCGTGAACAGATTAACGAGACTAGTTAGCCAACAAAGCGGATGACATAAAAAGAACAACAATGATTTGAAAGTGAATTCTTTTTCGTCGTCGTTTTTTTTTCATGTTTTTTCAAATGTTCGATGATTGTTCTCTTCAGATGTATGCAACTAGTTAGTTTATCTTTCATTTATTTGGATTTTATTGATTTAAAAAAGAAAAGAAAAGCACAACGAACATCCAGTTTAAACATTTAATCGACGAAAAAACATTTCTTTTTAATATATTACATCGAAAATAACTCGTCAAAATGATTTCGACATTGAAAAGTCCAATTCCAAGTAAGTAGAAAATAATATTTTGATAGACGAAGAATTATTTCCAAATTTATCGGACTAATCACTGTAGATACACTTCGTACAACTTCATCATTGAAATCGAATCTTCAAATAGAACCACCACCAACAACAACAGCTGATGTTTTATCTAGTGCCGTTTTACATCAACGACGACGACGACGAACACAAAAACGTGTTCGATTTGCGTTGAAATTATCACCGGTTGAAGAAGATTCACGACCGTCAAGTCGAGAAACACCTACTTCTGTTCTTCCTCAATCGAATAAACGAATAATTGATCCATGGCGACAGGGTGGTCCACTTTACGGTACCTATGTCGAATATTTACAAGGCCAAGATGTTTTCACTAGTACAGATTCACACAATCGTCGAACACCGCCCAAAGCACCGCCTCCACCTGAGCCTGGCGCTGAAGCTCCTACATATACTCATACATTTGTTATTCAAAGTAAATCACCCGAGATCATCGTCAATTCGATTACTGTTTCGACACCACAATTTCATTTGCCACGTATTCTCAGTCGAACAAAACAATCTCCTAAACAATCATTGCCTATACTCGATTATTATGTTAAACAACAATTAAATCTTTCGACTTCACCACGTATGATTCATATGAAAAAGCTAAGCAATGCACCGAATCAAAAGCCGGTTATTGGAACCATTCAAGCAGCATTAAAACGTGCCGAATCCGTTCTACCAGCAACTCCTGGTCTGCATGCAAATAATAGAATTCTTCGATCAGATAGTTTATCACCATCGAAAACTATGAATGAACATCCTCAACAAAAGAAATTAACTGAAATTATAAGTAAACCATTGCCTGGTGCGAATAATCAAATAAATCACTTTTCTGAACGTTCAATTTTGCCAAATTATTCGAAAAAAGCACGAGTATTTGCTCGTACTCAACGTTCAAATGAAGAATTCAATTCAAATGTACCTTATTTTTGTCAAAATCATGGACCTGATCAACTTTCTCAACCAATTCTTCATTCAACTCGTTAACATTGTAAATAATATTTCTCGTTTCTTCTTCTTTTTTTCTATAGACTTTAAAACAAAAGAAAGATACCTGGAGTATCTTTCTATCAGTCAGGTTTAACTTGTTTGTTTGTTTATTTTTTTTTATTTTATCCCGGTAAAGAGATATTGTTTTGTTTTATTTTTTGAATACTCTCATAAATCGTATGAAAACATTTTCCTAAATAATCATCTTTATTCAAAAGTGTTCGTTCATCTTTTATATCGGTTATTAAACCATTTGAAATTGTCAATTCAATTGTTTGATTATCTATTAAGATTTTATAAATAAATGGAGGTGTTGCATCGAACATAAATTTATTTGATTGAAGTTCATTTTCATGTGTTTGAATTTTGTCAGTATATAATAATGGATCGATATAATCGTAATTCGATGTATTCGATTCATTTGTCCATTGAAAAAATGTTTTTATTAATAATTCTAATGTTCGATCGTATGTGATCGATGGATTTCGATTGGATAGATTGAAAACTGATGAACGTACACTCGACGTTGCTTTACTCGTAATATTCGTTTGATCAGGAGACTTTAACGAACGTCGTAAATGAGTTAAATCTGCATTTAATAATAATGTAAAATGATGATAAGCATACAAACGTTCGAGACGTGATGCACTGCCAGTAACTTTATATGTATCGAGAAAAATATCATCACGATCGGTAGTTCGTAAAGTTAGATTGTAAGTTCGATTGAGAGTATCGATTATCCATTTAAGATTTTCCTTTCGGTTATAATCTGCACGAGTTGTTAGAATTGTTAGATTTAAATTTCCTAGATCATGATAACATGTTCCTATAGAATACAAAATAAATGATATTTTATTGTTTTTTTGTATCGATGTGAAAATTTACCACCACCCGAATAACGTCGAGCTAGTTTGATTTCATTTTCAGCAAGATATTTTAGATCAGATTCAACATAAGGATTTTGATATCGACCAATAACAACACATGGCGCATTTCGCCAAAGAAGTAACAATCGAGTTTTCGGTTGATGTTTAATATTCTCAGCTAAATAACGTTCTAATGCTAAATTTGTATAGACATTAGTTGATCTCGAAATAAGAACTCGATTTCCACCGCGTAGAATCGCTTGCATAATACAACAAAATACAACAACTCGATCTTTATTAGTGAATGATTCATAATCGAGATTTTATTGGCTGTCGAACTTAACAAGTATAGAATAAGGCGCTAGTTTTACAGACGTACACACGCCTAACAGTTCCGTTTCTTTTTGTTCATATGGTTGCATCAACTCTTACTCTTACTCAAGAATAAAGTTCGTTACGTCATTTAAATGTTGTTATTTTTTAACATGGCAATTTCTTTTATTCTCGTCTGTTGGTTCACAAGGAATCGATCGAACGATAATCGATTGAATTTGAATTCGTCATTCTTTTTTTTTTGTTCTCAAGTCGACTTTGTTTGATGACTAAATGTCAGCTCTTTACTTTACTTTTGCATAATTGAAAAATCGACTCGCATATACATGCATAGTCTTTCGTTTTTTTTTGCCTCTACTTCTTTATTTCGATTCATCGAATTCGACGTTCTTTTTTTGGACAAAATGTAACGACGACAACGATAATTCTTTTTTTTCTCTTCTCTTCTTTTCATTCTTTTTTTTTTATATTTTTCTTTTGGTTTTAATTAAAAGAGAACATTTGCAGTCGATACACGTAAGTAGTCAATAGTTGGAAGAACGAGAAAGACAGTCAGTCAAAAAAAAAACGAGAAATGTTCAAGACAAGACAAAGTAAATAGAGCGAGAGACAGAGAGAAAGAAAGAAATAAAACTAATTTATTGATAATTCTTTCCCTTAGAAAACATTATTATTAGATGTATAATGTCCGAGCTTTTCCGTTGTCGATTGAAGAAAACTAGTCGTGAATCAATCTATTTGTTTTTCTTTTGCACTAGGTTTCGATAGAATAATGTATTTAGACATATTATTATTCCTTTTTTTTCTTCTATTCGTTTCTTTCAATTTTTTTTTCTTTCGAAGTTATTTTGTCTATAAGGAAAAAAAGACGAGTATAAATTAAAAACAACCTTTTTCTTCTTCACACAAATCTACCGATCGAAAATAAACATACAACAATTCTTCTTTTTCTCTCTCTCTTTTTCTATGCGTAAGTCATAGTTTTTTTTTGAATTTAAAAACTATAAAAAATATTTTTTTGGCTCTTTTTTTTTCTCTTCCCATTTCTTTTGCTATTTCTACGTATGTTGGTCTGTACGAATGCCATTATTTTTCTTTAATTTCAAAGTAATAGACAACATTACTCTATAGACAACACTTGCAAAATAACGTGTATGAAAGTAAGTACACTGAGTGTAAAAGATTTTTACCGATTAGTTTGTTTCGAAATTCGATTATGTCGAATATTGTTCAATGATTTCTTCTATTGTTTTTCTATTTGATGAAGCCAGTCGACTTTCGAGAACGAAATATACACACATATTCATTTTGCTTATATCGTTTCAAAACTTTTCTTCTTCGTTTTCTCTTTCTCTTTCTTCCTTTTTTTTACGCTTTCATCGTAAGAATTTTTAACGGGTTGGTGTAGGAACGGAAGAGTAAACAGAAGAAAGAATAATGAGTATATGCTTGTGTTCTCTTTTGAGTAAAAACTGTGAGATTGCCTCTTATTCAAGAACATCGTCATCATCATCATCATGAATTTTTAACAATAGTTCTTTAAATAACAATTGAGGAATAAAAGAAAATGAACCGATCAGAGTTGTTATCGATTAAAATGAAAAAAAAAACAAATCAGCCAAGCAAGAAAAAGTGTTTGCAGCATGAAAGTATTCGTTTTTTCTTCTTTTTTTCAGTCTTCAAGCGAAAATAGCTTTCACACAATAATAATAATAACAACAACAACAGAAAAATAAGTCTTATTTTTCTCTTTCGTTTGAATTTTAGATTTGTATTTGTTTTTTCGAATAATTTCATTCTTATTGAATTAAAATGCCAGATGCTGGAAAATTAGCATTTATTATAGGATTAGGTATTGGAGGATTCTCACTCTTATTGCTTATAATCAGTGTTGGCACAGTGACATGGCTCGATAATTCTGGAAGTTCTGTAGGTCTCTTTCGTAAGTGCTATGGAAGTAATTATACGGGAGCAGTCGCGCAAGGTTGTTACAATGAAAATCGTGCTCCACAAGCAGGTCTCTCAGTTTTCGGCATTTTATTACTTGCATTCGGCATCATTGTAGCCATTGCTAACATATTTCTTAAGCGTTCCATCCTCCTAATCATAGGATTAGGTCTTTTTTATTTTGCATCTATGTTCGTTATGGCTACATATGCAACTTGGGGACATTATTCACGTACCGTAGCACTCTATGCTTTTCCTAATATAGCGAGCGATGATTACCCTCATACATCAATGGGAGCATCGTATCATTTATGTGTAGCTGCACATTATTTTCTCTGGACAGCACTTACACTACTTGCTTTTGGCGCTGGTTATTCTGCTGCAAATGGCGATAGTTCATCTACCTCATAAATACAAATACATTTTTAAAACAAGAAACAATTCCAACCAACCAACAAAACCTAAGACTGATTCTTTAGTTGATTTTTTTTTAATTTAAATATTTTCATTGCGTATTAGTTTGACAAGAAAAAAAAAACAATTATTAAAAATTCGTCCTCGTTTAAATAACTAATTCAATCTTTTCTCTTTTATTGTATGTATATTTTTTTTTGTCACTAATACAGCAGTTCGTTTTCTTTTCTCTCTGTGAACAAGTGACCTATTTGTGATATGTTTTCAGTGACATTTAACTCAAAAAACGCGTTTTTTTTTTCTTAGTCCAGATGATTTGTCGTTCGTTTGTTTGTTCTTTTAAAAATTGAAGTGAAAAACTCTTTTTTTTTGTGTCTTGTGGGTCTGAATAAAATGAAATATATAGATACTTTAATAATTCGGATTAGTTTTCATAAAAGAAAAAAAATCTGACTAATTATTTGAATATCAAACAAAAATTGTTCTGACATGTTTGTCAAGAAAATATCATGGAAAATAACAAAAAAAAAGAAGCACGCTATCTATTAAATAAATACTAAGGATAAATGTACTTTTCTCGATTGATCAAATCGAAGTCGACTTTGAAAATATCTTGATCGATCATGTGTCTTATCAAGATATAATATGTATAAATGATTCAATTCCTGTCAAAGTTTTCAACAATATAATATGCAAACATTCGGCAATATCATTTTCTTTATCATGTTGTCTCCACTCATTTGATTGTATCATCATATCAACAAGTTTCTCAAAACAGACAATATGAAGATACGCCTATATATATTATGCACATATGTATATGCAGTTAGTCTGTGACAGGAGTCTGACACCGACTTAAAGATAAGCACAAATCAATTTTCTTTTTCTTTCTCTTTTCGATTTATCTTATCTACTTTTATTTTCTTTCGATTCTAAGTAATTCTTCATCAAATTCTCATCTGTCTTAATTTAAACAATTTCTTCTGTTTATCTCATCAGTGATTGCAGGTATCATTAGTAAGAATATATCATTCAGACTTTTCTAATTGATTTTTACAGGCATTTTCATATACAATTGTGTCATTTGTATTATTCATATGCATAGACATACACATACACAGTCGAAACTAATGTTGACTAATGACTAGAGCAAATTATTGATATAAATAAGAAAGTTTCATCTATTGTTTGATATTTTTATCTGTCTTATGTTTGAATCAGTTGATTACTCGGACTCGTACATCTTCATCAACTATATACAAAACTGTCAACACATTGCTCCTTCATTTCTTCTTCTTCTTCTTCTTCTTCGTTTCATTGATTCTTATGAGGTTAAATGCATGAGAATAGGATTAGCCAACCTATCATCAATTGATAGACAAAAAAAAAGAAGAAATCAGACGTTGGTGCTTTTCTTTTCCATTTCTGTTGATATTCATTCACTTTCGACTAAGAGAACAAATGATAACGATTGTCAAACTCATCAACCTATGTATATGTGCATATTTCCGCAAAGCAAGTCAAATTCGAGATAAACAATCTGTCAGATGACGATGATGATGAGTCGTCTATTGTTGATAATAATTATCAGAGAGAAAAAGAAGAAGAAAAACAGCAAATCGACTGGTTTATATTCTATACCAATCGTCTTCGTCTTATCCAAACATATATATCTGTACGAACGAATCGAACAATTGATATTGTCTTATCATTTCTCTCTCTCTCTCTCTCTCTCTCTCTTTCTCTTTCTCTCTGTATATTTCTATTTGAGTATTGCTTCATTGATTCTCTTGAATAATGAAAATAACTTCGACTATTCAATGACGAATCCAATCGAAAGCAATTTTAATCTGACAAATTTTTCTATTGAAAAACTTTCGAACGATTATTTTCCGAATATACTTCAACAAGATTTGCTCCAATTTTCATCGACACCAACATTAATCGAAACAAATCAGGAACAATATTCAACTCAAATCAAAAAGAAAGAATCTCGAACGAAAAAAAATTCGAAAATGGAAGGTAAAAACCAAAAAATAACATAGAAACTCAAGAGATTCGGTTTTTTTTTCTGCCTTTCGTTCGTTCAGATTACGCTCAAATCACAAATGATAAAATCAAATCCATACCCGATGTTAACAAAACTGACAATGAAAATTCAACAAACAGTTCAAATGAAATTAAAAAACCACTTCATCCAAAATTAGCTAATATTAAAATGATTCTCGAATCGAAATCTCTCTGGGATGAATTCGATAAACTCGGAACAGAAATGATTGTTACACGATCAGGAAGGTAATTAATTAAAAACGAAAACAATCATGACGATTGTTATGTCTAATGATGCCTTTTTTTTATCTCTTGAGATCTATCGAAAATAAATCAATTTTCGTTTCTTTTTTTTCTCTTAATAGACGAATGTTTCCAATATTGCAAGTGAAAATCTCGGGTATGGACCCTCAAGCTAATTATTTACTGATGGTGGATTTCATACCATTAGATGATAAACGTTATCGATACGCATTTTACAAGTAAAACTAAAGTTTTCTCGTGAAAACGATTTTATTTGTCGTTTTTCAGTTCAAGTTGGGTTGTTGCGGGTAAGGCTGATCCTCATTGTCCAGGCCGTGTTCATGTTCATCCGGATTCGCCGCAGCCAGGTTCAGCCTGGATGAAAAATATCGTTTCATTTGATAAATTAAAACTAACCAATAATCTTCTCGATGAAAACGGACATGTAACACCCTCAAACAAACCGCAATCTTTCGAAAAATCTCTTGTTTTGATTTGCCTAGATTATTCTCAATTCGATGCATCGATATCAACCACGTATCTCATGTGTTTATACACCATCGAATAAATCCGATGAATTACTTGCTCAACAAACGCAAACATCTCGAACATTTACATTTACTGAAACAACATTTATCAGCGTTACAGCCTATCAAAATCATCGAATAACACAATTAAAAATTGCATCGAATCCATTTGCAAAAGGTTTTCGTGATTGTGAATCGGAAGATAGGTAAATAAATTTTCGAAAAAAAAAAGAATTCATTCAATCATTTTCTTCTCATTTAGTATGGTGGATGCCATAACACAATTGAATTCGAATCAACGTCTTCTTCGTTCACAACGAAAATCACCTAATCTTCAAACGAATACATTCAATCCAAATCTTAGTTTATCACCACATTTTATGTCCGATCCAATCGATCCAACAATGAATTTTCTTTCACCAACAAACTATTCGTTAGTCAATCAAAATCTAGGCAATTATTCAACCGATGCACTTGTTTATTCGCAACTATCGGATCTAACCTATCGAACAGATCCATCGACATCATCGACAAATTATTCGTCGATTCGTATGAATCCTTATGCGAGACAAACATTTTATCCAACATATACACAACGTGACATTCATTCACCATCATCGTCTTCATCAACAACAACAACGACAACAACATCATCATATAATAATTGATTCTTGTTTTTTATTCGTCTCTTTTCACATAATAGAAATAAATATTCAATACATTTGTTCTGTTTTTTTTGTAAATGTGTTTTCTTTTTTTCGTCTTCTTCTTCTTCTGTCAGATGAGTGCTTTGTAGGAAGAACAGCATTTATTACCGAAATAAAATTTTTTTTTGTCTTGTTTTCAATTGATTTGTTTATTTGTGATGAATAGAATGAGATCTGTCACGATTCAAATGATATGTTTATGTATAAACAATCGATAGCGCAGCAAAACGAAGTTTAATTGTTTGATTTATAAATAAATATCTGTATATGCATATCATTGTATTAATGTATGTTTTCTTCTATTTTGTCATCCTACTCGAAAATATTCTTAAAAGTAAATATAATCATCTTAATCAAATATAGTAGGTTAAAAACATAAAGCAATTGTTAAGAAAATAAATGGACGAACATTAGTTGAATATACATTTTCTTTCGATTTAAAGACGAAGAAGCTGATTGAGGGTGATCATGCGACAGTTTCTATGTTTATGCTTTTTAATTGTTATTTTCGGTGTTACTTGTTATGTTGTTTTTTTCAATCCAGATGATCCAAATCAAATACCATTTGTAACATCATACGATGAAACACTTACTTTCTGGAGTAGTGATTTTCATGTTAGGTAAATTGTATTTTTGATTTAGTGAAATAAAAAATGTTGATTCTTTGCCATTGAAATCTTAGTCCAATACGGGATCTAAAGAATTTATTGATACCACTCGGTGTTCGATTTATTGATGAAAGTCTATCGAATTCGTGCAATCAGACGAATACTTGTGCAAAACATCTTCGAATTTTATCGTCAAATAATGGTATGAATCCGAATGAAAGCATTCAAAAAGAATTCTATGAATATTACAAAAGTCATCCACTGATAAATCGCGTTCAGACATTTGTTTGTTTTTATCCAACAGCTATGTGTGAGTTATTTATGCCGTTTAATCGAACGATTCTTGTTATTGCAACAAAACGATATGAACTCGGAAGATTTTCTGAAAAACAATGGAGAAAATGGAATGATAATCTCAGATTGATTGCATCGAATCCTCGGTAGATAAAATCAAATAGAAAGATTTTTTTGAAAAATATGTTTGTTTTTCATAGAAATCTTGTTGCTGCAAATAATCTGTACGATGCTGAATACATTCGATATTTTACTGGTATTAATACAACTGTTTTACCATCAATTTGTGCTTATACAAATACAGTTTACAATCCGTTGCCTTCACATCGTGAATATATTCTCATTCCATCTCGAGATAATTCACATTTTAATCAATTATTTTTCAAAAAATTAAAACGTTCATTAGAAAAATATAATTCTTCAATAAATGTTCGATCTCTTCGAGATTTATATCCATTTTATAATTATTCAAATCTTGCTCATCATCCAGCCATTATTCATCTACCATATCAAGTTTCAACCATGAGTCTATTCGAACAATACACTATGAATATACCATTAGTTTTTCCTTCACTCAAACTTCTAACAAAATGGCATCTCAAATACGGTATTGTATCTGAACGAACATGGGATCGATCGTTAACTGGCCAAGGTAAAAATCATTCGTTAATTCCAAGTTATTATTCAAATTCATCTATTTCCGATCCAAATAATGAATTTGATTATTCAAGTATTTATTACTGGTTAAAATATGCCGATTTCTATCAGTGGCCGTATATAATCTATTTCGATTCGGTTGATGATCTCGTTTCAAAATTACTTCATACGAATTTCACATCGATCAGTCAGCAAATGTCTGAATACAATCTTCACAAACGTCAACAAGTTCTTGCACAATGGCGAATAATTCTCGATCGTATTCGTAGTTGATTATTTTAAAAAATAAATAAAATCTTTTTACAAAAAGAAAAACACTTTATACACTCAGTTCAGATATTGAAACGAGACATTTGGCTCGTTGATTAATTTCATTGACAAACATTTCGTATGGCATTATTGTCTGAATGAAATAATTCTGTTCTTGATTTCCAATAAAACGATTCAGAGAATATTCAATAGGCGATGCTATTTTCCATAAGCATAAATTTGCGTAATGTTCACCGATAAATGTCGCTGCAGCTAGTTGTGTTGTCAATGAAATCGGTCCTCGTACGCTTAAACTTTTCAATGTTGATAAACGTTGGCAACAAGCAATTAAATCAAGGTAATCATTCGATGAGAAACGATTGAAATCAAGATCTAACACGACGAGACGCGTTTGTTTCATAAGAACGATTAATAATTGTCGCATGAAACGATTTAAACGATTTGTACTTAAATCTAAATGTACAAATTGATGTCTCGTACTCATTTGATTCAAACTAATAAGATCGTTTTCATTCAATGAACAAAAATCGAGATTTAAAATATCTAATGAATGATCGATTGCATTCAAAATCGAATCTAAACGACCAGTTATGGGCGAACCACTGAGAGATAAATGTTTGAGAAATTTTAATTCAGATAAAACTTGACAAAATTCGATTAAATCCGTTTGATTTAAACGAAAATCAATAAAATTACATGATAAATCTAATGTATGCAGTTGTTTTAATTTTGGTATACGTGGTAGAAAATATTTGAGATTTTGTCGTGTTAAAACATTATAAGGAATACGTAGAGTATGAACAAACTAAAGAATTCAAAAAAAATAAAATTGGTTTTCTCTCTCTCGTTTCAATGATTTTATTTGTTTTACTCGTTTATCGACATGATCAAGAAAACTACTGACAAGTGCTAAGCCAATGCATCGCATATCGATTGTACAGATTTGTAATTGAATATTTGCTGTCGGCGAACGAAGAGCCGAAAGAAGTTCGACATAAGTTCGATAGTCTTGAATGATACAATCGAAACGAATGATGATTTTATCGATAGGATAGGTATTTGATTTCGTTAGATCATCGGCTGTTGTTTGTGTTTCTTGTGGTTGAGGATTTTGATTTTGTTCATTGTAAATATCGATCAATTGATTTCGTCGTGATTCTTTTTCAGCAAGACGACAATGTGTTGATATATATCGAATAATTAATTCGACAACAGGAAAATTGGTTACATCTAAAATTCTCAAATTCGATAAACGATTTTCTGTTAAATATTGAGCTTGACGAATGGAATCGATAAAACGTGGTATGATGATAACAGCATATTTAATTGCTTGTCTCGTTCGTTGAAGAGCTGTTTTTTCGCATAGTAACATTTTCAATGAAGTTAGTTTTTCATCGACATAATTTTCTAAACGTAGAACTCGATCGGGCCATCGAGTTATGAGCATATTAATACAAGTATCATCGTGTGTATTCTGTAGAGCTGCACGAAATAATCGATGAAATAAATCTTTCGGTATGATATCACAAGCGAATTGAGTGAGAAATTGATTTCGAACGATTTTTGATGAACATAGATCGGTTAGATTTTTGACAGTCGATGATCGACGATGAATGTTGATTTCATCGTCGAGATAATTGATACGAAAGTTTACACCATTACGAAAGAATAAATAGGAGAAATCCGATCCAGTTGCATTGTTTTCATGTTCAGACATTTGTGTTTATTCTCATAGTTTTTTTTCTTCAAAGGAGAAAAAAAATCGTCAACGCGATGATGATTTCTTGTCAGCTGTTTGCATTTGTCCAATGGGATTGGTGAGAGGCCAATGAATGAAAATAATGGCTATGAATCAGAACGAAAGGAAAAAAAACATAAAACGAGAGAGAAAGAAAAAAAGTAACAACATTGCTTTTAAAATTGTTGTCGTTGAGATGACTGTCAACAATTGACAGACACAATAGTTTAGTATTGATTGTTTATTTTTTTCCTCTTGTCTGTTTAGATGTGCTTTGGGACAAGCTCCGGAACGCTAAGTCAATTAGCACATTATGGTCCATTGGGTGCCATGAGTTTGATTCTATGGATGTATGTTGAAAATTGAGTTTTGTTGAAATTGAATTCAATCGCTTTCTTTGTGTAGAACAATCAG
>Ga0209963_1001620_pt1 | contig 12793 bp, 16 predicted proteins | sample ThiBio_1000_biof_2_FD_183957 | JGI IMG/M metagenome (GOLD analysis project Ga0209963, IMG submission 183957) | Wastewater bioreactor microbial communities from Cape Town, South Africa - Thiocy_cont_1000_biof (SPAdes) | ecosystem: Engineered > Bioreactor > Thiocyanate-remediating >...
TCGCATCCAGCGGATGCCCTTCTGTGTGAGATCGATGTGACCGTCGCAAGCCACATCTTCCCAGCTCAGGGGGGTATTCGTGTGCTACGACCCACTTTCACCAGCGACTATCGGCGGTGGATCCAGGCTGAGCACGGCCGGGAGATCCGCGCCGAGAACCTCCCGGTGGAACGGCGTGTCACACACATGATTGATGTTGCCCGTGCGCTCTCGTACTTGGCCAAGGACACCGAAGCGCTCGACCTTCTGCTCAGCGCAGAGCGCCAGGCGCCGACACTCGTCCGGCACAGTGCCAGCGTCCGCGAGGCGGTCAAGGACATGCACCGGCGCGCCCCGGTGACCGCCGGCAGCAAGTCCTCCGAGCTGCTGGCATTCGGACAGCGCTGCCGGGCGGTGCGGTGACCGACGTACGCGGCGTCATCGGGCTGATCGCTAGCGCAGCCGGCGGGATCGAGACGCTGCGAACTGGCTTCGTCGAAGCTGCGCAAGATCGTGGCTGGCAGGTCGCCGTCACCCTCACCCCGACGGCCGGCACCTGGCTGACGGAGTCCGGTGAGCGCGGCAAGCTCGAACGGATCACTGGCCTGGCCGTTCGTGACCAGCCCCGTCGACCCGGCGAACGCAGCCCGCATCCGCCCGTGGACTGCTATGTCGTCGCGCCGGCAACGGCCAACCTCGTGGCTAAGCTGGCGCTCGGCATCGCCGACAACCAGGCACTCACCACCGCCGGCGAGGCCATCGGCAATCGTGCCACCCCGGTGATCGTGTTCCCGCGCGTGAACGCTGCGCACACCCGCCACCCGGCGTGGGAAGGTCACATAGCGGCGCTCCGGTCCGGTGGGGTACATCTTGTGTACGGCGATGACGTGTGGCCGCTCTACGAGCCGCGCGAGGCACCACCCGACCGCGAGCTGCCGTGGCTGGCGATCCTCGATCTCGTCGACGAGGTGGCCGTCAGCCGGCAGTAGGTCGGCACAGTTCGCAAGACCTGCTCTGAACAGACCCGGACAGTTTGTCCGGGTCCTTTCGCGCTTCCGGGCTTCTCCTGGTCAGGCACCCACCTCCGGTGCTCGACACGAACAGGGAGAGCCTCGTGGAACTGCTCATCGATATCTCGCGCAAGTCCTTCACCGTCGGCCGGCCGTTCGAGCCGAAGATCGACGACAACGGCGTTCAGCGCCTCGACCGCAAGACCCGCGCCCCGCTCTGGGCCGCGCAGCTCGTCGTCATGGACGACCGCGGAGCCGACACCATCGTCGTCACGATCGCGGGCGACCCGCCGCACCTCCAGCAGGGTCAGCCGGTCACGCCATCGCAGCTGGTCGCGATCCCGTGGAGCCGGAACGGCCGTGAGGGCGTCGCGTACCGCGCCGCCGAGGTCCGTCCCCTCGCCGCTGCGAAGAGCGCGTGATGGCCGGCCGCCGCGCCATCGTGCGCACCTCCGCCAACCGCCTGACCCGCAGCGAGCCGTTCGAGGTCTTCACCCGCCCCCAGCGCTCGCTGCCCGCGCGTCTCGTCGGGCTGCTCATCCGGCTCCGCGCCGAGCTGCTCGTTGCAGCGCTCGCCATCGCCGCCTGGGTGTGGCTGACCGACCGGATGCCGACCTGGGTGGCCGGTCTCGTCGTCGGCGCCCTGGTCCTGGCCGCCGGCTGCTGGCCCCTCTCCCGGCGCTACCTGCTGCGCCGCGCCTACGCCGTGATGACCCGCCATCGGCTCCGCGCCGTCTGCGTGGAACGACGGATCATGAACTACTCGGGCAACGTCCCGGTCCAGCTCTGGGCCCGACCGACGCCCGTCGGAGAACGGGTCTGGCTGCTGCTGCGCGCCGGGATCGACGCCGGGGACATCCAGAACAACCTCTCCCACATCGCCTCGGCCTGCTGGGGCAGCGACGCCCGGGTCAACGCCCACCGCTCGGTGTCCGCGCTGGTCGTCCTCGACGTGATACGCCGCGACCCGCTCACCGGCGCCCCGGTGTCCTCGCCGCATGGGGAGCCCGTCGTCGGCCGCCGGCTGAACCTCGTCCCGCCGGTGAACGTCGGGGGTGGGCGCAGTGCGTAGGCGCCAAACCGTCGCCGTCCCGGCCCGGGTGTCGATCTACGATCCGATCCACATCGGCATCGACGAGAACGCTGCCTCGGTGCTGCTGCCGCTGGTCTACCGCAACCTGCTGGCCGGCGGTGAGCCCGGCTCGGGGAAGTCCGGGCTGCTGAACAACATCGTGGCCCACGCCGCGCTCGCCTCGGACTGCCGGCTGTGGTTGATGGACGGCAAGCGGGTCGAGCTCGGGCTCTGGCGCTCCTGCGCCGAGGTGTTCGTCGGCGCCTCCCTCGACCACGCCAACGCTCGGCTCGCCGAGCTCCAGGCCGAGATGGACGCCCGCTACGACCGGCTCGACACCGACGGCCGCCGCAAGATCACGCCCGATGACCCGGTCCAGCCGATCATGCTGGTGATCGACGAACTCGCCTACTACTCCGCCACGGCCGGGGACAAGAAGCAGCGGGAGCTGTTCTCCCTACTGCTCCGCGACGTCGTCGCCCGCGGCCGCGCTGCCGGGATCATCGTCGTGGCCGCGACGCAACGACCGTCGGCGGACATCATCCCGACCTCGCTGCGGGACCTGTTCGGCTACCGGCTCGCGTTCCGCTGCACCACCGAGACCAGCTCGGATATCGTGTTGGGCCACGGCTGGCACGCCCGCGGCTACGACGCCTCCACGATCGACCCCGGGCAACCCGGTGTCGGTTGGCTGCTCGCCGAGGGCGGCATCCCGGCCCGCATCCGCTGCGCTTGGCTGTCCGACGACGACATCGCCGGCGTGGTCGGGCGGTGGGCGTCATGAGGGACAATACCGAGCTGAACGTGATCACCGCCGTGGTCGTCGGGTTCTGCGCCCTCGGGCTGACCTCCTCGATCTGGCCGGCGGTCGAGCACACAGCCGGCATCACCTTCGGCGTGATCTTCGGACTCGGCGGTCTGGCCGTGCTCGGCTACATCGTCCGCGAGGTGCGCCGGGAGCTGTTGTTCCGCGCCGAGATGCGCGCCTTCGACCGCCGCGACGCCGCACGGGCTGCCGCCTCCGGGCACACCCCGAGCACCGTGGGCGGTGGCCGGCGATGAGCGCACCCACCCGATCCGCCGTCAAGCGGCGATTGACACCTGACGACCAGCCTCGCGTGGTCGAGAACGACGCCTTCGCCGCCTTCGGCCGCCGCGTCATCGCCGCAGCAGGACGCCGCATCGCCACCGGTGACGTCGACGGCCTGCCCGATCTCGCCGCGCTCGCCCTCGGCGTCGACGACGCTCTCGCCACGGCCGTCACCGGGCTGCGGGCCCGCGGCTACAGCTGGGCCGAGATCGCCGCCCGGCTCGGCATCACCCGCCAGGCCGCGCACCAGCGCTGGGCCCACCTCGAGCCCGGCACACCGTCCAGCCCCGGAACACTGCGATGACCACCGCGCCGGCCATGACCGGCCGCTGGGCCGGCGCGAACCTATCCGACCTCGTCCGCCGCGCCGGCTCCGAGGACTACCACCGCTGGCAGGGCCACATCCGCGCCGCCGCCGGCTGCGCCCACCCGATCCGGCTCCGCGGCGACCTGCACACCGTCGAGACCACCACCGGGCACATCATCGAGACGACCAGCACCGCCGGCATGCCCGATGACGTGCTCTACGTGCCCTGCGGCAACCGCCGCGCCACCGTCTGCCCGTCCTGCGCCGAGACCTACCGCGCCGACACCTTCCAGCTCGTCAAGGCCGGCCTGGCCGGCGGGAAAGGCGTCCCGCTCACCGTCGCCGAACACCCGTGCGTGTTCCTCACCGGCACCGCACCGTCATTCGGGCCTGTGCACACCCACCACCGCGACGGCCGACCCTGCCGGCCCCGCCGCAACGCCGACACCTGCGCGCACGGGGTCGTGATGGAGTGCCGCCAACGCCACGCCGAGGACGACCGCGCGGTGGGCCGGCCGCTCTGCCTGGACTGCTACGACCACGACCACCAGGTCGTCTGGAACGGCTACGCCGGCGAGCTGTGGCGGCGCAGCATGAACACCGCCAACCGGCTCCTGCGCAAGCTCGGCGACCGTCACGGCGTCCGGCTGCGGCTGTCCTACGCCAAGGTCGCGGAGTTCCAGCGCCGCGGCGTCGCCCACATCCACGCCATGATCCGGCTCGACGGCATCGACCCCCTCGACCCCGACGCCGTGATGGCCCCGCCGGCCTCACTCACCGCCGGCCACCTGGCTCAGCTGCTCCGCGACGCGCTGACCACGACATCGTTCACCACGCCCGACCACCCACGCCGGCCCGAGGGCTGGCCGATCGCCTGGGGCGAGCAGCTCGACCCCCGGCAGGTCCGGCTCACCGTCCGCGACGTCGACGACCGCGGCGAGATCACCACCGGCGCCGTCGCCGGCTACCTCGCCAAGTACGCCACCAAGGCCACCGAGATCACCGGGCACGCCTCCGCCCGGCTCACCGACGACACGATCGGCATCTATGCCGACCCGCGCACTCACGCCGGCCGGCTCGTCGCTTCCTGCTGGCACCTCGGCCAACCACCGGCTCAGGTCCTGGCCGATCACCGGCTGTGGATCCGCCACCACGGCCCCGACGAGGACGGCGACCCGCTCGACGAGTGGCAGGCCGGTTACGGTCGGGTCCGACGCTGGGCCCACATGCTCGGCTTCGGCGGCCACTTCTCCACCAAGTCACGCCGCTACTCGACGACGCTCGGAGCCCTGCGACAGGCCCGCCGCGACTGGCGCCGCGCCCAGCTCCACGACACCGGGCCCGATCTCGACGAGCGCCAGGCCCTCGACGACGACACCGAGACCACCGTCGTCATCGCCTCCCTCGCCTTCGCCGGCATCGGCTGGCACACCACCGCCGACGCGTTGCTCGCCAACACCGCGGCCGCCAACGCCCGCGAGCAACGGCTCATCGCGCGCGAGGAGTCCACCACCCACTACCCCACCTGAAAGGCACGGAGATGGAACGCCTGTTGCTCACGGCGGAGGAAGTCGCGGAAGCGCTCCACATCGGACGGACCCGCGTGTACGCACTGATCGCCGCCAAGGAGATCACCTCGGTGAAGATCGGCGGCCTGCGCCGCATCCCGGTCGACGCCGTGCGGGAGTACGCCGCTCACCTGGTCCAACTCGAACAGGAGGCGTCCTGATGCCGGCCGCCCGGAAGCGCGGAAACGGCGAGGGGACGATCGTCAAACGCCCCGACGGCCGGTACCACGCTGCCGCGTTCGTGCCTGTTGTCGGCGGGGGCCGGCGCCGCGTCTTCGTCTACGGCCGCACTCGCGAGGATGTCCGCGACAAGCTCGACGACCTGCTCCGCAAGGCGGCCGACGGCATCCCGCGCGCCCGGGAGCGGCAGACCGTCGGCGAGTACCTCGACTACTGGCTTGAACACGTGGTGAAGCCTGAGCGACGGGCCACCACCTACAAGGGCTACGAGACGATGGTCCGCGTCCACATCAAGCCCGTGCTCGGGAAGAAGAAGCTCGACGAGCTCGGGCCGACCGACGTGCGCCGGCTGCTCGCTGCGCTGCGAGAGAAGGAGACATCCGGTCACGGCGGCGGGGTCCGGAAGCTGTCGCCGCGCATGGTCCAGTTCGCTCACGCCGTTCTGCGGAACGCGCTGTCCAACGCCGTGCGCGAGGAGCTGGTCAGCCGCAACGCCGCGAAGCTGGTCAAGATGTCGAATCCCGAGTACGACGTGGGCGCCGGCCTCGACCCGATCGCCGCGCGGGCCCTGCTGGCCAAGATCGCCGGCGACCGGCTGTTCGCGCTCTACCTCTGCGCGATCGTGCTCGGGCTCCGTCGCGGTGAGCTGCTCGGGCTGACCTGGTCTGCGGTCGACCTGGACGGTGGGCGCCTCGCAGTGCGGCAGGCCCTGAGCTGGGTGGACGGCCGCGCGGTCATCCAGCCGCCCAAGACCCGGGCGTCCCGTCGGGTGATCCCGCTGCCTGACGTCGTGGTCCTGGCGCTTCGCGAGCACCAGAAGCGGCAGGACGCCGAACGGGCCGATGCCGGCGAGCGGTGGGAGGACTCCGGGTTCGTCTTCACCACCCGGCAGGGCCGGCCGATGTCGCCGTACACGTTGGTCAAGTACTGGCACGACGTGCGCGCGGCGGCCGGCCTGGGGAAGCTCCGGTTCCACGACCTGCGCCACACCGCGGTGTCGCTGCTCCTGGCCCTCGGCGTGCCACCGCACGTGGTCCGGGAGATCGCCGGCCACAGCGACATCAAGGTCACGATGATGGTCTACGCCCACGGCAACCTCACCGAGAAGGCCGCGGCGTTGGCCCAGCTCGGCGAGGCGGTTTCAGGTGGGTTGATGTCACCGGTTGATGTCAGACCGACCATCGAGACCAGCCATGATCGGCCGACACCCTCGTGACCTGGCGGAAGCGGAGGGATTTGAACCCCCGGACCCTTTCGGGTCTCTCGCTTTCAAGGCGAGTGCATTCGGCCGCTCTGCCACGCTTCCAGGTGCCGCCAACCGTACCTGGACCTCGATGATCGTCGCGAGACGCGTACCCGGCGCCCCCCGCCACCCGATCACGGCCCGTGCCCTGTCGACCGGCACCGGCGACATGTGGTGGGATCACGCGCGGACGCCAGCGGGAGGCAGCAGTTATGCGGTTCGACGAGAACGCCCAGCTCGACACCTCGAACATCAACGACATGCGCGGTGGTGGGGGCGGCGGTGGAGGTGCGCTCGGCGGCCGGGTCGCGGTCGGCGGCGGTGGTCTCGGCATCGTCGGGCTGATCCTCTATTTCCTGCTCTCCCAGCTCGGGGGCGGCAGCCTCGGCGGGGGTGGGGGGCTGGCTCTGCCCAACGGGTTGTCGGCGCTCGGCAGCGGGCAGACCGCCGACACCACCGCCATCGCGTCCAGCTGCAAGACCGGCGCACAGGCCAACACACAGCTCGACTGCGAGGTCGTGGCCGTCGTCAACTCCCTCGACGGCTACTGGAGCGACACGTTCGCGCGTTCCGGCCAGACCTACACCCCGCCGCGCACCAACTTCTTCAGCGGCAGCACCAACACCGGCTGCGGCGGGGCCACCTCCGACACCGGTCCGTTCTACTGCCCGGCCGACAAGCAGGTCTACATCGACCTCTCCTTCTTCAAGGAGCTCGAGACCCGCTTCGGCGCCACGGGCGGCAACTTCTCCCGCGCCTACGTCATCGCCCACGAGTACGGCCACCACATCCAGGACCTGCTCGGCACCACGAGCCGTGTGCGGGGCGGTGACACCGGGCCGACGTCGGGTTCGGTTCGCCTGGAACTGCAGGCCGACTGCTACGCCGGCGTCTGGGCCAACCACGCCGCCTCGGTGCCGACGGCGTCGGGCAAGCCCCTGATCCAGGACATCACCCAGGCTGACGTCAACTCGGCGCTCGACACCGCCAACCGCATCGGTGACGACTTCATCCAGACCAACCTGGGCAACGGCCGCGTCGACCAGAGCCAGTTCACCCACGGCAGCTCCGCGCAGCGCACGAAGTGGTACACGACCGGCTACAAGACCGGTAACCCGGCGCAGTGCGACACGTTCGCGCGCGGTGTCAACCTAGGCTGACCCGAGCAGGCCGAGACACCCCTCCACCCCGTCGACGGCCAGTGTCCACGACGGGCGGACGAACGTGTCGGGATCGAGCACGAGGCGGACGTCCTCGGTCGCGACGCCGCGGCGCACCACCGTCTCGGTGCCGTCGCGGCGGTAGCCGAGCTTGCGCGAGACGCCCTGCGACGCGGCGTTGTCGGCGAACGCGGACGAGCGGGCGCGGGTGGCGCCGAGGTGGTCGAACGCGAACAGCAGCACGGCCGCGCGCATCTCCGTGCCGATCCCCCGGCCCTGGTGGCGCAGCCCGACCCACGAGCCCGAGCCGACATGCCGCGTGACACCGAAGTCGACGCCGTGCAGGCTCTGCATCCCGACGACCCGGCCGTCGAGGCGCACGAGGAAGTGCACCGACCAGTTCTCCGGAGCCAGCCGCGCCCGCTCCGCCCAGTGGTACTGGAGCATCCCGCGGCCCAGGTACCGGGGATCGGCCTCGGTCCACGGCACCAGGAACGGCATCTCGTCGGGCGGGTGCACGCCGAGGTAGGCCTCCTCGACGAGCTCGTCCAGCCCCTCGTCGTCGTCGGGGCGCAGCTCGAGGCGCGGGGTGCACAGCACGAGATCGCGCAGCGGCCAGTGGTCCATGCCACGAGCGTTCCGGATCGCGCACCCCCGCACGAGAGGAATACGGTCCGGCCATGCATGCCATCACGGTCAGCGAGCCCGGCGGTCCCGACGTCCTGCAGTGGACGGAGGTGCCCGATCCCGTCGCGAAGGCCGGCGAGGTCGTGCTCGACGTCGTGGCGAGCGCGGTCAACCGCGCCGACATCATGCAGCGCCAGGGCCACTACCCGCCGCCGCCCGGAGCGTCGGACATCATCGGGCTGGAGTGCTCGGGACGGATCGCGGCGCTGGGTGAGGGCGTCACCGGCTGGAAGGTCGGCGACGAGGTGTGCGCGCTGCTGGCCGGCGGCGGTTACGCGGAGAAGGTGGCCGTGCCCGCGGCGCAGCTGCTGCCGATCCCCGACGGCGTCGACATCGTCACGGCGGCCGGGCTCCCCGAGGTGGCGTGCACGGTGTGGTCCAACATCGTCGGCGCCGGCCGGTTGAGCGACGGCGAGACGTTCCTCATCCAGGGCGGCAGCAGCGGCATCGGCACGCACGCGATCCAGGTGGCGAAGGCGCTCGGCGCCCGCGTCGCCGCCACCGCGGGCGCGCCCGACCGGCTCGAGCGCTGCCGCGAGCTGGGCGCCGACATCGTCATCGACTACCACGACGACATCCCCGCCGAGCTCAAGAAGGCCACCGACGGCCACGGAGCCGACGTCATCCTGGACAACATGGGCGCCAAGGGCCTCGCCGCCAACCTCGACTCCCTCGCGATGGACGGCCGGCTGCTGATCATCGGCTTCCAGGGCGGCGTGAAGGCCGAGATCAACCTCGGGGCACTGATGGCCAAGCGCGCCAGCGTCACGTCGATGGGGCTGCGGGCGCGGCCGGTGGAGGGCCCCAACGGCAAGGCCGTCGTGGTCGCCGGGGTGCGCGAGCAGGTCTGGCCCATGATCGCCGACGGCCGGGTGCGGCCGATCACGCACGGCACCGTCCCGATGCGGGATGCGGCCCAGGCCCACGCACTGTTCGACGAGGGCGGCGTCATCGGCAAGGTCCTGCTGACCAGCGGCTGAGCGACCCCGCAACTCATTCGCGCGGAGACCCCGACTCGCGGGCGCGAAAGCGCCGACTCGCGCGCGTGGAACCGCCGACTCGCGCGCGTTAGAGCGCCGACTCGCGGGGGTGGCTACGGTGGCGGGTATGGGACCGGAACAGGGCAGCAACGGCGAGCAGCAGGTGATGGTCATCGGACCCGACGGCCAGCCCGTCGGCATGGCCTCCGTGCCGCAGACCGAGGGTGACGACGGGCAGGGGGTCGGCGCGATGGTGGAGCAACCCGCCAAGGTCATGCGGATCGGCACGATGATCAAGCAGCTGCTGGAGGAGGTCCGCGCGGCGCCGCTCGACGAGGCGTCCCGGGCCCGGCTGAAGGAGATCCACGAGAACTCCATCAAGGAGCTCGAGGAGGGTCTGGCGCCGGAGCTGCGCGACGAGCTCAACCGCCTGAGCCTCCCCTTCACCGAGGACTCCGTCCCGTCCGACGCCGAGCTGCGGATCGCGCAGGCCCAGCTCGTGGGCTGGCTGGAGGGGCTGTTCCACGGTATCCAGACGGCGCTGTTCGCCCAGCAGATGGCGGCCCGCGCGCAGCTGGAACAGATGCGCCGGGGCCTGCCCCCGGGCGTCGGTGGACCGCAGGCTCCCGAGGGTGGCCTGGGCCGCGGTACCGGTCAGTATCTCTGAACGACTCCGGGTGACACCGGCCCCGAGGGTGCCGAGCCCCGTGGGTACCCTCGACCGGTGGCCCAGACGATGACGACCGGTGACGACCGGGCCGAGGACGTGGCTTCCGTCGATCCGTTCGCCACCGACCCCTCGAATCCACGCAGCTGGAAGCGGGCGTTCCGCGACATCGGGCTGGGCTGGCGACAGCGCGCGCTGTGGGGCTACCTCGGCTGGCAGGACATCAAGCAGCGCTACCGCCGCTCGGTGCTCGGACCGCTGTGGATCAGCATCAGCATGGGCGTCATCGCCACGGCGATGGGCATCCTCTACGGCGCGCTGTTCCACGAGGACATCAAGGTCTTCCTGCCCTACGTCGCCACCGGCCTGCTGATCTGGAACTTCATCAACGGCTGCATCCTCGAGGGCAGCGAGGTCTTCATCGCCAACGAGGGCCTCATCAAGTTCCTGCCGGCCCCGATCACGCTGCACGTCTACCGGCTGGTCTGGCGGCAGACGCTGTTCTTCCTGCACAACCTCGTCATCTGGCTGCTGCTGGTGATCATCTTCCCGCAACCGCTCAGCTGGACGGTGCTGCTGGCGGTCCCGGCCTTCCTCGTGCTCGGGATCAACGGGGCCTGGATCACGGTGCTGTCGGGCATCCTGGCCACGCGGTTCCGCGACATCCCGCCGATCATCGCGAGCGTCACGCAGCTGCTGTTCTTCATGACGCCGATCGTCTGGTCCTACGAGCGGCTCAAGAGCAACCCGCTGGCCGCCTACGTCGAGCTCAACCCGGTGATGCACTTCGTCGAGATCCTGCGTGAGCCGCTGCTGGGCCAGGAGATCGTCTGGCGGCACTGGATCGTCGTCGGCGCCATCACCGTCGTGGGCAGCGCGGTCGCGCTGGTCTGCCTGCGCAACTACCGTTCCCGCGTCGCGTACTGGGTCTGAGGGCTAGGGGTGGGTGGGACAGGAACAATGGTCAGCATCGATCTCGACCGCGCCGCGGTCGACTTCCCGATCTTCGACGCGAAGACGCGGTCGCTGAAGAAGGCCGTGCTCGGCCGCGCCGGGGGCCGGATCGGCACCGAGTCCAAGGTGCCGATCATCGAGGCGCTCCGCGACATCACGATCTCGCTGCGCAAGGGCGAGCGGGTGGCGCTGGTCGGCCACAACGGTGCCGGCAAGACCACGCTGCTGCGGCTGATGTCGGGCATCTACGAGCCCACCCGCGGGCGCGCGTCCATCAAGGGCAAGGTCGCACCCGTGTTCGACCTCGCCGTCGGCATGGACCCCGAGATCTCCGGCCTGGAGAACATCCTCATCCGCGGCCTGTTCCTGGGCATGACGCGCAAGCAGATGGACGCCCGCGTCGACGACATCGCGGAGTTCACCGAGCTCGGCGACTACCTGCAGATGCCGCTGCGCACCTACTCCACCGGCATGCGGGTGCGCCTCGCCCTGGGCGTGGTCACCAGCATCGACCCCGAGATCCTGCTGCTCGACGAGGGCATCGGCGCGGTCGACGCGGAGTTCATGGCCAAGGCGCGCAACCGGCTCAACGAGCTCGTGGCGCGTTCCGGCATCCTCGTGTTCGCCTCGCACTCCGACGAGTTCCTGGCCGAGCTCTGCGACACCGCGATCTGGATGGAGCACGGCACCGTCAAGGAGCACGGGCCCCTGCGCGAGGTGCTGGCGCACTACAAGGGCCGTGACGTCCTCGCCGAGATCGAAGCACGGTGAACAAGGCGCTTCCCCCCGGCTCGGTCGTCGCGGTCGTCGTCACGCGGCACCGCAGCGACCAGCTCGTCGACTCCCTCGCCTCCCTCGCCAAGCAGACCCACCCGATCGCGCACCTCATCGTCGTCGACAACGGCCCGGACCGGCCCGCGCGCGACGTGGTCGAGGCCTGCGGGCTCCCGGCCACCTGGCTGCCGTCGTGGAACAACCTCGGCGGCGCCGGTGGGTTCGCCCTCGGCATGCTGCACGCTCTCGCGCTGGGCGCCGACTGGATCTGGCTCGGTGACGACGACGGCCACGCCGCCGACGAGACGGTGCTGGCCACGCTCGTCGAGCTCGCGGAGCGCCGCGAGCTCGCCGCCGTGTCGCCGACGGTGGCCGACAAGGACGATCCCGACAAGCTGGCGTTCCCGGTGCGGCGCGGGCTCACCTGGCACCGTTCGCGGGCCGCGCTGGCGGCCGACACCGAGCACGGCGCTGACGACGAGCTGCTGCCCGCCATCGCGGCGCTGTTCAACGGTGCGCTGTTCCGGGCGTCGGCGCTCGACGTGCTCGGCGTGCCCGACCTGCGGCTGTTCGTCCGCGGCGACGAGGTCGAGATGCACCGGCGCATGGTGCGCTCGGGGCTGCCGTTCGGCACGGCCCTGCGCGCGGCGTACCTGCACCCGGCCGGTGTGGACGACGACAAGCCGATGCTCGGGGGCCGGCTGCACGCCCGCGACCCCGACGACCCGGTCAAGCGCTACTACACGTTCCGCAACCGGGGCTATCTCGTCTCGCAGCCGGGCATGCGCCGCGTCGGGCTGCTGGAGGTGCCGCGGTTCGCGTGGTACTTCCTGATCACCAAGCACAGCCCGCAGGAGTTCGCGCAGTGGCTGCGGCTCGCGAGGCAGGGCCGGGCGGAGAAGTTCCACCGCGCGTGATCGCGGGGCACGACGGTGGAGCCGCGCACCCGGGCCCCCGTTCACGACAACCGCTGACACCGGCGACCACGCGTAACCGGCTCTTCCGGATTTAGAGTGCGAGTGCCCCGCAGTGCAGTAGCGACCGGAGCCGGTAGTTGATCAGGTTGCGGAAGCCGAGGGCGTTGCGGCGGAGTGCTTCGAGGCGGCCGTTGATGGCCTCGGT
>Ga0209963_1001631_pt1 | contig 12698 bp, 12 predicted proteins | sample ThiBio_1000_biof_2_FD_183957 | JGI IMG/M metagenome (GOLD analysis project Ga0209963, IMG submission 183957) | Wastewater bioreactor microbial communities from Cape Town, South Africa - Thiocy_cont_1000_biof (SPAdes) | ecosystem: Engineered > Bioreactor > Thiocyanate-remediating >...
CTTACTTCTTCTTGGCGGTCTTCTTCTTGGCGACCTTGCGGGTCTTCTTCGCGGTCTTCTTCGCCGCGGTCTTCGTCGCCTTCTTGACCTTCTTCACAGTCTTCTTGGCTTTCGCCTTCTTCGCCTTCTTAGCCATGTTGCCCTCCTAATTAGTGAGATGGCTGGATCGCTGCGTGCACCCGGGAATCGAAATGCACTTCATCCCGCATACACCAACAGATGTGAAAAAACAGCGTCCTGCTTAAGGAAGTGTTGATGAAGCGGTGGCAGCGCCACACGTGCGTCGTCACCAGCAAGCGCAAACGCAACGCCGCGCACGATGCAAGTAGTGCCCGCGAAATCTACATCGACAAAAGTCAAGGTTGCTGGAAACGCTTGTACTGCAGATAGATTCGCAATTCGCACCGAAAATTTTTTGCGCGCGATGTCGTTCGGGGCGACTCATCGCGACCGGTCAAAACTGTGCGCGCGGACTCTGAGTCGTGAATTTTGGCAAATAAAATATTTTCGGCGGTGTGGACGTTCCGGCGCTTCGCGGTTTCTCAAACGCGATTTTTTTGCCAGCACTCCGCACTGATTCGCGGTCGCGTTTTTTTCTGATTCACCGTCGCCGCGTCCGACGCGACGTCAGTTCATCGCGTCGGCGTTGACGAAAATTTTCGTCCGCGGAGGTCATCGCGGCAGAGCGACGACGCCGCACGGCGGTCCGTCGGCGATGCAAGATGAACGGCAACGCGTACGCGCGATCGCCGCGCGCGGCGACGAACGCGGGTGCGTTACAAACCGAGCTTGCTCTTGATGAGGTCGTTGACCGCTTGCGGGTTGGCCTTGCCACCCGATGCCTTCATCACCTGTCCGACGAACCAGCCGGCGAGCGCGGGCTTGGCTTGCGCCTGCGCCACCTTGTCCGGATTGGCGGCGACGATCTCGTCGACGATCTTTTCGATCGCGCCGGTGTCGGTGACCTGCTTCATGCCGCGCGCTTCCACCAGCGCGCGCGGATCGCCACCTTCGTTCCAGACGATCTCGAACAGATCCTTGGCGATCTTGCCGGAGATGGTGCCCTCGCCGATCAGGTCGACGATGGCCGCGAGTTGCGCCGACGACACCGGCGACGCGGCGATGTCCTTGCCTTCCTTGTTGAGGCGGCCGAACAACTCGTTGATCACCCAGTTGGCCGCGAGCTTGCCGTCGCGCGCCTTGTCGGCCAGTGCCGCCAGCACCGCTTCATAGAAGTCGGCGCTCTCGCGCTCGCTGACCAGCACGGCCGCGTCGTATGGCGTCAGCGCGAACTCGCCGATGAAGCGGTCTCGCCCTTGCCGGGGTCGAACAATCGGGTTTCCTGATCGATGCTGCCGCCGTCTTCAAGGATTCCGATCTGACGCCGCGCTTCGTACTCGATCGCCTGACCGATGAAGCGGATCGAGTTGACGTTCTTGATCTCGCAGCGGGTGCCGAACGGCTCGCCCGGCTTGCGCACCGAAACGTTGACGTCGGCGCGCAGGTTGCCCTTCTCCATGTCGCCGTCGCAGGTGCCGAGGTAGCGCAGGATGGTGCGCAGCTTGCTGACATACGCCTTCGCCTGCTCCGACGAGCGAATGTCCGGCTTGGAGACGATCTCCATCAGCGCGACGCCCGAACGATTGAGATCGACATAGGACATGGTCGGGTGCTGGTCGTGCAGCGACTTGCCGGCGTCCTGTTCCAGATGCAGCCGCTCGATGCCGACGGTGATGCTGTCGCCGTCGTCGAGATCGACCTGCACTTCGCCCTCGCCGACCACCGGCGATTTGTACTGGCTGATCTGGTAGCCCTGCGGCAGGTCCGGATAGAAATAGTTTTTCCGGTCGAACACCGAGCGCAGGTTGATCTTCGCCTTGAGGCCGAGGCCTGTGCGCACCGCCTGCTTCACCGCCTCTTCGTTGATCACCGGCAGCATGCCGGGCATCGCCGCGTCGACCAGCGAGACATGGCTGTTCGGATCGCCGCCGAACTGCGTCGACGCGCCGGAAAACAGTTTCGAGTTGGAGGTGACCTGGGCGTGGACTTCCAGCCCGATCACCATCTCCCAATCGCTGGTGGCGCCCTTGATGAGCTTTGCAGATTTGACAGGTGCGTTCATGGGGTGAGTTCTACAATGGACCGCGAGGCGAGAAAACCCCGGCGGAGTGGTGACGGCCTGAGTGTCCGACCGCTAATTCGCTTCTAGCCAAATATGCAATACGAATGCGTCGTCCCCGCGCAGGCGGGACCCATAACCCCTGGCATGAGTTGTCGTAAAGACATTCGCCCTTGTTATGGAGCCGAACCGCTGCGGCGTATGGGTCCCCGCCTGCGCGGGGACGACGCCGAAAATGTTGTGACGGCGCGCGCACAAAAACCGTCCTCCTCGCAATGACGGCCCTCACATACTCTTCAGAAAATCCCGCAGCGTCGGGTTGATGTGGAGCGCGTCGCGGCCCGCCGCAATCACTTCGTCCACCTGCTGCGGCGGCAGGTGAAACCGCGTCGGCACGTTGCCGAGTTCGGCCGCGCGCGCCGGATCGAGCTGATCGAAGCCGAGCCGGCCGACGAAGAATTTCATATCGCGGCAGTTCCAACCGGCCGGCGCGCCGTAGCGCTTGCGATCCGCCGCCGACAAGCCGCAGCGCCATTTGATCAACGCGTTCTGCCAATCGTTCATGGTGCGCTCGAAGGCGGTGTAGCTCGCGCCGACGCTGGCATCGATGGTGGTGTCGATCGCCGCCTTGACCAGTTCGACGCCGGTAGGGCCGTCGGCGCTCTGCACCCAATTGCCCGACAGCCCCGCTTTGGCATCGACCACGAGGAACATCGAGCGCCGCAACTTGACCGCCTGCTGCGGCGTCAGCGGGCCATAAGGCGTGTTCGACGACTCCCGCGAGATGGTGAAGCCGGCAAGGCCGTAGTTATCGACCAGGCCACCGTCCAGCAGCTTGATGAACGGCACCTTACCCTCGCGATAGCGCAGGATCGCACTCGCATACGAGCGCAGCATCGGCGAGGCATGACGATCGGCGGCCGAACGCGTGATCCATGACGGCAGCGGATCGGTGCACGTATCGGGATAGGCTTTCACCACGATCGGCGCGAAGGCAACCGGCACCGCGGCGGACGCCGCCACCGCGTTGGAGAGCGGAAACTTCGTCAGGTCGCTACAGATCGCGGTAAAGGCGGTGGCGCCGAACACGAACGGCACGCGGTTGTAGATGTCAGACGCGTTGATCCAGACGCGCGGCGCACCGACTTTACGAAACTGACCGTAGGTCGCACCGTGGAACAGATTGCGATCGAGCCACTGGGTAAAGCCCTGCTGATCATTGATGCCGCCGCCGAGCGCGCGACCCATCGTCGCCAGCGACAGCGTGGTGTCGAGTCCCTCTTCCGCGTTCTGCAACAGGAAGCGCTCGCGGAAATCGGCCAGCCCGGCCCGCTTCTTCAGGCCGTAGTAAGCCGCCGTGACCGAACCACCGGAGACACCGGAGATGAAATCGAGCCGGTCGAGCAGCTTGTCGTTGCCGTGCGGCACGCCGATCCGGTCGAACTCCGAGAGCACACCATAGGAAAACGCCGCCGCGCGAGTGCCGCCGCCGGAGAACGCCAGACCGATCAGCAGATCGTCGTTGTCGGCAGCTTCTTCCTTGAAATTGAGATGGAGTTGATCGACCACGCTGCCGTTGGCCGGCTCATTCACCGGCAGGTTGTGAACCGAGGCGCAGCCGCCCAGCCACAAGCTCATCGCCATCACGCCAAGATATCCCGACCACCGCATGATCGTCCGCCCCTCCATTGCGGCGGTTATCGCCCGAAGGCGGTTAACCGGCGGACAAGATGGCAGCATCGTGGCAATGGCAAGGCCGTCATGGTTAATCTCGTGCTGAGGAGCGGCTGCATTCTGAAAATCCGCCTGAAAAATACATTTCCATCATTGCGAGGAGCGTTGGCGACGAAGCAATCCAGAAAGGTCCGACCCCAACCCTCCCCAGCAGGCGGGAGAGGGAGAAGAATGGTGGGTTGCTTCGCTTCGCTCGCAATGACGCGAGCATCAGCGTTGCGCGCTAACCCCACCACCGCGTCGGGGTGAAATGCCCTGCCGCCTGCTCGATCACCTCACCGAGCGAGAACAGCGTCTCCTCATCGAACGGACGGCCGATCAGTTGCAGGCCGAGCGGCAGACCCTGCGCATCCTTGCCGGCGGGCACCGCGATGCCCGGCAGTCCCGCCATGTTCACGGTGACGGTGAAAATGTCGTTGAGATACATCTCGATCGGATCGGCGCCGGTCTTCTCGCCGATGCCGAATGCCGCCGACGGCGTCGCCGGGGTCAGGATGGCGTGGACGCCCTGCGCGAAGCAGTCCTCGAAATCCTTCTTGATCAGGGTGCGCACTTTTTGCGCACGCAGGTAATAAGCGTCGTAATAGCCGGCGGAGAGCACGTAGGTGCCGATCATCACGCGACGCTTCACCTCGGCGCCGAAGCCGCTCGCGCGGGTGTTCTCGTACATCTCGACGATGTTGTTGCCGTCGACGCGCGCGCCGTAACGCACGCCATCGTAGCGCGCGAGATTGGACGAGGCTTCGGCCGGCGCGACAATATAATAGGCCGGCAGCGCGTATTTGGTGTGCGGCAGCGACACCTCGACCAGTTCGGCGCCCGCCGCCTTCAACCATTCCGCACCCTGCGACCACAGCCGGTCGATCTCGGAGGGCATGCCGTCGAGCCGATATTCCTTCGGAATGCCGATACGCAGGCCCTTCACCGACTTGCCGATCGCCGCTTCGTAATCCGGCACGGCGCGATCGACGGACGTGGTGTCCTTCGGATCGTGGCCGGCCATCGAGCGCAGCAGGATCGCGGTGTCGCGCACGGTGCGCGCGAACGGCCCGGCCTGATCGAGCGAGGATGCAAACGCGACGATGCCCCAGCGCGAGCAGCGGCCGTAGGTCGGCTTGATGCCGACGATGCCGGTGAACGCCGCCGGTTGGCGGATCGAACCACCGGTGTCGGTGCCGGTCGCGCCCAGACACAGACCCGCCGCCACCGCCGACGCCGAGCCGCCGGACGAACCGCCCGGCACCAGCTTCGCATCCGAGCCGTCACGCCGCCACGGATTGACCACCGGGCCGAAGCATGAGGTTTCATTGGACGAGCCCATGGCGAATTCGTCGTTGTTGAGCTTGCCCAGCATGACCGCGCCGTCGCGCCACAACTGCGTGGTGACGGTCGACTCGTAAGGCGGCTTGAAGTCGCCGAGAATTTTCGAGCACGCGGTGGTGCGCACGTCGCGCGTCGCGAACAGGTCCTTGATGCCGAGCGAAATGCCGGCGAGCGGACCGCCCTCACCCTTGGCGATCTTCGCATCGGCATCGCGCGCCATCGCGCGCGCCTGCTCCGGCGTCTCCAGCACATAGGCGTTGAGCGCGCGCGCACGCTCCATTGCCGCAAGATGCGCGTCGGTGAGTTCGACGGAGGTAAAGGTCTTGCGCGCGAGACCGTCACGGGCCTCGGCCAGCGTCAACGAAGTCAGGTCCGTCATTTATCAACCGGGCTGCAAAAGAAGGGAGAGAGCGTCTTGTCGAGGGCCGGATCGTCGCGGCGCGGCTGCTGCTTGGCGGATTGTTCCATCGCGTCGAGCACTGCGTCCATCGCCTTGTCGGGATCGGCTTCCGCACCCTGACGCCGCATCGCATCGAGATAGGTCATATAAGCCTGATAGGCAGCCTCGTCGTCACACAGCAGGCACATTGGATTTTGTCTCCCGCTCTATTCGACCACTTTGGGCACCACGAAGAAATGATCCTCGCGCGCCGGCGCGTTGGCAACCACGGCGTCGGCGATCTCGCCGTCGTTGACGACATCCACGCGCTTCTTCATGTCCATCGGCGTCACCGAGGTCATCGGCTCAACGCCGTCGACATTCACTTCCGACAGTTGCTCGACGAAGGCAAGGATCGCGTTCAGTTCGCCTTGCAGGTGCGGAACCTCGGCATCAGTAACCGCGATCCGCGCAAGATGCGCGATGCGGCGAACGGTGGCGGCGTCGACAGACATTATATAGGGGCCTTTGGCGCGTGGCGAAACATCACGCGCAGTCGCGTTGCGTACAGGAAAATTCCTATAGCAGACCGCCCTTTCGCGCCGCAACCACGCCGCTACCCGCCGGATCAGGCGGACAGCGCGCGCAGCCGCCGCAAGGCGTCCTCCGCCAGCGCGCGGGTCAGGTCTTCGGCGGGCCGTTCGGTGCCGAGCGCCACCGCCTGCCCCGCCCACAGATTGGTGAAATCGGAACTGCCGGTCTTTTCCGCCGCCGCCTTCAGCGGCCCGAACGCCGCCGAGGCATGCGGGAAACCCGGACCTTCCGGCGTCACCGGACCGATCTCGCGCATCGCCCGGTTGACGATGCCGCGCGCGGCGCGCCCGGTCATGACATTGGTGATGGCGGTGGAGCCGTCGTCGCCCTTCGCCAGACTCTGGCGGATGATGGCGCTCACCTTCGATTCCGGCGTTCGCAGGAAGGCCGTTCCGATCTGCACGCCGGCCGCGCCCAGCGCGAACGCCGCCGCGATGCCCCGTCCGTCGGCGATGCCGCCGGCGGCGATCACCGGCACGCGTACCGCATCCGCCATCTGCGGCACCAGCGCGAAGGTGCCGGGCTGGGTGGCGATGTCGTCGGTCAAAAACATGCTGCGATGGCCACCCGCCTCCGCGCCCTGCGCGATGACGGCATCGACGCCACGCTCCGCCAGCCACACCGCTTCCTTGACGATGGTGGCCGACGCGATGACGACGCAGCCGGCGTCCTTGACGCGCTTCAACAGGCTCGCCTCCGGCAGGCCGAAGTGGAAGCTCACCACCTCCGGCTTCACGTCCTCGACCACCTCGCACATCGCAGCATCGAACGGCGCACGCGCGGCGGACGGCAGCGGCATCGCCGGGTCGAGCTGCAACTCTTTATAATAAGGTGCGAGCCGATCGCGCCACGCTGCTACCTTCTTCTCGTCCGGCACCGTTGGCGTGTGGGCGAAGAAGTTCATCGACACCGGCGCGGACACCTGCTGGCGGAAAATGTTGACCTGCTCGCGCGCCTTGTCCGGCGACAGCATCGCGCACGGCAGCGCACCGAGCGCGCCGGCCTTGGCGGCTGCGATCGCCAGTTCGGTATCGATCGCGCCGGCCATCGGCGCCTGGATGATGGGGAGATCGACCTTGAAAAGGTCGAGCAGTCGGCGGTCGGGCCACATGGCGGCATATCCTCAAATTGATGCACTTGGTATTCCACTTTGCAGTGGCAATGTCACGGCCCTGACCATGCGACCTTGGATGGAAACTCCGCCCATTCGCTCATGACGCCGTCGCCGCCGCCGTGTTACCGGCGTAGAGACCGTGAAGCGCACCGCCTTCACCACTGACGCCGCGCGATTGATCGCGCTGGCGCAGGCGCGCAGCGCCGTCGGCTTCGTGCTCGGCCTGCCGATCAACATGGACGGCAGCGAAGGCCCCCGCGCGCAATCAACCCGCGCCTTCGCCCGCAACTTCGCCCGCCTCACCGACCTCGCCATCGGGCTGTGGGATGAGCGCCTGTCCACCACCGCGGTCGAACGCGAGTTGATCGCACTCGATGCCAGCCGAGCCAAACGTGCGAAAGTGATCGACGAGCACGCCGCGATCTTCATCCTGCAAGGCGCGCTCGACCGCCTCGCCACGCTCAACCGCTGAGGGCGACACACCGATGCTGACGGTGATCGCCTCGCTGATCCCGGTGTTCCTGCTGATAGCGCTCGGCTATACGTTGCGGCGCATCCTGCTCAAGAGGGACGAGCATTGGGTCGGGCTGGAGCACCTGGTCTACTACGTGCTGTTTCCGGCGCTACTGATCGAAACGCTCGGCCGCGCCAACCTCGCCTCGGTGCCGATCGCCGGCGTCGGCGGCGCGATGCTGCTGTCGGTGCTGATCATGGGCGCGCTGTGCCTCGCGCTGCGCCCGTTGCTGGTGCGCACGCTGACACTGAGCGGCCCCTCCTTCACCTCGCTGTTTCAGGGCGCGGTGCGCTGGCAGACTTTCGTCGCGCTCTCGGTCGTCGGCAACATGCTGGGCGATCTCGGCCTCGCGGTGGCCTCCGTCGCGATGGTGGCGATGATCCCGGTTCTCAACGTGATGAGCGTGTCGGTGCTGGCGCACTTCGCCTCGCCGCAGAAGACGTCGTGGCGCGCGACGGGGCTGGCGATCGCGCAGAACCCGTTCATCTGGGGCTGTCTGATCGGCATCGCTATCAACATCAGCAAACTCCCGATCCCGAAACCGCTCTACGAATTCGCCGGATCGCTCGGGCATTCCTCGCTGGCGATCGGTCTGTTGGTGGTCGGCGCCGGCCTGCAACTCGACGGCTTGCGACGACCTAATGCGGTGGCGGCGCTCACCGTCGCGCTCAAGCTGATCGGAATGCCGATCATTGCCATCACGCTCGGCTGGAGTTTCGGGCTGTCGGGCGCAAATCTCGTGGTGGTCGCCTGCTGCGCCTCGGTGCCGAGCGCATCGAACGCCTACGTGCTGGCGTTCGATGCGCTCGGCACCGAGGCGCAGCAGGGCAGATGGGCGGCGACGCGCCGCTGCTGGCGCAGATTCTCGTCCTGCAAACCGTGGTCGCGGCCTTCACCATGCCGCTGTTCATCGCATTTGCCGGATGAGCATTCATTACGGATGAGAGGCGAGCCACATCGTCTGAATGGTGGCAGCGAGATTGTTGAGGCCGTGCAGGATAATTGTCAGCCAGGTCGAGCCGGTAAGGTAACGCAGATAGCCGAACAACAGACCAATGGTCATGATCTCGCCAAAGAAGAACCAGTCGTATTGCAGGTGCATCGCGGTCCACACCAGCGATGACAACACGATGGCGCCGAACGGCCGCAGGAACGACTCCGACCAGCCGCGATAAAGAAAGCCGCGCGCGAAAAACTCTTCGGTGAGCGGCGCGGCAACGCAGAACGCGATCAGCAGCAGCCATAATACATTGTCGGTCTGGGCCGATTTCAGCACCTCGACCATGAATGTCGCGGTGACTTCGCGCCCGATCGCCTTGGCCAGCAGGTCCCACGCGCCGACCAGCGCGATCAGGGCCGCGAGGCCGATGAAAAACTGGCGCCACGTCGGCCAACGCAATCCGAGATAGTCGCCGAACCGCGCACCCGCAAGGCGTGTCGCGATCCAGATCGCCAGCGCCACCGCCGGTAGCCCCATGATGATCGACAGCGAGATCGCGGTACCGCTCCCCGCAACCGCGCGGATCACCGCGCTATCGAGACCACCACCGTGTTGCCACAACAGATAGACGACGATGGTGGCCTGGCCGAAAAACATCGCGGCAAAGATGAACAGGCCCCACAGGCTAGTGCCGACGAATTTCCACACCCCGCGCGGTGGCTTGGGCGGAAGCGGTGGCGGCGGAAGGGTATCGATCTCAAGGGTGCTCATCGGGCCAATGTGGTGAGGAATGATTACCAAACCATGGGACACGGCGGAGAAAGTGTCTCCAGCACCAACATACACCATCATCATAGCCGGATTTATTCCGGCCATGATGGCGGAGAGAAGAACGGCGGCGGCTCTCTCGCTTACGCCAACGCGCGGTCCAGCAGGCGACGGCTGGCGTCGGCGCTGAGATCGGCCGCGCCATAGAGATTTCACCACTTCCGCGCCTTCGGCCTCGCGCGACAGCGCGCGCAGCACATCGAGGCACATGACGTTGCCGGAGCCTTCCCAGATCGCGTTGACCGGCGACTCGCGATAATGCCGCGCCAGAATACCCTCCTCGATGTAGCCATTGCCGCCGAGGCACTCCATCGCCTCATAGAGAAAGCCCGGCGCGCTCTTGCAGGTCCAATATTTGACCACCGGCGTCAGCAGCCGCATGTAAGCGGCCTCAACGGAATCGAACGGCGCGCGATCGAAGGCGCGGCACAGCCGCATCACCAAGGCGGTGGAGGCTTCGATATGCAGCGCCATGTCGGCAAGCACGCTTTGCATCAACGGCTGATCGGCGAGATGCTTCTGGAACACGCTGCGATGGCGGGTGTGATTGATGGCGTTCGCCAGCCCCGAGCGCATCAGCCCCACCGACGACAGCGCGCAGTCCTGCCGCGTCAACGATACCATCTCGATGATGGTGCGCACCCCGCGCCCCTCCTCGCCGAGCCGCAAGGCATAAGCGTTGTCGAACTCGACTTCCGACGATGCATTGGAGCGATTGCCGAGTTTGTCCTTGAGGCGCTGGAAGCGGATGCCGTTGATCGAGCCGTCCGGCGCAAAGCGCGGCATGAAGAAACAGGTCAGCCCGCCTTCGGCCTGCGCCAGCACCAGGAATGCGTCGCACATCGGCGCCGACATGAACCACTTGTGGCCGGTGATGCGATAGGCGTCGCCGTCCGGCACCGCGCGGGTGATGTTGGCGCGCACATCGGTGCCGCCCTGCCGCTCGGTCATGCCCATGCCCATGGTCATGCCGCGCTTCGTCCACCAGGGCGCGAACGCCGGATCGTAACTGCGGGTGCCGAGCACCGGCATTACCTTGGCCTTCAGCACGGGATCGACGCCGAGCGCACCGACCGCCGCGCGCGTCATGGTGATCGGGCACAGATGCCCCGACTCCACCTGCGCGACGATAAAGAGCCGCGCGCCGCGCACCACTTCGGAGGCGCCACCGGCCGCCTCGCCTTTCGCGGTCCATGTCGAGTTGTGGATGCCGGCGTGGGCGCTGTGCGCCATCAACTCGTGATAGGCCGGATGAAATTCGACCTGATCGCGACGGAAGCCGCGCGCGTCAAACGTCTTCAGCTTCGGCGTGTTCTCGTTGGCGAGACGGCCGCGCTCGATCATCGCCGCCGAGCCCCAGTGCTTGCCGAACTCGGTCAGCTCATTCACCGCATCCGCGCCGCCATTGGCTTTCACAGCCTCCACCAGCGGACGATCCTGCGCGAACAGATTGACGTCCTCGAACGGCGGCGACTGGTTGAAGACGTCGGTGCGAGCAGAGGCAACGGACGACATGACAAACTCCCGGATTCGAATTCTGAGCGCATTGCTGACTATTAGACATCCGCCGATTTCGCCGGCGGCGCAAGGTGCGGAAAAACGCCGCAACATAACTTTTTGCGGAACTCCACCTCGGATCGATGTGTTTTCCGATCAGCAATCCACGACCGGAGAACCCGATGCAGGCGAAATCCATCATCACGACGGCAATGACCGCTCTGTTCCTGAGCGCCGGCGCAGCCATCGCGCAACAGAATCTGGCACAACAGGATCGCAATCAACCCGCCGCCGGCAACCAGCCTGCCGCGAAACAATCCGCGCCGGCGGAATCACCGCAAGCTTCCGGCCACGACGCGCAATCGGGACAACCGGAAACCGGTCCCAATGCTAAGCAGACCAAAGGCACCGCCAGCGACGGCTACAAGGACGCGCACGACAAGGACAAGAAGTAAGAGGTTCGCTGTCTTAACGGAAAACCTCTGTTGTCATGTACGGACGTGATCCGCGCATCCATCCCTTGAAGATGGATTGCCGGGGCAATGACATTGTGCGGAAAGGCTTTTCGCGAGAGGACCGTCAGCGCCGGGTGATTGGGAAATCGTAAGCCTCGCGGCCCATTCCGGGCAGCGAGAAGTGCCACCATTCGAGACGGTAGTTGATGAAGCCGTGGCGTGCCATCGCGGCCACCAATATCTCGCGCCAGCGTCGTTGCTGCGGCGTGATCGCACGCGACGCGGTGTGGGCGCGCTCGTCGGAGCAGTCGTAACCGGTGCCCATATCGATGCTGTTATCCGGGGCGCGGCGTGAGACGTCCGCGGTGCAGTCGCCGTAATCGGCGCGCGGATCGAACGGCGCTACTCTCTTGAGTGGCTGTTGCACCAGGGTCAGGTCCACCGCCTTGCCGGTAGAGTGGCCGGAGCGGCGCGCGATGTAGCCAAGCCGAAACAGATCGGCCTTACGCATCTTCGGATTGTAGCGATGCTGCGCGGCGGTCTCGTTGCCGTCCTGCGCCCAGGCATACATGTCGTCCACCGCGCGCTGCGGGCGGTAGCAATCATAGACTTTCAGCGACAGGCCGCGTGGCTTCAGATCCTGCTGCACCTGCTTCAGTGCAAGACCGACCTTGCGGGTGACGATGCACTCGCCCGCCTCGTAGCCGTCGAGCACACGACCGACGAAATTGTTGGCGGTGGCGTAACGCATGTCCTGAACGATGCTTGGATCGAGATCGCGCAGATAGACAAAGCCGCCCGGCAGGTCGCGCGCGGCGGCGTCCGGAAGCCCGGCCAGTCCCATGACGGCGAAAACCGCCAACCGCAACACAAACCGATACGTCATCCCAAAGGTCTCTCGTCCAACGGCCGGTTCCGGCCAATCTACCGGGCTTGCGAGATCGCGAAAACGCGTCAGATTCACCCTGTCCGCACGGTTCTGGGGGATAACCCGCCGGACGCGAAAACGGCCTTGCCCCCCCATGCCGCAATCCCTATAGCTCTTGCTTTAATGACCCCCGCCGCAAAATCCAGTTTTGTCCTCAACCACCGGCACCTGCTGGGGATCGAGGGCCTTTCCGCATTCGACATCACCGGCCTGCTCGATCTCGCCGAGGAATATGTCGAACTCAATCGCCAGGTCGACAAGAAGCGCACCAGC
>Ga0209963_1001634_pt1 | contig 12673 bp, 17 predicted proteins | sample ThiBio_1000_biof_2_FD_183957 | JGI IMG/M metagenome (GOLD analysis project Ga0209963, IMG submission 183957) | Wastewater bioreactor microbial communities from Cape Town, South Africa - Thiocy_cont_1000_biof (SPAdes) | ecosystem: Engineered > Bioreactor > Thiocyanate-remediating >...
TCATCCAAGTCTCTTCACACAATTTGCAACAAAATGCTCAACTATTCGTAAGCAAAGAAATTTAGAAACCCAATTGATATACAAGTACGTTAATAACATATTGAAAAACTTCATCAATAACTTGTCTATATAGTTTTGATAATTACTTAGAAATCTACAAACGAATCTATGCATTCTATTCTCAAGGTGAACATCAGCAATGGCAAATATTATTCTGCAATGTTCTTCAACAATCGTCAACACCTTATAAAACACTTTATCTGTTCCTAGATCAAACATTAAATACAACAAATAATAAAAAACATAAAATGATCATACCATTCATTGAACAATTTAAAGAAAATATTCGAAATAAAAGTGATATTGAACTCGATGAAAATATTAAACAAGACATTCTGTCAAAATTATGTCGTCGTTGTGCTTTCAGTCAATTAGAATCGATTATTGATATATTTCAATTGGATTCCAATGACAATCGTTTATTAGTTCGTAATTTTATAAATGAACAATTGGAACATCATCAATAAGACATTGTTTTCATTTCACATCTAACAAAATTCTTAAAACTTTTTGAAAATAATGTCCTATCATTTGAAAAGATTGTTATTCTATTAATTCTTAAATCTCAATGGGAAACTATTCGATTCGTTATTGGCGATGATAAAATTCTGCAAAAGAAATTTCTGCAACTTCTCGATAATCTCATTTCGTCAGATAAAATCCTAATTCAACGAATATTTACCGATTATTCGATAACTGCAACGCCGAATCTACTCGATACACATAGTCTAAAACGTGCTGCAAGAAAATTTCTCAAACAATATCAATTGAATCTTCAAGATTTTCCTAATCTAGCTGTACAAGAAAAGATCAGCTTTATGAAAACACTTTTCGTGAGAAAATATATCGAAAAAAACGATTCGAACGATGATTGGAATGAACAAATAAAAGTACCGAAGAAAACTTTCGATTAGAAATTATGTTGTTTGTTTGTTTTTCATTAATTATTAGGATTTAATTCAAACAAATCGAGATTTACAAATGAAATTAATCGATCTATTCGTTGATTATACAGATATCGATTCAGCAGTTGAATGGACACAATTTTACAATCTTGCAGATCTCGAAATACCTGAACAAGTGATCGTTCGTCGTCGAGAAATTCTCGCTGGTAATGCAACACTTCGACCAGTCGCATTCAAACGAATTGATCAACAACAAATCGAAAATGATATTTACATGCCCGTTGTTCTGCCAACTGATATCGTTTACATCGAAGCTGATTCTGATGTCGATGAATTTCTTCATCGATTAGAAGTAAAACGATTTTTATTTCTGATATTCGTATATGAACGTTTGTTTTGATTGATTTAAGTGTTCACGATGTGATGTTGGTTCATGTTTACCATTCGTTGGTTTCGATTGTGAAACATTCATGGATCCTACACAACGAACATTAAATTCTCAAATAATATCTATTCTACAGCTAGCTACGACATTTCCTCTAAGAAATCAATCGTTCTACGGTGTATTCGATATGCTTGCGCTTCGATTACAATTCGATTTGAAAACATTAGCTGATTTTGCCCGACGCATTTTCTGTTCGAAAGATTTTATTCTTCTAAGTTGGTTTTCATTTAATTTCAATATATCAAAAGACATAATCTCATTTTCGTTTGCAGCATATAACTATGCAGGTGACACATCATCATTAATTGAAAATTATCCATCAATGAGTGATGCTCTAATGCAAGGCACAGCTGTTATCGATCTATTTCAAATTCAACATTATGTAAGATATTCTTTGATTGATTGATTTATTCTTTTGCTTTTTTAGATTCTCGAACATCATCCTGAGATCTTTCCATATCATGATAAATCTTCGACAAGTAAATCTCGAGGTTTAAGCGAACTAGTTCGTTTATGTTTTGGCAAACCATTGGATAAATCATTGCAAACAAGTGATTGGCGTAAACGACCACTTAAACAAGCGCAATTGATCTACAGTGGTTAGTTGGTTTCTTTTGAAAAGAAGATCGAACCTTTGTTCTTTCAGTATTAGATGCTCGAGTTCTTGTTGATATTGCTTTGTTAATCGACGAACGAACACGTTGTTTACAAATCCCATGGTCATGGTCGGATTTTAAAGGCTATACATGGACAAATAAAGCTTTTCGAAAACGAACCGGTATGAATCCATTGTCTGGTCATAGTTCGTAGATTATCTATGTATTTTGTTTTCGTTGTTATTGTTGTTGTTGTTTGTTGTCTTTCTGAAAAATTTCAGTCTTTCACTTTTTTGTTGAATTTTTCTAGATTTAGCTTTTTGCCTGTGATGTTTAGCGCACCGGTAACAGCGATTCGAATTCTTCCGAAATCACAGATTTGTCTAGCGGGTAAATAGAAAAACAATTCAATAATTCAGAGAAAATAAATTCATTAGAAATTCAATAGGAACGGGTCCTTTTGTACTTGTTTTCGATTTGAAAACGAATCAACAATTACTTCAAGAGAAAATTCTCGTGAATTCAGTTGTACATGGATTTGATTATCGTAAGAGATGAAAAACTGTTTGAATAAGAAAAAAAGTTCTTGTTTTTTTTGTTTGGATGAAAAGGTGAAATGGAAGATTCATCAGTAATAATTGTCGTTTTTGGTCAACGGACTTTCTCAATTGTTCGATGGACAGCAGAATCGTAAGCGAAAACTCAAAATTAAAATTAGAAACCAAAGACTATTTTTTAGTCCTTCAACATTGGATATTCTTCGTGCACAAGTTTACTGTTCATCGTGGATTTTAAGTGCTTTGATAATCCAAGTTGATCCTTCTATTGAAGTACGTTAAATCCGATTATGAAAATTCAATTCTATGTTTGTCGTTCTTAGTTACCGACAATTCTCTTTGGCACAGCATTAAATCAACTGTATCGTTATCAAAATTCGTTTGACTTAATTCAATCATTTAAATATACGACACTCTACTCATCATGTCTTTTTTATCATTCGAATGGAAAAGTTATTTTCGCAGCTGGAACTGTTTTTGGAGAGTTGATTTTGTATGAACAAGATTCTCCGGATCATTTCATAGAAAAAATCTATCATTCGGATCATAATGTAATTTTTTTTCTGTTCTAAATATTAAAAAAAAAACTAGTCAACACACTGTTCCTTTTCCAGGGTGCGATTTTTGGAATTACATATTATGAAAATTTCCTTTCAACGGTTGGTGATGATCGTACTGTCAAATTATATAAATTCACTGATAATCTTGAATTACAAGCGTCATTCTACGCTCATGAAGCTCGTATTTGGCAATCATCGATAACATCGACTCATCTATTGACATGTGGTGAAGATTCTTCGATTCGTTTATGGTCGCATAAATCCACCGGAGAACTTCTTCGTTGTTTTTCGGTTCATCGATGTAAGAGTGTTTGGTCAATGGATATACTTCGTGACAAAGACAATAATCAACCATTGATGATTGTCAGCGGTTGGAGTGATGGAGGCGTTCGAAGATATTATCTTGACGATGTGCCAATCGATTCTCAAGAGATGATTTCATTGAAAACAAATAATGAAAATGATTTTCCACGAAATATCGTGTTTTTCAATGGTTTAAATATGATTATACATATGAACAGTGGAGAAATATTGAAATATGAAAATAATCAAACATCATTGTTCTTCGATGGAAAGGATCTGTTCAAAAATGCCTACGCAAAAATGAGTGCCAGTGAAAAATACCTCGCTATTGGCTCGTTAGACGGTTCGATAGTCATATTTGATTCCGATGGAACAATACAAAATCGTTTTCAAATCGATCAAAATCGAAATAATAAGATTCTTCAAATTCTCTGGTTAAATCAAACATCATCATCACAAATACTTGTTTGTATTCCCGATGGAATTATGGTAAGAGTACTCTTCTTCGCTTTCTCTTCACATCATATCTTCATCGAAGTGTGGGTGTGCGTGTTTTTTTTGTTCTCTCCTGCCACCATTCTTCTCTCGTGAACCTCTTCGCAAAATGTGGCTTCCTCTTTAGATATGAACGTGAATTGATTTTTTATTGTTGTTGTTGTTGTTGTTGTTTTAGTTTATTTATAATATCATTAATGAACCAGCAACGATCGAATATTGTCTCGAAGTTCTACCAAATTTCGAACAACGTTGGCCAAATACATGTTTATACTATCCTCAAGATGATTTTCTATTTATTGGCGATCGACAAGGCAACATTCTTTCATATGATCTGAAAACTTGTTTAATTCATCAAAAATTCGAACGTTTACACGGTCTTAATGGCACATCGTTTCTTGATTACGATCCTGAAACGAATTTTATTCGTTCATGTGGTCGAGATGGTTATATAAACATATTTTCATTTGATTCTTCAACTAAACAACTAACTCATCAATCAACATTAACGATAACATCGGATATCGCATGGTTAGATCGTTTACTATCGAATCCATCATTAATTACTTGTTTTACGACGAATTTCTTTTCTTTATATACATTTGATGAACAAACAAAACGACGTTTAATGCACGTGGAATGCGGTGGTGGCCATCGAAATCATGATTTTATTTTAACTGAATCACTTCAAGCATATTTTGTTTATATAAGAAATAAGAAAGTTTATCTTGTTGAAAAAAATCTTCAACGTATACTGAATCAATCGACTTACTTGTCGATTAATCCGCCAACACATGGAACTGAAATACGTTGTGTCAAACTATTCGAAATAGGTCAACGAATGTTCTTCGCAACGGGAGGCGAAGATACACAATTGAAAATATTTTCATTGAAAAATGAAGAATCGAATTGGAAATGTGAACAGATTTCAACGTTACAATCGCATTTGTCCGCTGTCTGTGATTTAGCATCGATTGATAATATGATATTTTCATGTGGTGCTCGTGCACAAATCTTTGCTTGGCTAGTCAAAGATCCGATTATTATACGATCGGGCCAGTTTATGCTTCATCCATTGCGAAGACGACATGGTGGCGGTGGTGGTGCAACAATAAACGATGGAAATAAAAAAGAGAATGACGATGATCATGGATTAGATGTCAGGTTAGAAACATCTCGAGCTAATTTTGAGTTTTTTTTTTGTAAAATTTATTATTTTTTAGATTTACAAGTATTGCAGCTATGAAAGAAAATGAAAACTATCTCCTATTCGTCACAGGATCCGATGCCATGCTTCGGTAATACTTTCCCATGTCTATTTCTCTTTTATTTTCTATTTTTCTCTGCAGAGTATTTCGATACACTATATCAAACAGCCGATTTTCGTTATTACAAACCTGTTCACATTCGGATTATTGTCAATTATGTGTGAAAGTTTATTCGAAACGTTCGATTGCATTCGTTTCATCGACCGATGGTTTACTATGTGCATATGATTTTTCATTTGTTGAAAAACTTTCTCGTTCGACAACCATTCGATTACATCAATCGGGAATCAATGATCTCGATTGCACAGAAATCGAATCGACCAATCAACTTCGACTGGCAACTGTTGGCGATGATGGTTCAGTGCATACGGTTCAATTTGATCCTGAAAATTGGCTTTGGAAACAAGAATTCAGTCAAAATTGTATTCATCAATCGCCTGCAACTGGTAAAATAAAGCTGATTTTCACTTGTGAAATGAAGATTTCTTGAGTTTAGGCATTCGTTTTTTGAATTCAACGAAATTCTTGTCGATTGGAATCGATCAACGATTGAAATTCTGGTCGATTGATAACGAAAGAAATTGTTTAGAATTGAAAAAGAATTTTCTAGTTGATATTCGTGATATTCTTTCGATGGATAGGATTTTTTTCTCGAGAAAAAATCGTTTTGTGATTTTGATAGCCGGTGCCGGTGTTCAAACAATTGAATTTGATTTAACAAATTCTTCGTTTTTCTAGATGTTCTTTTAAGAAAATCGTTTTCGAATGACACGCTTATGCGAATTCATTCCATGGAAAAAGGTGATTGTTCGTGCATTCCACCTTTTCTTAGTTTTTCTCGTTATTTTCTCACTTATTTATCAACCATCTGGTAAAGTTTTTTGTTTTGTTTTATTAATTAAGAAGAAAAAAACCAAACTAATTGAAATCAATCTGTAGATCTTCGAACAGCTTTATATGAAACGTCAAATTATTTTTATTGTTTATCGTATGCATTTCTTGTTTATTTATCGTTGTTCTTCTATTTCATGACTTGTTATACCGATCCGGGCTATGTTCCGTACAAACGAGTGAGTATTTTCTCGTTGAATATGAAATTTAATCTATTGAATTTTATTAGCTGCCGAATTTGGCTGATGGAGTTGCATCATCATCGGATGATGATGACGACGATGGTGAAAATATACGAACAACAAAATCTAGTCATCTTAGAAAATGTCCGTTATGCAATATTGAAGTAAATAGTGAAAATGAATAGGAGATAAAAAAAATAAAAAAATGATTTTCTGTAATCTTTAGCAACCTCTACGAAGTCATCATTGCGATTTTTGTAATCGATGTGTGTTGAAATATGATCATCATGTATGATTGAGCTAAATATTCTCGATATCTATTTTGTTTGTGAATCTCTAGTGTCCATATTTGGAAACATGTATTGGCGAAAAGAATCATCGATATTTTTGGTTTTTTCTTCTAACAACTGATATTCTGATTGTTTGGTCTATGATTATTTGCAGGTAGATATTTCTCTCTCTCTTGTCATCTTTTTTTTAAAATATATTCTATGATTTTCACGTTTCAGTCAATCGTTTGTTTCATACAATGATTGGTCATCGTGGTTACATGTAAATAAATTTCGTCTATTTATCATGCATATCTTAATAATCTCATTGTGTGCGACAAGTATTCTCTTTTGTATTCACTCATTTTTTGCATTGACAAATTCGACAACATGGGAACGAGTCTCACGACATCGAATAACATATTTAAATCGTTTACCCAATGAAGATCTCAATCCATTTCACCAAGGCTATTGTCGCAACTTCTTTTATTCATTTTTATGTCATCGAATTGAAGAACGACAATGGGATATTGTTTATAAGAAAAGTGTCGGAGAACATGTCACGTTAAATATGTAACTAGATAAATCTGTTTATTTTATTCGACTTTTTTTTCTCAATAAAAACAAAAAAGATCTGGATATTTATTTATTTATTGAATTCTTCTTCTCACTTTTTCTTTGACGTGTCGATGAGAGTTCAAAGTGAGTTCGTAATAAATGCTGACAGTCTGGAAAGAGAACGAAGAAAAACAGAATTTTTCTTCTTTTGAGACACAAAAAATGCTGCGTCATTCTGACGGCACTCGAGCACTATAAAAGAAATTGAAAAACAGACTGTAACTCATTTATTGTCGATACAAAATGAGTGCAAAATCGTAAGTTTTTACTACGAAATATTTACTGATTTCTTTTCTTCTGATATAGATCGGATAAAGCTGGAAATGTTGTAAGCAATGGAATAACTCCTGGTGTTCCAATTGCAGCAAAAGGTTTCGCTGTTGATGACGCTAAATCTTCATTTCGATTATTTGAATTCGAACGACGTATACCACGAGATGATGATGTTTTAATTCGTATTCATTACTGTGGTATTTGTCACTCGGATATTCATCAAGCCAAAAATGAATGGCAAAATTCAATCTATCCCATGGTACCTGGTCATGAAATAGCTGGTGTTGTCGAACAAGTCGGATCAAAAGTCAAACATTTTCATGTGGGTGATCATGTTGGTGTTGGTTGTCTGGTTGATTCATGTCTTCATTGCGATTCATGTAAGTCATTTCGTCCGATTCACCACTAACGAAACGTATCTGATTTAGGCAAAAATCATACGGAACAGTTTTGTCCTGATTCGAGTCAAACCTATAATCATTATGAAATGGACAAAGTAACACCGACCTATGGTGGCTATTCGAATTTTGTAACTGTTCGAGAACATTTCGTTTGCAAAATACCACGAAATTTGCCATTGGAAGCTGCTGCGCCTTTGCTTTGTGCTGGCATCACTACATATACACCATTGCGACGATTTCGTGTTGGAAAACATACAAAAATGGGGTATGTTTTAACATAATCTGTATGATTTGTGTCTCGATACGCAATGTTCAAATTTTAGTGTTGTTGGACTGGGTGGACTTGGTCATATGGCAGTGAAATTAGGTGCAGCTATGGGTGCACATGTTACTGTTATTTCAACATCGGAATCGAAACGTAACGATGCTGCTAAACTCGGTGCAAAAGCATTTATTGTTTCAAAAGATCCTGAACAATTAAAAGCTGCGGCAAACAGTTTTGATTTTATTCTTGATACTGTATCTGCAGATCATGACATCGCAGCAATGATTAATCTTTTGGTATTTCAAGGAACTTATTGTTTGTAAGTTAGCCTTATTTGTTCTCGATTTAATAGATTAATTGATGTATTTGTTTAGTGTTGGTGCACCACCGAAACCTGCCGAAATTCCTGTATTTGTTCTCCTATTCAAACAACCAACAATTACTGGTAGTATCATTGGTGGAATGAAAGATACACAGGAAATGCTTGATTTTTGTGGTAAACATGGAATTACAAGTGATATCGAAAAGATCGAAGCAACGCCTGATACAATTGAAAAAGCTTATGACCGAACATTGAAATCGGATGTTAAATATCGATTCGTCATCGATATGTTGAATGCATTTAAATGATCTTTTTTTCTGATTTATTTGCAGTACGAATAAAACTAAGCTTAGCCTAATTTCAATCATATCATCGTTTTGAACCTGAAGCAACGATTGATGTACATGTACGAAAAGTACATGTGTCCTGTCTCACACTAGAATATAATAGAAAGAAGGACAAAAAAAAGAATACGAACTTTGACCTTTCGTCAGTCGAAGATATAAATAGCGTTGCAATTATTATATATGGATACGAGATTATTATCATGAATGCATCGAAATCTATAATCGCCTTTGCTCAGTCAATTTCAAAGAAGATCTGTCAACATCATCAAAACATTAACAGAATGTCATTTCGACAAATTTCTATTACTTCTGTAACTAAAGTCTTAGGCACTAATGTTAATCCTAATGTTGCAATACCAACAACTGCCTATGCAGTACATTCTGCAGCATCATCGTTCAAATTATTTCCTTTCGCAAGACGTGCACCTCGAGAAGATGACGTTCTCATTCGTATTCATTATTGTGGTATCTGTCACACTGATATTCATCAAGTAAAAAACGAATGGAACAATTCGATCTATCCCATGGTGCCTGGTCATGAGATTAGTGGCGTTGTCGAAAAGGTTGGTTCGAAAGTTAAAGATTTCGAAGTTGGTGATCATGTTGGTGTTGGTTTCATGGTTGATTCGTGCAATCATTGTGATCGATGTAAGCAATTTATTTCGTAAGATGAATTTACGTAAATTATTTTTTAGGTAGAATGCATGCAGAACAATTCTGTCCTGATTGGAGTCAAACCTATAATCACTATGAAATGGACAAAGTGACACCAACCTATGGTGGTTTTTCGAATTTTATAACTGTACGAGACCGATTTGTCGTTAAAATTCCGAGGAATTTACCATTGGATGGAGCTGCACCATTACTCTGTGCTGGCATCACCACCTATTCACCATTACGACGATTTCGTGTTGGAGAAAATACAAAAATGGCGTATGTCTCCAAAATGGAGTGCATTTAACTTTATTAATTTAATCGGTTTACTTTTAGTGTTGTTGGACTAGGTGGAGTTGGTCATATGGCAGTCAAATTTGGTGTAGCTATGGGTGCACATGTTACTGTTATTTCAACATCAGAATCCAAACGTAATGATGCAATAAAACTTGGTGCTAAGGATTTTATTGTTTCGAAAGATCCTGAACAATTAAAAACTACAACAGATTCATTCAATTTCATTCTGGATACAGTTTCAGTCAATCATGATGTATCATCTATGCTTAATTTACTAGCATTTCATGGAATTTATTGTGTGTAAGTTGATTATTCTTTCGTTTTATCGATCTACTCATTGTTTCATGATTTTTGTTCTAGTGTTGGTGTTCCACCAAAACCTATTGAAATTCCTGCGTTTACTCTACTATTCAAACAACCGATCATTACTGGTAGTGTCATTGGTGGAATGAAAGAAACACAAGAAATGCTTGATTTTTGTGGCATACATGGAATTACAAGCGATATCGAAACGATTCCTATGACACCCGATTCAATTGAGAAGGCTTTTGACAGAACATTGAAATCGGATGTTAAATATCGATTTGTTCTTGATATTAAAAATGCATTTCAATAGTTCTTTTGTTCATTTTTTTTACATTTTCTGTACAAATAAGAAAATAAATATTTAATCTCAAGGGATTCGTTAATGTTCATCTAGAACTGTTGTTGATTTTAATACTAATAATCTTAAATGCGGATGTTTTATTTATAACGGTAGAAAACCTGATAAAGTTACGCGTTCATTTGAAACAATTGTCCCTTGAGTATAATAAACTCATTCAAATAATTTTCTCCTAAATAAAATCAAGCACAAAACCATTTAGACCTTGTTTTTATGTTTATGGAATGACCCTTTGAAAATATGCAACCTCGAGATTTACGTATAATGGAAATACACATGAATTTATCACATTAAACTGTCGGTCTTATTAGTTTTAAGTAACTCTAAAATACGCAGTTAAACATAAAGTTAAATTGCCGTAGGTTGTCTTCGCAAATTCACCTACGAGCTTCAGTTGACATTAACTGAAGTAATTTGTTCTTACATCCAAAGCATAGGCTTGTTCTTGATTTTGTTTTCTTGTTGAAAAGAAAAAAGAGAAAAATCTATTTAGATATGTATCCCAACTGAATTAATCGGTTTATTACCTCGACTTATTAAAACAGCATTTCGTTAATTAGATATCGACTAAAGTCATGTTCTCCCGTCTGCCTTTGACCTTCATGTAGCAAATATCTATGTATCATAAGCAAGTGAACATGTTCGGCAAATGATCTGTATCAGCAACATGAGAATGGCCGAACAAATTTTAAATACTCATTAATGAACAATGATCTCTTTGGTTTTGGTTTTATTGTTTTTGTCTATTTACTCTCGAGACTTGAATACTCTCGATGAAGTTAATATTCAAAGAAAAGAATAAATAAGAAAAATTTAAATATTTCGATCTATTTCCCGTCGTTTTCTTCAATACTTCTGAGAATTGAATTTTATATTTAAGACAGTTCATCTCAAGTTCTATCAGATAATCGCATAACAGTTCCTCCTCCTCAAAAGCTACTTCTACCTATTGATATTGACTGATCACTATATATATAATTATGTTCACATAAGCGTCTACGTCACCAGCTTGTCGGCAGACTACCACGCATTTTTTTAGATCGTCTATAGGAAGGTGTTCTATTTTCATCTCGTGTTAAATCTATTTTCAGGCTACATTTAAAATATATTTTTTTCTTCTTCTATTTCGCTCGTGTGTCTTTTAAAAACAAAGCAGTTAGTGCATGCAATTTCATGTAATTATTAATTATGGTTGAAATAAAGGACGTTCCTCCCAAAAAATTCCGTACAAAGTTTGTACTACGTAAATAAAGATTTTCACTGGTTACGTAATGATTTGTTTTATTTAAGCCAAAGAAAAATTAATTTTCCAAAGATTAGAATATCATTAGAACACCCATCTACAAAATCCATTCAAGTCTTCGGGGTCAAAAAAGAATATAGTAGGACATTCTTTTTAAGTATGTCAATGAGATAGGTAAGTCGAAAATATTCATTAGATTAATCTATAAAAGTTAGGAAAAAAAAAGAAAATGATTGACATAAAAACAACTGAACGATGACTTGAAAATTTTCTATAAAGAAAAAGTTGTCAGCGTTGAATAATTTAATTTTTTTCATGAGCAACGAAGGATGTGAAGTTGATTAAAGCATAATGAAGGCGTTTAAATCAGATAGAAATAAATAGATTGCATTCTCCCTATTTTCCTGTTATATATATATATATATATTAAATCGTTTTAGGGCTACATTCTACATTTTAGTATTTTCTGTACTTTTTAATCATATTCATAATAATATAGAACCTATTATTTACTAGGAATTAATAAGCTGTTATTATTTAATTTTACTTAAGTAAGTAAGACAGACTGAATTTAAATCCAGTTTCAATTGTAATCCTACTTTTGAGGGCAAAGAAAATTGTTAATATTCTATATATATATAATTTTGAAATACTTTACTTAGTTTTTATTTTAAAATTTATTCTAGATAATAAAATATTATAATTACAATGATTTCCAAATTTATATTGATGATCGTCCTTTTCCATACTGTTGCCTCAAGTTTTACCGATGTACCACGTATGTTATATTTTAATTGTGATTTTAAATTGAAATTCTTCGGATCATTTAGCACCACCAAGACGACCGAATCGTTTTGGTTCTCGAGAAGAATTGAAACGATATTTACAGAAAGTCAGCGAAAATATTTTCTCTTCTCGAAATTTGTCTGTTTTTTTTTCTTAAAGATTCATGAATATCATTCGATCGTTGATCGTTGGCGTTTACGTCGTCATATTCACGATTATCTACCAGCATCCGATGATGGTCTATTTCAATTTTTCGATATCAATCATGATCA